>JGI24702J35022_10000330_pt1 | contig 28000 bp, 22 predicted proteins | sample TergutTh196P4_FD_35022 | JGI IMG/M metagenome (IMG submission 35022)
GCTTGCCCCTGGCCGTTTAGGGGTCCGGGGGGACCGGAACCCCCGGCGCCTTTTTTGGTTCTTTTTTCGGCGGTGAAAAAAGAACACCCTTACTTTGACATATCGTATATTTTGGTATATCATCAGGGCGTATAAGATCACTTTCAGGAGGGTCATATAATATGGAACGGCGCGATAAGCACAACTATTACCTGGACATTGCCGATACGGTGCTTAAGAGGAGTACTTGTCTGCGGCGATTATTTGGCTCAATAATTGTAAAGAACGATGAGATAATCTCAACAGGGTACAACGGAGCTCCAAGAAAGAGGCGGAATTGTGCGGATGCAGGGATGTGCTTGCGCGAAAAGATGGAAGCTCCGAGAGGACGTATGTACGAGCTCTGCCGCGCGGTTCACAGCGAGGTTAACGCAATAATTTCAGCATCGCGCCGTGATATGATAGGCGCTTCTCTTTATCTTGTTGGAAGGGACGCCGATAGCGGAGATATTATTGAAAGCGCCAATTCGTGCGCTATGTGTAAAAGAGTTATAATAAATGCGGGGATAGAGAAGGTAATAATCAGGGATCCTGATGATAAATTCAGGATTATTGACGTTCAAACGTGGGTAGACGAAGATGACTTGCAGGATGTACCGCTAGGGTACTGAGGAGAACCGCCGGAGAACCCGCGTAGAACTAACGGATAGCCTATGTAGAACTGACGGAGAGCCTGCGCGTAGAACTAACGGATAACGGATAGCCTATGTAGAACTAACGGATAATCTGCGTAGAACTAACGGATAGCCTATGTAGAACTGACGGAGAGCCTTTGCGTAGAACCGCCGGAGAACCCGCGTAGAACTAACGGATAACGGATAGCCTATGTAGAACTGACGGAGAGCTTTCGCGTAGAACTAACGGATAACCTGCGTAGAACTGACAAGAATTAATAAGTAGGGAATGCTTTGGCGCCAGTCTGATGGATTGAGCGCTTAATCTGTACAAAAGAAAGTAGTTGAGAGAATGGAATATGTCATAACGGTACTAATTGCGTTGTTTGTAACTTTTATATCTACACCGATTGTGAAGAGGTTGGCAATTAAACTTGGAGCAGTTGATATACCTGAAGACGGGCGCAGGATGCATAAAAACCCGGTGGCGTTGCTGGGCGGGTTGGCAATAATAGTTGGATTCTATGCCGCCGTATTTTACAACATAGCGGACGGGGTGTTGTTTTTCAACCGGCATTTGACGGGGTTGTCAGCCGGAGTGCTCATAATCATTATTTGCGGGCTCCTTGACGACAGATTTTGCCTAAATGCGAAGCAAAAATTCTTATTTCAAGTTGCCGCCGCAATTGTATATGTTTTGATCTCAGAGTCACGAATCAGTTTCTTAACCAATCCTTTTAATACGGAGAATATGTTTGACTTAGGGCCGTATTTGGCGTGGCCGCTTACAATAATCTGGATTGTAGGGATCACAAACGCTATCAATTTCGTTGACGGATTGGATGGATTGGCTGCGGGCATTTCCTGTATATCTGCGATTTCACTTTTTTTTGTTTCGACATCCGGCGCCGTTATTCTTGAGGGTTCTTTTACACCGATTCTGATGGCGGCAATTGCCGGCGCCGCTATGGGATTTTTGCCGTTTAATTTTAATCCTGCAAAGATTTTCATGGGAGAGACCGGGGCGGCTTTCCTTGGATTTGTGCTTGCAACTGTATCTGTTGACGGTCTGGTAAAATCATATGCGGCCCTGTCTCTCGCAATTCCTGTCCTAATAATAGGGCTGCCGATATTTGACGTGATCTTCGCTGTGATCAGACGACTGGCAAAGGGTAAGTCCCCGGCTACCGCGGACAGGAACCATTTGCACCACAAACTAATTGATATGGGCCTCACACAAAAGCAGTCAGTCTTTATCCTATACATTGCAAGCGCGGTACTTGGTCTTTGCAGTTTTATATTTGCCAACAAAAACATAATGAGCGCCGTGATAATTCTTATTCTTCTTCCTGTTTTTATGTTTGCGTGTATCAGGTATTTTACTGCAGAACGTGGGTTAAAGGAAGGAGAAAACGGGTCAGATGAAAGAAAGCGCGAGTTTAAAGAAAGAGAATTCAGGGTAAAAGAAAGAGAATACAGGGCAAAAGAAGAAGAACACGGGCTTAAAGAAGGAAAAGACAGTTTAAAAGAAGGCGAACAAGGCCTTTCATAATAATAATTTCATAATAATAAAGAGACGAAATATGTCCGCCACCCTATAAACGGCGGGTTCCGATACAGTTTCAGGCGGTGAGTTAAAATCTCCCGCCTCTTTATAACTTGCGGGTGAACACTCTGTTCGGCTCACTCGCGAGCCAAACACAAACACAAAAACGAACACAAGCACAAAAACAAGCACAAATGAGGTGGCTATGAAATGGATGATGTAATAAAAGGAATTCTCGACAGTGAAGAATTAGCCCAGAAAATAATTAACGAAGCCAGACTGGAAAAGGCGTCTCATGATAGTGATATAACGCTGGAGATAGAAAAGTATCAATATAAAGTCCATAAGGACGTTTGGGCAAGGATTAACAAATACACTGAAGAGTTGAAGAGTAAGACGTCCGCTAAAGTGGCCCATATTGAAAAAGCCGCTCAGGATCAGGTAATTGAAATGAAACGGAGAGCAGAGAACGGTAAGGGCAAATGGATTGAACAAGTATTTGGGAAAATACTAGGGGATGGCGGTGATATTGGATGAGCGTTGTATCTGCATGCGCGGTAAACGTAAAGTGCAGAGCGATGTATTCCCAATTATTGAGCAGGGCTGACTATGACGTTTTGTTGGAGTCTCAGAGTGTATCCCAAGTTGCAGCCTACCTGAAAAAGAAGGCGCCTTATGCGTCGATATTGGCTAGCATAGACGAAAACAGCGCCCACAGAAGGGATTTGGAGCGAATGCTGAAGGATTCCCTTTTTCATGATTGTACAAAGCTTTTGAGATTTAGCGCCGGCGGTTACAATACCGAAATTCGAAATGTTTTTTTGTCATATGAAGTCGACGAGTTGAAGCAGATAATCAGCTCTAACTTTTTTTCGAAGCGCAAATGCCCATTCCGACGCAAAGGCGACCTTATTTTCCTCCGGAATTACAGCAAGATAAAAGTTGAGACGCTTTTGTCGTCAAATACTTTTGGCGACTTTGTGGAAAATCTTATGGGAAGCAGATTTTATGAAGCCCTCAAGCCGTTTGCCGAAAAGGATGTATTGAATTTTTTTGAAATAGATAACGCCATCGACAAAGTTAATTTCGAAAGCGCGTTGGGTGAATTGAAAAAGAAAATCGGTAAAGCCGGTAAAGCTGGTAATGAAGGCCAGGGGAGTGTCTACGGTACGGTTGCCGACGTGACGAATTTGTTTTTTATTTACAGGATGAAAAAATTGCTTGCCTCGAATCCGGAGGACATAATTATGAGGTTGATCCCTCACCATTACAAGATGACAAGGGCGGATTTACTGGTGCTGGCTGAGTGCGAGGGCATTGAGAATCTGGTTGAATTGATGTCAAAATCGAAATATGGTTTTTTGTTCCCTATAGACAGCGAGAGCGCATGGGAGGATAATTATTACGAGTACTTGTACGCCATACACAAAAAGAACTTTAGGAAGCCTTTGCCCAACGCGTTGACGTCTTCGTCATATCTTTTTTTAAAAGAGATTGATATAAAAAATATAATCACTATCATTGAGGGAATAAGATACTCCATGCCTGCGTTGGGGATAGCGCGCCATTTGACAGGATATAGGCAAGGAGCGTAATATTTTGAATGGTTTAATTTATCCGGCCTACTTTGGGGATAGCGCGCCATTTGACAGACCTATGGGGTATAGAGTAGGAGAGTGTTGAAGATTTACGGAAAGGAACGGAAATAAAAGTGGCTGTTCGCAAAATGAAATTTATAAGCATTATCGGAGAGTATGAGCATTTTGATGAATTCTTTAACGAATTTATAGCTGACAGTAATTTGCATCCCGAAAATGCTCTGAATGTTATTACACAAGTCAAAGGGATACACCACATGGGAATAGATCCTAAAGACGAACTGTTGCTGAAAAAATGCGTTAAAATTTTGGAACAGATGAAAATAGACTCCACAAAAATCAACTCGGACGAGAGTAATCGGATTACGAAAGTGTTCAATACTGATGAAATGGAGAATTACCTTGACAGTATTGGCAATGAATATCGTAATGTAAGGGAAAAATATGATGCGGCTGTTGAGCGGATAAATGAATATTATGCCATGAAATCCAGCATTGAGAGCATCATCAACTTGAATGTGGACGTAGAAGAATTCTTTAGTCTGGAATTTATTAAGTTTAGATTTGGCAGAATGCCCTCAGATTCATTTAAGATACTCGAAAAGTGGGCTGAAGAAATGGATTTTGTCATTGTTCCGTTGAACAGTGACGCTAAAATTAGAAATTTGATATACTTTACGCCTTCCGCGATATGCGAGAAAGTAGATGGAATCGCATCCTCTGCGGGGTTTGAAAGGATTAGGCTTTCAGAGGAACTAAGCGGCAAGCCGCAGGACGCGTATAAACAAATAACTGACGGTATTACCGAGCTTGAAGAAAAGATTAAATCACTTGAGAGCGAGGTCGATGAATTTGTTAAGAAGAAAACCGCCGTTATACTCCAAATTTATTCATTCCTGCTCAGGATTATAAGGAATCACGAAGGAATTCGCAACGCTTTATATACGAGTAAATCATTTTATATCTGTGGCTGGCTGCCAGACGATGAAGTCAAAGAATTGGCGACGAGAATAGAAAAGGACGGCAGGGGCACATTAATTGTGGAGGACCCGGATCAGGTAAAAAACATAACGCCGCCCACTGAACTCACGAACAACAGAATATTCGGTTTTTTTGAAACGCTCGTGAAGATGTACGCTCTTCCGGTGTATAACGAAATCGACCCCACCGCATTTGTGGCGGTAACATATTTTTTGATGTTTGGAATAATGTTTGGCGACATAGGGCAAGGGGCGGTAATCCTTTTAGGCGGGCTGATCCTGATGAAGAGAGGAGTTGGTTTGGCGGGGGTGTTTGTCTGCGCCGGAGCGTCCTCTATTGTTTTTGGTTTTGTGTATGGCTCCGTATTTGGGTACGAAAATATCATCCCCGGTGTAATATACCCAATGGAGAATCAGTTTACGCTGCTAATAGGCGGCGTTGTTATAGGCGTGATGTTTATGACTGTCGGAATCGTCATGAATATCCTGAATGGTTTGAAGGAAAAAAACTTGGGCAGGATGCTCTTTGACAGAAACGGAGTGGTTGGCCTGGTGTTCTATTGGGCGTTGATAGTATTTTCGGCCTATTATGTTATTTCGGGAAGAGCGCTTGCGCCTGTGTTTGTGATGATGATTCTAATTGGGGCGCCGTTCCTTGCGATGTTCTTTAGAGAACCTATCGAGAGACTTATGGAAAAAAAGAGGTTCTTACCGGATAAGAAAGGGATGTTTTTTGTCGAAGCGGCTTTTGACATGATTGACATGCTTTTATCAGTTGTCAGCAACACTGTTTCTTTTATCCGGATAGGGGCGTTCGCCCTAAACCATGTTGGCCTGTTTGTTGCGTTTCATATACTCTCGGACATGGCGGGTAATATGGGCGGTATTATTGTAAATATAATCGCCAATGTTCTTATTATTGCCCTTGAGGGGCTAATTGTGTGGATACAGTGTCTAAGGCTCGAGTATTATGAATTATTTGGGAAATTCTACAAAGGGGGAGGAAAAGAATACAAACCGTTAAGTCGCGGCTCTTAAAATGAAAAATCGAGGCTTTGAGAAAAGGATGGGAATAACTATGATTTTTACTTTAATAATTTCACTGGTTTTGGTGTTGTCGACAATCGCTATCGGGATATACAGCTGTAAAAGCGGGTTTACGCGAAATCGGGCAAAAAGGCTGTTTGGCATAAATATCGCGGCTTTTTTCGGACTTTTGGTCATCACGACAATAATATTGTTCTCTGTTGCCCCTGCCACTGCGTCCGGTACTGCGGCTGGATCAGCGTCAGATTCGGCGGTTGGCGCAACGACCGATGCGGCGGCTGGCGCTATGTCCGATTCAGGAACTAACGCGGCAACCGGGTCGGCGCCTGCGGACAATGCCAGGGGGATGGCTTATATTGGCGCGGCTATTTCAACGGGGCTTGCGACAATTGGGGCGGGTCTTGCAGTCGCATTTACCGGATCGGCGGCGCTTGGCGCAATCAGCGAGGATCAAAGCCTCTTAGGCAAATCGCTGATTTTTGTCGGACTTGCCGAGGGGATTGCGATATATGGATTGATTATTTCTGTTTTAATACTTGGGCAGTAGATCGACAGAAGCCATTCCCATAACTGAACGGGGAACAGTGGATTTTTGATTCATAAGGAAAGGAACAGACGCAAAGTAATGAAGTTTTTCTTGTTAAGCGATAACATAGACACTCAAATAGGTATGAGGTTAGCGGGAATCGAAGGCGTTGTGGCGCATTCTGAGGCGGATGCTGCTGCTGCGCTGAAAGAAGCGTTAAGAGATGGGGAACTTGGGATATTGCTGGTTACAGAGAAGCTTGTGCCATTAATTAGGAGGGAATTGGTTGAGATAAGGACAAGCAGAAATCTGCCTCTTGTCGTTGAAATTCCTGACAGGCATGGGACGACGAGACCTCCGGATTCGATTACAAAATATGTTAAGGAATCTATAGGATTAAAGTTTTAGAGAGAAGCTAAGGAATCTATAGGATTAAAGTTTTAGAGAGAAGTTAAGGAATCTATAGGATTAAAGTTTTAGAGAGAAGTTAAGGAATCTATAGGATTAAAGTTTTAGAGAGAAGCTAAGCGAGGGATTTTTATGTCTTCAGATAATACTCTTGAGAGGTTTAATATGCTGGTGGTTGAAGACGCCACTCGGGCCAGGGATGAGATATTGGAACAATTGGACGAGGATGCCGATCTAAAAGTCTCTCTGAAGAAAGCTGAGATTGACGCGGTCGCAAACACACTATATAACAAGGAAATATCATATTCAAAGCATGAGTCCGACTTGGAAATTTCCAAAGCAAACGCCAATGCAAGAAGACTGCTGATCAAATGCAGAAATGAAATAATGGGGGAAGTTATTGACGGGCTCAGGAGCAAGCTTATGGAATTTACACTGTCCAACGCCTATTTCGATTATCTGGTTGGTAATATTGAAGCCGGACTCAAATATGCGGGAAGTGGCAGGACAATGATATATGTGACGCCACGGGATTTTGAATATGGTTTTGACCGTTTACGGAGACTGGCTGGACGCCTGTCCGACAGCGTGGAATTTGCCAAGGGTGAAGAGGCAATGATTGGCGGATGCAGGATCAAGAATACAGAAGAAGACATTTTTGTTGACAATTCTTTCGAGAAAAAAATTGAGCTTTATTCCAGGGAATTAATAAAGATCAGCGGTCTAAAAATAGAATAATGATTATTGTTAAGGCGAATGGGTTTAATCAAATGAGAATAGACAATAGCGGTAATAACGGTAATAACGGTAATAGAGGCAATAGCGGAAATAGCGGCAATACCGGTAATAGCGGCAATACCGGCAATACCGGTAATATCAGTAATAACGGCAATAGCGGTAATAGCAGTAATATCGTTAATAGCGGTAGTAGCGGTAATATCGCTAATAGCGGTAGTAATAGAGATGATAATTATTATAACGGCGAAAATAACGGCGCCGGTTATATTGTAAGCATAAATGGCCAGGTAGTCAAAGCTAAAGCAAACACTAATGAAAGAAATCAAGCAGAATCTATTGCCAACGCCAGTGCAAAAAACCAAGCAGAATCTATTGCTAACGCCAATGCAAAAAATCAAACAGAATCCGGAGCTAAAGCCAATGTAAAAAACCAAGCAGAATCTAACGCTAACGCCAATGCAAAAAACCAAGCAGAATCTAACGCTAACGCCAAAGCAAAAATCAAAGCGCCTTTCAAAATGCTTGAAGCTGTCTGGGTTGGAAACCAGAGATTGATGGGCGAAGTAATAAGGATAAATCGCGATGTTGCGACGATCCAGGTTTATGAGGTGACAACAGGTCTAAAAGCCGGTGAACCGGTGGCTTCGACGGGAAGCCCGCTTTCTGTTACTCTTGCGCCCGGCATTCTGGGTAACCTGTTCGACGGGATTGAGCGTCCATTATCCGCGCTTGAGAAGGCGTCGGGTGATTTTATTGTCCGCGGCGTCGTTGTGCAGAACATTGACGAGGATAAGAAATGGCAAGTCACTATGGTCGTAAAGCCAGGCGATTACGTACAAGGCGGAGATGTTGTCGCGGAAGTCGGCGAGACGCCTTCTATCATCCATAAAATTATGATCCCTCCCAACGAAGAGGGGGAAGTTGTTTATGTTGCGGAAAATGGCGAGTACACAATCAGTGAGAAAATTCTACAAATAAGGCGGAAAGACTCAGAAAAAACGACGGATATATCAATGAAACAGAAGTGGCCTGTGAGAAAACCCAGACCGGTTAGGGAGAGGCTGTCGGTGTCAGAGCCTTTGATTACGGGACAGAGAGTCATTGATACGTTTTTTCCTATCGGTAAAGGAGGCGCCGCAGCCATACCGGGAAGTTTTGGCACTGGGAAGACGATGATGCAGCATCAGATAGCCAAGTGGTCAGACGCGGATATTATTGTGTATATCGGGTGCGGTGAGCGTGGTAACGAAATGACTGAAGTGCTCGAGGACTTTCCCAAGTTAACAGACCCAAGAACGGCGCGAAGCTTGATGGAGAGGACTGTTCTCATAGCAAATACGTCAAATATGCCTGTGGCTGCGAGAGAAGCGTCAATTTATACAGGGATAACGCTCGCGGAGTATTACAGGGATATGGGTTATGACGTCGCGATCATGGCTGACTCCACATCCCGGTGGGCCGAGGCGCTGAGAGAGATATCGGGACGCATTGAGGAAATGCCGGCTGAGGAAGGATTCCCGGCATACCTGTCATCAAGGTTGTCAGAGTTTTATGAGAGGGCCGGGAAAGTACGAACGCTCTCGGGGCTTGAAGGCTCAGTTTCGATAATTGGAGCGGTATCTCCACAGGGGGGAGATTTCTCCGAGCCTGTCACACAAAACACAAAGAGATTTATCAGGTGTTTCTGGGGACTCGATCGCCAATTGGCATATTCAAGGCATTATCCGGCGATTAATTGGATTGTAAGCTATAGCGAATACACTCCCGTACTGGAAAAATGGTACAACGAGAATGTGGATAGGGGTTTTCTGAAATACCGGGAGGAACTGATGAAGATATTATGGGAGGAAAGCAAACTAATTGACATTGTTAAGCTGGTTGGAAGCGATATTCTGGCGGACGATCAAAAACTAATTCTCGAGATGGGGAGGGTCATAAGGTTCGGCTTTCTTCAGCAGGGAGCGTTCCACCCTGTAGATACGTTTGTCCCGATGGATAAACAGTTTAAAATGATGGAACTGATAGTGTACCTGTACGATAAAGCAAATGCGCTTGTCAGGGATGGCGTGCCCATGTCTGATATAAAGAGAACGGGATCTTTCGATGATGTTATAAAAGCCAAGTATGACATTAAGAACGACGAGCTTGGAAAGATGACGGATTTGAAGAAGAGCATAAACTCACGGTTTGACAGCCTGGTGTTTGCCGACGGCGAGGTAAGGGTATGAAGTATGAGCGGCTGGTTAAAAGTTTCCTTAACACTCTAAACGGAAGGAATATATAAGAATATGTATGTTGAACGCTCGGGACTGACGTCAATAGACGGCCAGCTGATAACAATAGAAGGCGTTAGAGGGGCCTCATTTGAGGAGCTTGTGGAGATAAAGGCCGGGATCGGCGATAACAGGTTGGGACAGGTGCTGGAGATCGAAGATGACGTCGCTGTTGTTCAGGTGTTTGAAGGTACGAGCGAGCTCTCTTTATCTGATACGAGCGTAAGGTTTACAGGACGACCGCTGGAGATGAGCCTATCGTCAGAAATTTTGGGGCGTGTGTTTGACGGATTGGGGAGGCCGACGGACGGTCTTGGGCCTATATTCCCTGAAGTATCCAGAGACGTCAACGGGAACCCGATGAACCCTATTTCGAGGAGATACCCAAGGAATTTTATTCAGACGGGTTTTTCGGCGATCGACGGCCTTATAACCCTGATATGCGGGCAGAAGTTGCCAATATTTTCAGGGAGTGGACTTGCCCACAACGAGCTTACCGTACAACTTGTGCGCCAGGCAAAGATAACAAATAACTTGGAGAGAAAGTTTGCAATAGTGTTCGCGGCAATGGGAGTAAAGAATGACGTGGCTTCGTATTTTAAGGAATCCTTTGAAGAAAGTGGAGTTATTGACCATGTCGCTATGTTCGTAAACCTTGCAAACGATCCGCCAGTGGAGAGGATTGTTACGCCCAGATGCGCTCTAACAACCGCGGAATATCTCGCATTTGACCTGGGAATGGACATTCTAGTGATCATGACTGATATGACGGCTTATTGTGAGGCATTAAGGGAAATCTCGTCTTCAAAAGGTGAGATACCCAGTCGAAAGGGGTTCCCCGGCTATATGTACAGCGATCTGGCGTCCCTGTTTGAGAGAGCTGGAATCATCGGGAGCAGTACTGGTACAATAACCCAGATTCCCATATTGACACTCCCAAATGATGACATTACCCATCCCATTCCGGATCTTACCGGGTATATAACGGAGGGACAGATCGTTTTAGACAGGAATATGGCCCAGAGGGGACTGTACCCTCCGATATCTGTCCTGCCCTCACTGTCAAGGCTTATGAAGGATGGTATTGGAGAAGGGTTTACGAGGTCGGACCACCAGATTTGTGCGACGCAATTGTTCTCAAGTTATGCTAAAGTGCAGGAAATCCGGGCGCTGGCGTCTGTGATAGGGGAAGAGGAACTCAGTGATATTGACAAACAATATATGTTGTTTGGCAGGGCTTTCGAAAATGAATTTATTGCCCAGACTCAGGATGAAAACCGTTCGATTGAAGAAACTCTTGATATTGGGTGGAGGGTACTCGGGACCCTTCCGGAGAGGGAACTTGACATGGTTGACGCGGAGACGATTAAAAACCGCTACGTGCCTTATCACGGCGGCGGTGGACGAGATAGCTCCGCCCGAGACGATAAAAGTAGAGACGACGCCGAAGCCCAAAGCAAGGGGAGCGCCGGAACCCAAAACAAGGAGGGCGCCGGAGTCCAAAGCAAGGAGGGCGCCGGACGCCCAAGTAATGGGGGCGCCGGAACCCAAAGCAAGGAGGGTGTTGGACGCCAAAGCAAGAGGAGCGCCGAAGCCCAAAGCGAGGGGAGCGCCGAAGCCCAAAGCAATGGGGGCGCCGGAGCCCAAAGTGATGGGGGCGCCGGACACAATGACGATCGAGGCGGCGCAAGCGTTACAGTCCGTAACGCCGGCGACATACGCGACAGCGGCGGTAGCGGTAAGGATGGTCGAAGTGGCGATGGCGACGATTATAAATCCAGCGCCCGTGTTCGCATAAAAGGAGACAGTAGCAGAAGTCCCTTTGGAAAAAGAATACCATAGCACGCTTCGCGCAGGAGCTAGGAGTTAAGAGGCAGAATCTTGTTCTATGCATGATTTAAGAAAGTAAAACCATAAAAAAGGAATGCTCGTTATCGTCCCGCCGATGAGTGTTAATAAATATTGGGTACTCTTGTAAGTTTAAAGGATGATTGTATATATGGATGTATCGACGTTTGCAACAAAAGGAAATCTAATAAAGGCGAAGTCAGATCTTGAACTTGCGACAATGGGATATGATCTGCTTGATAAAAAGAGGAACGTCCTTATTGCTGAGATGATGTCATACATTGAAAGGGCGGAAAAAATACAGGCGAAGATAGATAAGATTTTCAGCGAGGCCTATAGAGACCTACAGGCAGCAAATATATTCCTGGGGATCAATCTGGCTCAGAGGATTGGCGATGCGATACCCGAAGAGGAAAATGTTAACATAAGGTTTCGTAGCGTTATGGGAGTGGAAATACCAGTGGTTGGGTTGGAAAAGAGTTCGACGGACGGCGTTTTTTACAGTTTCAGTAATACGAACCACTTTTTTGACAGGGCGTTTATTAAGTTCAACAAAGTTAAAGAGTTTTTAATTGAAATGGCGGAGATTGAAAACACGGTGTATTTGCTCTCTGTTAACATTCAAAAGACGCAAAAGCGCGCGAATGCCCTGAAAAGCATAATTATCCCCAAGTATACAGATCTTGTAGGGAATATTGGAAATATCCTTGAAGACAAAGAGCGCGAGGAAACGTCCAGGCTCCATGTGATTAAGCAAAAGTCAACGCAAGCGTAAAAACCGATGCATGAGCCATACCATTCGATACTCTTGAGAGAACGCCTGTCGCAAAATGTAACACAAATGTAATATTTTGTGTTCTCTTTCGACGCTCCCGCCTCAGCTGAGAGCACCTGTTCAGAGGCAGTAGGCTGTTCGTGTTCGCTCGGCGGCAACGCGGCGATTTTGATGCCGAATCGTGTTTCTGTCCTTGCTATTGCCCAAGGAGTTCCAAGGCTGGGCTTTGATTTGGCATTAACTCGCGCGACATTACGAAATCGGCAAACGCTGCCTTGCCGGACGACGCACCGCTCCCGCCATCATCAATAGTCGCCGTAAAGGGGTGAAGAGGCGCCCTCCGCGCTTAAGTCCCCGGACAATTGTCAGCGCTTAAGATTCCGGTTGGAGAATAAAGATTAAATCGATATTTGCAATGGTTATAGTGTCATAATTGTTAAGAGGTTTTGCACTGCCGCATTCAAGTCTGATGTTGTTTATGTAGGTTCCATTTTTTGAATTCATATCCCTGATTATCCAGGTATTGTCTGATTGTTCGAGTTTTGCGTGTACTTTGCCGATGGCTTTATTATTCAAGACAAGGTCGGATTTATCCTTGAGCCTCCCGATCACAAATTCATTATTCTTTAATAATACGCCGTATTCCCTTAGACTGTCTTTAATAAAGAGCTTTGCTGCTATTTGCCGTTTGGTTGATAATATTTCTGTAACCCCGTTCTCCCAATCCGAAGCGAGCGGCGTATACAGTGCATCCTGTTTGCCCATATCAGCATGGGCTGGTAGATGATTGTCATAAGATTCTGCTCCGCCTTGAGATAGAGCAGGATTATTAAGTGTTTCTTTGTTGTTTTTAAAAAGAAATACTTTGTGATGATGAGGATGATGACGGTGATGATCATCATCATCGTCAATAACGCGTTCCAACTGCCGCTCCGAAGCGCCCCCCTCTACTCGTATCAGCCGTGGCTTGCTTTGAGCGGCGTAACTGCTTATTTGCGACAGTGCATCGCTCTCGCTGATTGTCGCCCAAGGCGCCGCTCTATCGGATTTGTCAGCTTCATCCGGGTGTGAATTTATTTTGCCGCCCTCAAGACATATCAAATGAGGCGCGTTGCATTCGCTGTCTTCATGTAATTGAAACATGACTTCGTTGTGGCTGTCTTTGTCATTTGATTGCGAAATGACGTCGTTGTGATTGCATGTGATACGTTGATTGGCATCGGCATTGCCACCCGACTGCCATAATGGAGGCGTATTGATGTTGTCACTGCCGCTCTGCTCCGGTTGTAGCACAGCTCTTTTGTCACCGCCGCTCTGCCCCGTTTGTGGTGGCGCAGTAGTGATGTCACCGCTGTTCTGCTCCATACACAATGGTCTAACCGCTTCGTTACTGCCAGCCTGAAGCAGCTCCGCGCCGGAATAGTCGCCTTGATGCGTCGAATGTGATTCGGCGCCCATAAAGCCGTCTTGACGCACAAAGTGGGATCCGGCGCCGGTATAGTCGCCTTGCCATATCGAGTGAGGTCCGGCGCCGGTGTAGTAGCCTTGTCCTATCGAGTGAGGTTCGGTGCCGGTGTAGTCGTCTTGTCCTATCGAGTGAGGTTCGGCGCCGATAAAACTGCCGTGTTGCATAGAATGCTGTTCGGCGCCGTAATATTCGTCTTGTCCCATCGAGTGAGGTTCAACGCCAGAATTGTCGCCTTGCCCCATCGAGAGAGGTTCGGCGCCGGTATAGTCCCTTTGCTGATTCATACTCGCTTCGGCTTGAATACTTCCGGCGCCGTCTGCCTTTATGCTCTCGCTCCATAGATTTTCATTTGTTGCACTAAGTTGTTTTTGTGATTGTTCCATTGCTCTCTGCCTGTCCTTGTAAATCTGCTCAACGACGTTGACAGAATTGTCAAACCTCTTCTTTTCACTGTTTAAGAAGGGGTTTAACCCTGTTATAAAGCTGCTTTTTTTTGACTTTGACTCGTTAATCTTTTCAGATGTTCCGGTATTATCTGATTTCATGGACGATCCCATGGCGCTATGTATACCGAAGATAGTATTGACGCCCCGCTCAACTACCACTGAACCTTGGGGGAGCATCTTCATCATAAGCAGCAATTCAGTCCCGACGGCAACCATCAGCACAGCGGTAAGGTATGTATGATTTTCAACATTATATCTGCGGAATAAATATGCCAATAACAAAAAAACGATAGCTATCGAGTAAGCTGCCAAAGCTGGAATAACAGGCTTTTTCCCTGTGAGATCCCGAACCCTGGAAGAACCCTCAAGCGGGTAAGAGTACTGACCGGCGCGCCTGTTTGACCCAGCGGACTGTAAAGAATTATCATCATCAATGTCCTGGCTTTTTCGCACATCTTTGCGCTCATTTGAGAAAACCAGGATATCGAGCAGGAAATTATTGAAGTCATTATAGTTAAAGCCCAGCTTCTTAACTTCTTCGACAATCTTTTCACAGAACAATTTCTCTGTAGACGAATTTGTGTCTATTCTCCCTAAAAGCCCGATTGTAAAGCTCGAGAATTTATTCTCCATGGCGTCAAGGTTGCCAACCGGAAGATAAATGAGACGTATAACGCGTTTCTCCGGTTCAATAAATACAAACTCCGCATCCAGGAGTACATTGCTCTCCTCCAGTAAGTACTTCTTTAGCTCTGTAATTGTTTTTGTTATATCCATGAGGATCTTGGCGATTTCGTGAATATCTGCTTGCCTGTCCATTAAGTACCCGGAGATGGGGACAAACCCATTGATATCATATGTGAAAGCTGGTTTGCCATCCGTTTTCTGGAAAATAAACGGCAGCAGCCCGTCAATTTTGTTCGTCGAAGCCATCTCAATCTGATACTCCAGTATTTCGCAGTCAGGATTGAGCTTGAGCTGAATCTTTTTGCTATTATCAATATAGTTCAATTGATTTACAGATAATACCTTCTTAATGCTCATTTTATGCTATTTTCCTCTCTGATGTTAGAGACGTTTACGTCGCTGTCGATTTGGTCATTGGCAAACAAGCCGGACATAACATTTGTTGAAAAATCAATAATCGCGTCCCTGAATATAAGGGCGAGCCCAACCAATACTGCAATAATAATGACAATTTCGACTGTTCCCATACCGTCCTCTTCAAAAATAAAACCTTTCAGAACACTAACCATAATAAACCCCCTTTTCTTTTTGATAGTTTTTCACTTGTTTGCCGATGTCAGTAGAAGCTCTGCATAGCCAGAATTGCGGGTGTTGTTACTATCAAAATGATAGATATAAACATCAAAAACACAGGGAAAAGCATTTTAGACGACGCCTCCTCTCCAAGCTTTCTTGCCGCGTTTTTGCGCATTTCCCAACATTCGTTGGCGTGGATCCTCAAGACTGATACCAGCTCTGAATTCCCTTTTTTTATGTTTTGAAGCAGTACTGAAACTACGCGCGTTACCTCTTGGGTCCTGCACCTTTTGGCAAAATCCTCATATGCTTTAAAAGCGCTTTTCCCTGAGTTAATTTCGACCCCAGCTATTTCGAGCTCCCTCCCCAAAGCCCTTTTGCCACCTAAATCCGCTGATACCTTTTCCCAGGCTTTTGTTACAGTCATTCCCGCATTTATCAGCAGGGTCAGCCTGACTATGAAATCGGGGAAATCCAACATTATCTCAAGCCGCCGTTTTTTTATACTGTTGTTTAACATACTGTCAGGCAGAAAAAACATAGCGCCTACCATCATCGTGCAAAAGATCAAATAACCTTGATCTATGGCTGTAAACGCGCCTACTATCAGAGATAATTCGATCGCGATCGCCATGGAGGCTAGTTTTGACGCCTGATGCAATATAAACCTTGTATTTGAATCAGACTTTCCGTAATATTCAATAATGTGCACCAGTATCTTTCTGTCATAACTTATCCTTGGTCTATAGCGGAGCGCCAGCAGAAATGCGATTGGCAAGCGCATAACGCCCTTTAGTTTATAATCTCCCAGAAGTTCCACATACTCCGGACCGGGAAGGCGGCTTTTGAATATGTTCTCACATATGAACCATACAATAGTCAGGATGACCGCAGCTGGCAAAATTTTTATCACCTCCTGTCGCTACTTGAATGTATTCTATAAATTCCAACTGAGCTTGCCGCGTTATAACTTGATGTCAGTTATCTTGCCTGCAATAAACCATGAAATCAACATCAGCAATACTGACGCGGTCATCACCATCCTTCCAGTCACGGTAGTGAAAACAGGCTCGATATAATCTCCGGCGACGAATGTGAGTACCAAAATCATAACGATAGGCATAACGTTTAGTATGTTTTTTTCAAATCTCCTGGCTGCGAGCATTATGTCAATCTCCTGCTTAATTTCGAGCTTATCGCCAATGATATTGGAAGTATTCTTTACTATTTCCACCAGATTTCCGCCTGTACGCCTGCAAGTTATTATTACGTTGCAGAAACTCTCAATATCGTCGATTTTTGAGCGCTTAGATAAATCGTCCAAGGCGTCTTCAACAGATTCGTTTAATGCGATTTTTCGCAAGATGACGCCAACCTCTTTTCTGATGGGAGTCTCTTCATCCGGGTACAGCACTTCTAAGTCGTCCCTGACATCAGAGAAGACCGATTCAAGTGGCTTCCCTGCCATAAGGCTTGACGACATTGAGTAGAGCATATCCCTAAACTGCCGTTTTAGGTCGCCTCTCTTTCTCTCCGCGATTTTTTTGCAGCGCATTTTTGGGTAGAATAGCGCCAAAGGCGTAAGGACAAGCGAAAGAATGTGGCTTCTGTAGAAAATAAATGCGAAACAGTAGATAATTGCAATCGCAAACAAGACCGTTGCTATGTATTCACGTTTTGTCATTTTGTAATGAGTGTAGTAAGTCAAAGATGTTTCTCCTTCTTTCGCATATTGCGTTATCGCCGTCGCGAACAATCCTCAATGCAGTAACCGCCAGACTATCAGACAAAGGTTGAAAATACCCATCAAACGCCGGGCAAACGTTTGCCAAACGCCTGATAAATATATGTCAGACGCCGGACCAACGCCTGACTCGCTATGTAAACGGAATCATAACGCCGGCGCGTTCAAATTTTGCCGGCCTCTTAATCATATTGCCACTGTAAACAAAACGACCGGGCGCCTCACCAGAAATGCTATAGTAAAACAGATTATTCAGTACGATTTGGCCATCCCGAACACCCTCCAGCTCATCTATCTCAACAATCTTTCTGCTGCCGTCTTTCATCCTGGCCAGATGTATAATAATATCGATTGCTGATGATATCTGCTTTCTGATTACTTCAAGAGGCAGAGCCTCTTCGCCAAGAATCATTGTTTCGAGCCTTGAAAGCATGTCAGTTGCTGAATTTGCGTGTCCTGTCGTAAGCGAGCCGTCGTGCCCGGTGTTCATACTCTGAAGCATGTAATACGCCGCATGCCCGTCCCTGATTTCGCCGACAACGATCCGGTCCGGTCGCATACGTAGGCTTGTCTTTATAAGGCTGCCCATATCTACGAGGCCCTTTCCCTCAGTGTTAGCGTTTCTTGTCTCGAGACGGATAAGGTTGCTTAACAGTTTCAACTGAAGTTCCGCTGAGTCCTCAATGGTTATCACCCTTTCATCTTTTGGGATCAGGCCGGAGACGGCGTTCAACAGGGACGTCTTCCCGGAGCCGGTGCCTCCGCTGATCATGATATTGTACTTCGCCCTAACAAGCGCCGTCAGCAATTCCGCTATATCACCGCTCATACTGCCATATCTGATGAGCCGTTCCAGTGTCATGGGCTTTTCCGGAAATTTCCTTATTGTCATAACCGGACCTTCCAGTGCAATAGGTCTTAACACAATATTTACTCTGGAACCGTCTGTAAGCCTGGCGTCCACAATCGGGGAGGCCTCGTTTACCGATCTGTTTACTTTCGATACTATACTTTGAATTACGTCCTCAAGCTTTAAGTTACTTTCAAACTTCAAGTCAGTTTTTGAAACCTTCCCATTGCGTTCTATGAATATATCACTGTATCCGTTCACCATGATTTCGGTTATCGTATTATCGTCGATGAGGGGTTGAATGACGTCAAGCCGCCTGATTGAGTTAAAGACCTTGTCAATAAGCAGCTTCCTCTGTGTTATACTTGTATATTGATCATAGGCGCTTTCAGCAACGATACTTTCAATTAAGTCAAGCACTTCGTCGTCGTTTGTGTCGCGGTTTAGATTGATTCGGTCAGCTATCCTTAACTTGATGTTGTTCAACAGCTCTAAGTTCTCATCTCCGTTCACCGCTGTTGATTCACTTCCGTGGACTGGATTCAATTCGCCTCTAAACTCCGCGGCTAGTTCGCCTCTGGACGTCAGGTTTGTTGCTCCTCCTCTGGGCGCAAGATTTGTTGATTCACCTCCATGCACCAGATTTGTTAATTTACTCTCGGGCGCCAGATTTGTTGCTCCTCCTCCGGACGCAAGATTTGTTGATTTGCCCCCGGGCGTCAGGCTTATTGCTCCTCCTCCGGGCGCCAGATTTGTTGCTCCTCCCCCATGCACCAGGTTTGTTAATTTACTCTCGGGCGCCAGATTTGTTGCTCCTCCTCCGGGCGCCAGGTTTGTTGATTTGCCCCCGGGCGTATGCGTTACTGGGGCCTGCTTTTCACGGGTTATTATTGGCATACTTGAACCACCTCCGCCAGAGCGCTTGCAAAACCATACCGTACATCTGACAGCAGATCGACAGAATATGCGCCGGATATTTTTTCACAATACGGCAGGGATATAATCCTGGAGCCAAACGATTGCTCGCTTATCAGGCTTTTTTGCTCGTTGGAAAATTTACCGAATTTACAGGGAGTGACCTCGTTAAGCAATACGCAAATCCGCTTATATATGAATTGCGCCCTTTCGCTATATACCCTGTCCATTTGTTCCTTGAGCGTGTACAGCTTCTTTACCTCGGATGGATTGTCATTCATTACAAAGAAGATACTGTCTGAAAGCTCCATAATGACTTTGTTTATGACGGAAAAACCACTGTGAGTGTCTATTACGACCCTGCTGAATGTTCCCAGATTTCTTATGCTCTCAATTAACAGTTCGATCTCAGAAGGGTTCATCTCATCTAAATCCATTGGGAAAATCGGTGGGTTGTAACAGGAGAAATTGTATCCGCCGAAATCGGTTTTGAGAGCTTCCAGCAATAGAGGAAGTTTCTCGCGCCGGGATTTGATTGCGAGTATTATGTCGGACATACCGCCACTTCTCGATGAAGGGTTTAATCCGGATAACTGAGGGTTATTCTCAACGATGTTGTCAATCCTCGTCCTGTCAAGGCTAAAATAGAGGACAGAGGGCGTCATCCTTGAAAACAGGGAGCAAAGCCCTATTGAAACGCTTGTTTTCCCTGAACCTCCGCTTGGAGACGCTACCAGAATTATTTTCGTGTCATATAGTCCTTTTGAAATGAATTCAGACTGTTGTGAATCCGCCTTGTTTGCGTAGTGCTTGAGGATCCCCCCAATAAACGTGTCCGCATCCGTGTACCGCTCAAGGGCGCCCAACCCGTCATAACCGTCGCCTGCAAATCCGTCGCATATAACCAGAATCATTCCTATATCAAGTCCTTTTAACTTGCTTGAATAATTATCCCTGGATACGGCGACGATATCCGGAGCGGGCGCCGTGCCTTCCAAGTGCTTAATAAAAGCGTCAGTGTCGGAAAATGAGTTCAGGTTGAATCTATGATTATAGTTTTCCAATATGAAGCTTGACAGGTTTTCCATATACCGAACGTCATTGTCCAATATAGTAAGATTAAGCCTTCCCATAGTTCTACCGTTCCTTAGTTTACTTTATTCCTATCGTCCTGCAATCCACTTTGGTTACTACCGCCCTACGCCCCGCTTAGGTTGCTACCGCCCTACGCCCCGCTTAGGTTGCTACCGCCCTGTGCCCCGCTTAGATTAGTTCCTACCATCCCGGTGCACACTTTTTGGCGGCGCAATCATGACTGCGGGCTGATGTAAATGCCCTGAAAGAGGCTATGACTATATATTACATAAATTTACAAATAATGTCAATAAGAGAAATAGGAAAAATTTAACAGAGATGAGAAATAGGAAAAATTATATAGAGAAAAAAATAGGGGAAATTTAATAGAAAAGTTAACAAAAATTAGCAGAGGTTTTTTAGCGGGATTACTAAACTGTGCGTTGAGAAGTGGAAAGTGGAAAGTGGAAAGGTAGAAAAACATCGGAAGCAAGATAATCCATAATTCTATAACTCCTTAATCATCAAATAGTCTTCATGTCCCGCATGGTCAAGCCTTTCTCCCGACATTCTATATCCGAGTCGCTGGTAGAAGCGGACGGCAGGATTGTTTTTTTGAACAGAGAGAGAGGTCTGTTTATAGCCATTTTTTCGCAACGCCTCGAACAGCTTTTTCATGAGCCTGGAGCCTATACCGTATGAGCGAAACCCAGGGAATATCGAAATGGCAAGTTCCGGGGTGTTTTTGTCTATGTGACCGTAAGAAGGAATGATCCGTGTCCACGCCGCCCCGACTATTTGCCCATTCTGCTCCGCGACCACGCCTAAGTCACCCGGCTGTGTTCCAAAGTCTTTGATATAAATGAATATTTCCGGCGCATTGATGATGCTTCGCGTCGGTGGCTCTACACCATCCGGAATATAAATCGCCTGATACAAAAACTCGCGCAGGCATATATAATCAGATTCCTGCATCGCGCGAATCTTTGCGTTAAGTTTATGCGCCGTTATCACCGTGAAGCTATGCGCGTTTATGGTCAGGACGACGCCGCTTCGATACACGTACCAGTTCTTGCCCCGCCTTATACTAATGTCCGCCTGCATTACGGCATCCTTGCACCACGACACAACATCGTCAGTTTGCAGATTGAGGTTGTGTTTTATCCGTTCCTCGCCCATTTGTGTGGTATGAACAATATCTATATTATGGATCAAGCCATCCGCAGCCTTTTCGCTCAGCGACTTTTCATATCGGCATATAGGCTGTTCTTTTTTGTGAAGAACACCGACGCCCTCGTAAACTAATGAGAATCCACATTTTTCTAACACCGCGCGCGACGCGATATTTTCGGCATGGCAGATTCCGTTGATCTGCGTAATGCGGAGCCGTTCCATAACCGCAGGCAAAAAAGCATTAACCGCTTCTGTCGCGTAACCGTTGCCTGTATGCAGCTTTGCGATGTGATATCCAACTTCCCACCCGTCCTCAACAGGAAATACCTGGACATGGCCGATTTGCCGCCCATCATGGAGAAAGACAGGATAGACAAGGGGTTTATCATATTGCCCATAAAATGACATGAGTGTGATAATTGTTTCCCGCGCGTCCTCGACGGTTTCAAACGCCTCATCGGGAATAAAGCGCCGGTTATCCTCGTCAAGGGAGTTCAAATGCACGCTTTCCGCCATGCTCTCAGTAAATTCTGTTATGTACAGCCGCTGTGTCTTTATCGGTAATATCTGCGTCTTTTTTGGTGATATCATTGTAAGCAGCCTTTCATAGATGAGCTAAGCCAAAATAGTTTTTTATCGCCCAATATATTGATACCAAGCTCTTTAGCAAGGCTGTTCTGTTTGTATGGATTGACCCTTTGCACAATCCCATCCTGTCTGAACAATGAGCCGGTGTTCTTGAACCAAAAAGTAATTCCCGTGTCGACACACTGCTCCCGTATTTCCAGTACCCATTTATAATCGCATTCGCGGGCTTCACGCCCTGTTTCACCGCCGACGGAAATATGTTCAATTCCATTGAGATAAGGCGACAGTTCAATTGCCCCCAACAGCGGCGCACAGGCTATAAAGCGCCGTTTTATCGGATAGGATAAGAATATCGGCAGACGATAATTAGCTGATTCCTGATTCTCAATCGTGCAGCCAATGTTGACGTTATCATAGCCGTCACCCCAATCATCCGGCAGAGATATTTCAAATCGGTTGATGCGCTTGGTCAAAATGAGAAACTCAAGGTCCTGTCGTTGTTTTATCATTGCCCATGCCGCGCCGCGCCACTCATCCGCTTCGGCGATGAAGAAATCGGAAGCGAAGCAGGTGGCGACTATTTTGCCCGCCGATATTCTCGGCTTTCCTTTGGCGTTCAAAGCGACAGGTTTATCAAAGTCTTCTGTTTTCCGTACGGAATTCTGACCGTAACGCTTTGAATACGGGCCATAGAAGTAGCAATATGTGCATCCGTCGCTTACTTTATAACAGCCTGTCCACGGTTCCCAATTCATAATTCACCCAATTCACAGTTCACCCAATTCATCAAATCGTTCCGTTTATGCGCTGTTACGAAACGATATTGCCTGATTCATTCCATGAAATAAAGTTTTCCAGGGCGCTTAAGTTGTCCACGTCACCGCCTAAGCGGTCGTCCCCCCACGTTACCGCATATGCTGTCCACGTCACCGCCTAAGCGTCCGAGTTACCGCCGAAGCGGTCGTCCCACGTTACTGCCTAATCTGTCCACGTTATCGCCTATGCTGCCCATGTCACCGCCGAAACGGTCGTCCCCCCATGTTACCGCCTAAGCCTTGTTATACTTTGCTTTATCATAACACACGGTTGACTATCAACAAGAGCAAGCTACACGCCGCGCGCTATGATCTGACCGATCTGACCTAATTGTTCGTGTCTACCTATTATACAAAATGTAATGAAATATCCGCAAATTATAACTCTGAATTTTATTCTGTAATAAACGCTAAGCTTCAGTGTTTATTCTTCGATTGAAGGTGATAAGGATATAGACGAGCGAGATAAACTCTTATTGAGCGAACAAATGAAGAATTACAGTTTACTGTAAAGGTAACGGATAATACAAGCAAAGAAGCGTTTTTGCTGGATGAAATCAAGCAAAATGCAATTTCTAAGTCAATTATGACAATTTTTATCTGCATAATGGAGGATTGTTGTACTTATTTTATTTATATATGGAACAAAATAGTGGTAAATATATCATATGCTAAAGAGGTGATGAATATGAAAAAGCCATTCGGGTTATATTGTCAAGGACGTATTTTTGTGACCGGGAAAAATGAGCAAAGAACGACTTGATTACGCAGTTTATCAAGGGGTATTTTGATGCTCACAGAAAATTCACAAATTAAACGCTTGACAGCGCAATGAGTACTGTATATAGTAAACAGGGTTAGTTATTTGGCGTGTTAATTGTAAAGGGGTTGGAGGTGCGTAAAGTGATGTCTGAAAATGCGGAGAAAATACCCGACTATGTAGAAAATGCGGTTTTCAGGTTTAATGAAATTATGTCTAATGCACAAAAAGATATGTTTGAGAAAATGAATCGTGCCAATAAAGGGGAGCTTTTCGTTCTGCATTTTTTATCAATGAGCAACACCGCCGCTCTCCCATCGGAACTGAGCGCGGCGCTTAACAGCAGTACGGCGCGTATATCTGCATTGCTTGGCTCTTTAGAAAAAAAACAGCAAATTGAACGTAACATAGACAAAAGCAACCGCAGAAACATTCTCGTAACAATCACCGAAGCAGGACGTGAGCGAGCGGAAACCGAAATGGGGGAAATAGAAAAAAACTTGGCTTATGTGTTCGCAAAAATGGGCGAAACAGATACAGCGGAGTTTCTGCGGTTGTCGGAACAGTTTTTTGACCTTATGGAAAAACATATACCCACAGGGGGTATAGAGAGTGGGTAACGGCCTAAGCTATAAATAGCTGCTCTATCACGCGGACATTGTTTGTCCGCAAAAAACAGCCTCACGGCTAATAGGGTTTACAATGAATACAGGTTATATCGAACCGTATATCTCATATGAAGGAGTTAATCTAAATGCTAAAAATTTTCAAATACTTAAAGCCGAAAGAATGGCTGATGGCAGGTATCAGCTTAGTTTTCATCGTCGCGCAAGTGTGGCTTGAATTGCGGATGCCCGAATATATGCAGAAGATCACAACGCTGGTGCAGACTGAAGGCAGTGAAATGAGCGAGATTTGGATTACAGGCGGCTATATGCTCCTGTGCGCTCTCGGCAGTCTTGCGGGTGCAATACTCGTCGGGTTCTTCGCGGCCCGGATCGCGGCATCCTTTTCCCAGCGGCTCCGCAGTTTGCTGTTCAATAAGGTCGATTCCTTCTCAATGGAGGAAATCAATCGCTTTTCAACATCAAGCCTGATTACACGCTCCACCAACGACATCACGCAAGTACAAATGCTTATCACAATGGGATTGCAGATGGTCATTAAGGCTCCCATATTGGCAGTTTGGGCAGTAACAAAAATCTTGGGCAAGGGCTTTGAATGGACAATGGTAACAGGCGGTGCTGTCCTCATTCTTGTGGTCTTGGTCACATTCATGCTGATATTCGTAATGCCTAAGTTCAGAAAAATGCAAACATTGACCGACAATATAACCCGCGTGACAAGGGAAAACTTGACAGGGCTTCGCGTCGTCCGCGCTTATAACGCCGAAGGGTATCAAGAGAAAAAGTTTGAAACGGCAAACAAAGAGCTTACTGATACCTTTCAATTTACAGTTCGCGCTATGGCGATTATGATACCTGTAATTACTATGATAATGAGCGGGCTGTCGCTTGTGATTTACTGGATAGGCGCGTATATGATTGACGCAGCGGGCATGGCTGTAACTGCGGCGGGTGTGCCTGAGAGAGTGGAAGTATTCTCTAATATGATTGTCTTTTCACAGTACGCCATACAGGTGATTATGTCATTTATGATGATGGTGATGATGCTTATTATGATGCCCCGCGCCAGCGTTTCCGCGAAGCGTATCAACGAAGTGCTTGATACCAAATCTACCATCATTGACGGAAGCGTGACAGCCGGAAAACCGGGGCTTGTGGGTGAGGTAGAGTTCCGCAATGTTAGTTTCAAATACCCCGGAGCTGCCGATTATGTCCTTGAAGATATAAGTTTTACCGCCAAGAAAGGCGAAACCGTCGCCTTTATCGGCTCCACAGGAAGCGGCAAATCGACGCTTATCAACCTCGTTCCCCGCTTCTTTGACGCGACGGAGGGGGAAGTGCTGATAGACGGCGTAAACGTGAAGGGCTATGAACTGGAAGCCCTATATAACAAAATCGGCTATGTACCGCAAAAGGCGGTGCTGTTCAAAGGAACGGTCGATTCCAACGTGGCCTTCGGTGAAAATGGCAGCGGCAGTTATAGTGAGGACGATGTAAAGAAAGCCGTGCAAATCGCGCAGGGCGCGGACTTTGTAGAAAGCATGGAGGACGGATATAACGCTTCTATCGCACAGGGCGGGACAAACGTATCGGGCGGTCAGAAGCAACGCCTCGCCATTGCCCGTGCGGTCTGCCGCAAGCCGGAGATTTATCTTTTCGATGATTCATTCTCTGCGCTTGACTATAAGACCGACCGCGTTTTACGCAATGAACTGAAACGGGAAACTGCCGGAGTGACCAGCCTGATCGTCGCCCAGCGGATCGGCACGATAATGGATGCCGACCAAATAATCGTGTTGGACGAGGGCAGGATTGTCGGCAAGGGGACGCACAAGGAATTGCTGGGCGATTGCGTGGTATACAAGGAAATTGCTATGTCACAATTAAGTGAGGAGGAGCTTGTATCATGAGTGAAAACAACACATCGGTAAAAGACAAGGCTTTCGAGGGGCCTCCCGGAATGGGTGGCGGAAGCGTAGAAAAGGCAAAGGACTTCAAGGCATCTTTAGGCAAGCTAATAAACTTTTGCAAAGGTTATTTGCCCGTTGTTGCGATTGCCGCTGTAATCGCGTGTGTCAGCGCGGTTCTCCAGTTAATCGGGCCCGGCAGATTAAGTGACATGACAAATGAAATCCTCAAAGGGCTGCCCGCGATGATAAACGGACTGCCCGTACTCGGAGCCATTGACTTGGGTGCAGTAACAAGCATTGCCCTGTTGCTTGCGTTCATCTACTTAACGTCTGCATTTCTCGGTTTCGCGGGAAGCTTCATCATGGCGACAATTGCCGCGAGGGTTTCAAAGAAACTACGGACGGGCATTTCCCAAAAGATTAACAAGATTCCGCTCAAATACTTTGACAAAACAAGCTATGGCAATGTTATCAGCCGAGTAACCAACGATGTGGACACCATCGGGCAGACGCTTACCCAAAGCCTTGACGGAATGATAAGCGCAATGGCCATGTTTGTAGGCTCCATGATAATGATGTTCTACACAAACTGGATTATGGCGTTGACCGCTATCGGCGCTTCTATTATCGGCTTCGCTTCTATGAGTATCACAATGTCGAAATCGCAAAAGCATTTTACTGCGCAGCAACAAGGGCTTGGGGATGTCAACGGACATATTGAGGAAGTGTATTCAGGGCACAATATCGTAAAGGTGTACAACGGCGGCAAAGGCGCGAGAAAGACATTTGAGGGCATTAACGGGACACTATATGAGAGCGGCTGGAAATCACAATTTATGTCCGGGATGATGATGCCGCTTATGTTGTTTATCGGCAATCTCAGTTATGTGGCAGTTTGTGTGGTTGGCGCGGCTCTTGCAATGAACGGCACAATCTCCTTCGGCGTAATTGTCGCGTTTATGGTATATATCCGTCTGTTCACCCAACCGATGTCGCAGTTGGCACAGTCGATGCAAGCTCTGCAAAGAACGGCGGCGGCAAGTGAGCGCGTCTTTGAGTTTTTTGATGAAGAAGAATTGTCCGGCGAGAGTCAAAAAGTCAAAGAACTCACGAATATCAAGGGTGACGTGGAGTTTAAGAATGTCCACTTTGGCTACGACAAGGACAAAATCATTATCAATGATTTCTCCGCGAAAGTGAACGCCGGGCAGAAAATCGCCATAGTGGGGCCGACCGGCGCGGGAAAGACAACGATGGTAAACCTTCTTATGCGTTTTTACGAAATAGACAGCGGCGAAATTTGCATTGATGGCGTACCCATACATCAAGTAACGAGGGAAAATGTCCACGATCAGTTCTGCATGGTGCTTCAAGACACATGGCTGTTTGAGGGAAGCATTAATGAAAATGTCATATACAGCAAACAGGGCGTGACGGACGAGGAAGTGAAAGCCGCTTGTAAGGCTGTCGGCCTGCATCATTTCATACGGTCGCTGCCGCAAGGGTATGAAACCGTGCTTGGCGATAACGCCAGCCTGTCTGTTGGACAGCGGCAGCTTCTCACCATCGCCCGCGCCATGATTCAAAACGCGCCGCTCCTGATACTGGACGAAGCGACAAGTTCGGTGGATACACGTACCGAACGGAACGTTCAGGAAGCAATGGATAAGCTGACACAGGGCAGAACGTCTTTTGTTATCGCGCACAGACTTTCAACCATCAAGAACGCCGATATGATCCTCGTAATGCGGGACGGCGATATTGTTGAGAGCGGAAACCACACCGCGCTTCTTGAACAAAGTGGGTTTTATGCAGAACTCTACAATAGTCAGTTTGAGAAAGCATCGTAACAGGTAATGGTCTAAAGAAACTGCCGGGTTAAATGAAAAACTAAATGCAACAGCGGAGAAGTAAATGCAACACAAGAACAAACCAGATAACACGGTAGAAGTAAATGCAACTGATGAGAGCCAGTC
>JGI24702J35022_10000331_pt1 | contig 27933 bp, 23 predicted proteins | sample TergutTh196P4_FD_35022 | JGI IMG/M metagenome (IMG submission 35022)
TGGAAAAAGAAAACCCAAAATGGATCGACTTGAGCTCGACGTGGGACTTAGATTGCGGGTCAAGCCCGCAATGACGACAGTGAGACGAACGCTGTACGCAGCCGAAGCGAAGTCGATACCCCCTTATCGCTTAGTTGTCTGAAGTGGGTTTGGGTCAGTTGGCGTCAAGTGCATACCCAGGTCGCCGCATTATTTCCTATTGACATTCTGTTCTATACATGATAGAATGCGTACGATCACAGATAGAACGGAGGTTCGCGATGAATTACTACCGACTGGCGGAAGCGGAATCGCGCTTTGCAGATCTGATATGGGAAAACGTCCCGATTCATTCCCCGAAACTTGCGGAGTTGGCGGCGGATGTGATGAAGTGGAAGAAGTCCACCACATATACCGTGTTAAAAAAACTCTGCGACAAGGGCATTTTTAAAAACGAGTACGCTCTTGTAACCGCGCTGTTGACCCGTGACGAGTATTACGCGAGCCAAAGCGTTAAATACGTTGACGACACTTACGGTGGCAGCTTGCCTCAGTTCATCACATCATTTGTTAGCAACCGCAAGCTCACCAACAAGCAAGCCGACGAGATACAGCGGCTAATAGACGATTACAGGGAGGGAAGCCGCGATGTCTGATATATTTACCGTTGTCCTTAACATGAGCGTGAAAGCTGCATTCATCATCACCGCGCTGTGCTTGGCACGGCTTTTGCTGCGGAAAACACGCGCACCCAAATGGATAAGCTACACATTGTGGGCGGTTGCAGGGTTCAGGCTTGCCGTGCCGTTCACGATTGAGAGCGTGTTGTCATTGTTGCCGCAAGGCATCCCCGAATTCACCACGCCGCCGATAGTGTATCCATCCATAACCTCCGGGACGGTAGTAGTGCCGCCTGATGCAATCACATTACAACCCGGTTCTCCGGAGTGGACGCAACTTACATCGTCATCTTACGTTTCCATTCCAACCATAAAGCCCGTTTGGACTACATTTGACACGTTGGCTGTCATCTGGCTTGTTGGTATTGCGTTTATGCTCCTATACTCCGTTTTCTCATACGCCCGCTTGCTCCGCAGCAAAGACAGCGTGGCAACTCCTTTTATATATGGTTTCATCAAGCCTAGAATATATATTCCGCACGGACTTTCGGAATATGAACTTCACTACGCAATGCTCCATGAACAAACCCATATCAAGCGGCGCGACTACCTTGTGAAGCTGTTGGCGTTCGCGCTTCTGAGCGTACACTGGTTCAATCCTCTTGCTTGGGTCGCTTTCGTGCTACTGTGCGCGGATATGGAAATGTCATGCGATGAGCGCGTCCTGCGGGAACTCGGCGTGGAAGCTAAGGCTGATTATTCGCAAGCCCTCCTTTCGCTGTCGGCAAATCGCCGCATACTGAATGCTTCTCCGCTTGCGTTCGGCGAGGGCGGTATTAAAGAACGAGTGAAAAACGTGCTGAGTTTCAGAAAACCATCGCGAATGATCATTATCGCAGCTTTGGTGTTAGTAATTATATTGAGCGTAGGGTTCGCCGTGAACAGGATGCACAGTGAGAATGAATCGTCAATTGACAATGATCTCGTTGAGACCGATGCGATATTTGCGCCAACGGAAAGCTGGAAACCTGAAGTGCAGGAACTGCCAGCCGAGAATAAACACATTGAGCCTGGTACGATATCTACGCCCACAGAACGCTGGGAGCCGGAAGTACANGAAATAATAATGCCATCTGTTGTTGCCACAGGTTTTGCCCNTGAAATACGCAACCAACTGTACCTCGGCATGACCAAAGAGGAAGTTTACGATTTATGCGACGAGACTAATAATGACGACTCCGGGATGACGTGGTATGGCTAAGGCTATAGCGACATCGCCACGATTGGCACGGGTTTCTGTACCACAGGGCTGGTTGAGTGGATCTCGCCGATGGACGAGACGGTTTGGTCGGTATATGATTTGATTAATGAGGCGGTAATACAACACAACGATCAAAGATACAGTGGCAGTGAAAGAGAATATCCAACTCAATCACACGTTTTGCTGGCTCTTGACGCAGACAAAAACGGTTTTACGGCGTATATCGTNTCGCTTTTTTCAACATTCCTGCCGGGTGAAAACTACGTGGNANAAATGGGGAGCACACACACGCCGCTCGCGCTGACATTTGTAAAAAGCGCAAACNGCGGTTACGAACTCGCCAAGTATTGGGAGCCGGAAGATGGAGCCTACTATTTGCCGTCCATACNCTCAAAATTTCCGGAGAGCATTTGGGACAAGGTTGATACCCAGCTTTACTTTGAAGCCAGTCAAAAATGGTGTNATGACCAGGCGATGTGCCATTTCTTCGGGCCGATTCCGTTTCAAGCAAGAGTTGCAATCCGCCCTAACACCTACGATGCAGTGAATTTAACAAGGAACGTTGGCTGCAGGATAATAGAAGGGACAAGCTGTTTTTTGATCACGTCTTTCCCGGGGGCGACACTGCAATTCGAACCGTATGAAAAAGTAAAAGACCGCCGTCTTATCCGCGATCCCGGCAGTTGGGTAATAACATACGCCGATCCCGAAAAGAACATCACAGTCGGCGGCGAAGGCACAGGCTTAATTCCGATAACCGACGACATGATCGGGATTTACGACATGGAAGTTGACAGCTATACCATGATATTTGAAAAGTATGTAAGAACTGAAGAGGGGTATGGACAGCGCTCTTATTTACCGAAGCCGGTTTCTGCGTCGCAACGAGAGTTGATCGCCAATCTTCTCCAGTGAGCCGCTCATAGGCTATTTTTTGATAAATGTGTGGAAGATGCATCAGGTGTACAAACTGGAAGAATCCGTCCAGTTTTCACAATCCAGCGACCGCCAAAGGCTGCGCCTTCCCGTTCAATATGTCCATGTTCCTTAAGGGATTTAATTTGGACTTCAATATTGCGTTTCGCGATGCCGATTTTTTGCGCTAATAGATTCGCGGATATGTGCGGATTTTCTCGCATTAATTCAATAATTTTTACTTGTGTGCCATTAACTATTTCACGGTCGCCGATGCTGTCACCGATGTTGTTGCCGATGCTGTCACCGATGCTGTCACCGATGTTGTTGCAGATGCTGTCACCGATGTTGTCATCAATTCTATCGCTTGTCCAAAGAGGAGGGCGGTAGAAAACAACAGTAAAACCATAGTAGTCCGAGACAAACTTAAATTTTATGCCCGCCTCATCGCAAGTATCAGCAATGCGCTTTAACCCCGTGCCGAATCTTTCTATATCTTTTGAGAAATACATTATCTGCGCTAGTAACGGGTTTCTGTGAATAGTCCGCCCTTCTCCCTTAATATAATCCTCTGGCGTAACGCCAACTGGGAACGTACCGGGGTTATAAATCTCGATACGGTTGCTAAAAATGGCTACCTCGTTGTTTTGAGGCGTCCTGTAATTCTTGTGGCAAAAACTATTGAGAAGGGCCTCGCGAATCGCGACGTGTGGAATCTCCGGTATCTCCTTGCGGGAAATTTGAGAACCGTCGATAATGACACGGTAGCGCATAGCATTGCGGATATAACGTTCCGCAATATCAACGAGATCAAGGACGCGACCTTCTGCTCGATATATATCGTTGAAAGTCAGTTTTTCTGTTGTGGCAAATATCGCCATTTGTATTTCAAGTCTGGGCTGCTTCCCAAACATGACATCCGCTGTATTGTTTAGTACTTCGTTTTCAATCAGCCTTAATCGGCTGAGAATATCTTTAGCGTCTGTATATTGGTAATCGAGCCTACCTGCGGTGTTTGCCTTGTCGATATACTTTTCCAACACAGCAGCGTCAACATCAGATATACCAATTTGTGACGGTGACGAATCCCAATTGGATGTTTGCTCGTGTTTCCTTATGATAAACCCTTCAAGTTCATCTGGCGACATTTGTTTATCCTCGTCTGCCACGCGTATATAGGCGCGTCCGAAAGCGTAATAAGGCTGTTGGGTTCCTGAAAAAGTCACACGGATGCATTCTTTGTCATCAATCGCCACCATATCAATAGTAGGAAATATTTGCGGCTTCAGACTGTCCGAAATTGCTTTGCTTATATCCCTCAAGGTTGCGTCGCCTATTTGCTGTCCTAGCACAGACCCGTCATTCTTTATGCCAAAATACACTTCACCTTTGCCGCTTTTATTTAGAATAGACACAATAGAGATGACCGCTTCCTTCAACTCACCGGTTGTCTTCTTAAATTCAAGCGTTTCAGTCTCTTTTCCAAAAATCATAATCATGAACCCGCCTTTCCGTACACATCCTCAAAGAACCGCCAAGCAGCATCGTAGTCATGTTCGCAGTTGCACAGATCGAATGTCGCTCGTTATTCTATCACGTGATAGCGATTCTCGCAAGACATGCAAGCTACAGTTCAGAAGGTATCCAAATAGTTTCCATTTACTGACATTTTTTGCTTCACAAGTTGTGCTGTTCTTGAAAATGTCTCGAAATTGTGATATAATTCGCTTAGCCAGATATCATGTCCTTTGCATGTGCCTTTGCGTGTACTTGGAGGCTTGGTATCGAAACACTTGACGTTACAGAAACACTCTAACCGGTTCACGTAAGGAGGGATGCGTGGCAATTATATTATCCGGCGTGTTTTTTGTGCGCCCTTTTCCGCCCTGCAATCGTTTTGCCGGGGCACGGTGGAGAACCCCGACTCCTGGGTAAACGAGGCTGAAAATACCGAACCACGACGGCAGAATAAACGAGGCTGAAAATGCCGAACCACGACGGCAGAACGAACGAGGCTGAAAAGAGAGAACCCCAACTCCAGAACAAAAGAGGCAAATAATACCTTTTGGTATAATATTATTTTGGAGTGAAATATGAAAAAAACTATCAGTTTCAAATTTGCATGCGTCCTCATGGCAGTAGCAATGTTCCTTCCCTTGGCAACGGGCCTTTTCGCAGCGGCGGAAGAACCCGGGACAGCCATAGTCGGCGATCTCGGCGCTGTGCGCCTCATCACGGGCGAGGTGCTCGAGGTTGAGTTTTCCGCAGAAGTCCTCACCAACGCAGACGCCCAGGCCACTTTCACCGTCCTTGTGGATGGCGAGCCGGTGGGCTGGGAATACATGTCCTATTTTGCTTTCGGCCCCTATGCCGCAAAGCCGATAGTTAATATCCGTCTTGACGAAGCCCTCGACGCCGGTGAGCCCCGTGGCAGAAGGCGCGAGACCCAGGCTGAGGCATATCTTGCCCGCACCGAGAACGTCCGCGGCCCCGCTGCGGCGGCTCGCATCACTGTAATCGCGGCAGCGGCCGAAAGAACCCCCATATGGGTGCCGTTCTACACCGAGCGTTCGTACGGCCACATGTCCAGGGTTTTCGCCTATGTTTCCAGTGAGGGCGGAACAAACGGCCAGGCCAACAAAACCACCTCTGGCATCAACGACAGGAACATCTCCGCCTCGATGGCGGAAGGGCGCTACCCCCTCTATTCGGACGAGTTTATCGCCCGCCAGATGGGCGAGGGCGTCCACAGGTTCTTTGGCCGTTCGGAATACTTGGCTCTTGCGATGGTCCGTGCGGGCTTCAAGTCCCTCATCGTCGGAGCTGAGCAGTCAGTTTATGAGGCCCCCGAGTTCCGCGAATTATACAAGCACGGCGAGACCGACGACGTCTACACCCGCAAATCCATCAAGGCCACTGAGGTTCCCGGCAACTTCGACCCCGTGACCGGCTACTTCAAGAGACCTTTTATCGTTGGCACATCTGACGACGTCATGCGCCACGACACTCCGATCAACGCCGCTGGCGAGCGCATCTTTAACGTCAGCACAGCGGGCGTCATCACGCCGATTGCAGGCGTCACGGACACCACCCCCGCTCGCCCGAGGTCGGATCATTTCTACTACGGCGAGGCGTTTTTCGACATTTTCTACGAACTCGGCGTAATAGTCGGCAGCCGCCAGTATCCCCTTGGCGCTACAAACAACTGGGACGACAACCGCTACGACGTGCATATTGAAAGGGCATATCAAAAAGCCCTCGACGAGGGTAGATGGCCCAACACCGATATGATCAAGAGCGCGAAGGACTACTATGTTTACGGCTCAATGGTTTTCCTTGAGTTCATTCCTGAATCCCAAGAATTCCAAGCTCAGGCATACCCAGTGAACACACGCGCTGAAATGTACGAGTACGACTACGACCTATACTGGGCGCTCAGTGGCATCCATGGCAAATACGAGTACTGGACAGGCGTTGGCAACCTGCAGGGCGCGAGTACCTCGGGCGACACCTCCAAGTGGCAGACCCCATGGTTCTGGGGCAACCAGCCGGACAACTTTGGTCCCCCTGCCGAGATTAACGGCACTGTCGGCGTACCCTATGACCCGCTGTACATCACCCATGTTGAAGTCACCTCCAGCAGCCAACTCATGGTATACTTCAACCGCGAAATCAGGACCCGCGCAAACGTCGTCGCGTCAGGCAACTGGCAGGTTCGCAGGGGCGAGAGCGACACCGCCATCACCCTCTCGAACGCCTCCGGCGTCGGCTACACATGGAAGAGCATCCGCCTTACCACAAGCGGCACAACGCTTGACAATGGCCGCCCGTATGGGCGCAGCTTCTCCGGCTTCACCCGCGCGGATATCGACGAGCGCAGCGTCGCGGCGGGCGGCTGGATAGCCAACAACCAGGCCGTTGGCGCAAACGCCCTGCAGATGGGCGAGTTCGTGGATCTTGACGAAGCAATCGCCCGCGGCGCCGGCATCAGGACTGGCGGCGTCAGGGTTCAGTACACCGGCAACAGCTCCGCAGTCCGCGACTGGGACGGCAACGAGCTTGCAAGGGGATGGGTCAACGCGGAGTTCCGCCCATGGATCGGCGTAGCGTACAGGACCCCGCTCACAGGTCTCTACGTCTATCTCGACACCTCCATCGGAACCAACCCCAAAGTCCCCTACAACCAGAGGGACGTCGCCATCAACGGCGGGCTCATATACGAAACCCTCCTGCAGAACAATCAAACGATAACATACCCGAACTCCGCAGCGGGCATACTCGGCTGGAACGGCCTCTATGACGAAAACGGCGAGAAAGTCATGGTCAACGGCTATGTAAGCGCCGGCCTCACCAGCGGCAACGGCCCTGTCGAATACGACCGCACCGGCCAGAGGATAGCTGACTACGCCGTCCGCCAAGGCGGCGGGATGCTCGTCCCGGCGGGTTCCGTGCTGGGCAACCACGCCGGCCGCCAGCCGAACTCAACAGGCGTCAGCGGCACCAACATGGGCGACAACCTGCGTGTCGAGGGCTGGGGCGGCACTACGTTCCAATCCGAGGACGTACTCGTCATGAGGGATTTCAACCTGTGCAGGTACAAGAACGAGTGCCTCATCCTCCATGAGGGCGGACACGGCCTCGACAGCTTCACCCCCAGCGGCAGCTATGCAAGGTACGCCAACACCGACCTCAGCACCGCGCACTCGGCTGCCATCGCCTACAACAACGGCAGGAGATGGTACTCCGTGGACAACGTCGGCTCATACGCCGCAGACAGGAGCGAGATGTTCTCAACCGGCGCGACCTTCATCACCAGCACAATGCGCGAGTCGTTCCAGGGCAACAACGACGGCACCTGGACGGCGGTCAACGTCCGCGAGAGCTTCTACCGCTACGACCCGTTCTGCTTCGAGGCATACAGGCGCATAACCTGGAATGGCGAGCTCGGCTTATGGTACGAGAACAAAGTCGGCGACCCGGCCTACAGGGTTATGCTTGAGGACTGGGAAGTACTGCGCGACCAGAACGAGGAGTTTGCCCACTGGACTCAACCAAACGACCTATACTCATGGGGCGCCAGCATCACGGAAGTCGCCTACCACAACCCCTACGCCGAGGCCCGCAACAACGTCCCCTACGGTTCACAGATCAACCCATTCGTAAGATGGGTTTCATGGAATGTGCCGAACGTGTGGGACGTCATGCCTACCAAACTCCCCACCAACCCCAGCTTCCCGAACAACAGGTTCGACTTTGAAGGCTACGACTTCACTAGCGGCGAGCTGCCGGCAGGCGGCAACCCGTACTACCCGCTGCCCGAGATCGGCGTCATCCCTGTGGACGAGTTGCAGCCGCTCAAAGTCCAGACCCACCCATTCTTCAGGCCCGGCGGCGTGAAAAGGCCGGTCAGACCTCCGGAACTGCAGGCTCTCGCGGAACCCGTGACAGGCGAGATCAGCAACGTCAAGGTAACCCCCATGCGCCCGATCGTAGTGGAGTTCGAGCTCAAGAACTTCAGCGGCGAGGTAACCAACAACAACGCTCAGACAAGTTTTGACTTCTTCATCGACGGCATGCTTACCCACTTCTCCTTCTGGACCTTTAAGGCCGAAGGCGACACGGCGAAAGTCGAGATTCGCCTCGACAGGCCGCTGGAAGTTGAGGAATTTGACCTGCTCACAGTATCGTTGCGCAAGCCGATCGAAAAACTAGCTATTGAAGCGCCGGCGCAAGTGACGATCCCACGTGGCGGGAGGTATACCTTCAACTTGACAACAACTCCGGAAGACGCGCTCCGCGACGGGCTTGAGTGGTCGGTTGGCAACGAGACGTTTGCCACAGTAAATGACGACGGGCTCGTCATTGCTAAGAATCTCCCTGGCACAACGTTCATCACGGTGNCAGCGCCAAGCGGTGCTAGTGCAGTTGTCATACTCAGGATCATTTAAACGCTGTAGCTTATCCTNAAAAGGAATAGCTGTATCAATCAACTGAAATACTCAAGGTTACTGTTCGCGGCGCGNCCGCGAACAGTAACCAAATGTAAAGGAACTTACGTGGNGATGAGACGGATCGCGCCGGCNTGCTAAGGCAATTTCCCGCTTAATCATTGAAGAGCGAACAGCTTGAAAGGATATCCGCCCATGAGAAAACCGAAAAAAGCAGTGAACAAAAAAACCTTATACATAATTGCTATTATCTTGATAGTCGCCATATGCGCCGGGCTTGTCGTTTTCCGGTTTGTATTCAACCGCGAAAACCCGGACGGTGGCCCGGAGCAGATCAGCTCGGACGAGCCCCCCGGCACGATTGTAGATGCCTCGCTTGCAGACGTCATTCATGTTTCGGAGTTTTCCGAGGGGCTGGCGGCGGTGTATACGGTGTCCGGTGTGGGATACATAGACAAAAACGGCGAATTTGCCATACCTCCCGAGTTTGCGGGCGGGGAGCCTTTTTTAAATGGCCTCGCGGTCGCTACCATAAGTACTGGCGATGAGGAAAACCCTTACTCCTACGCTTTTATTGACAGCAATGGCAAAATTGTTTCCGGCACGGATTACACTTGGATCGACCCCTTTAAGGAAGGGCTCGCACGCGCCCAAAGGATCCCCCAACCGGAGCCCACCGAAGATACTCCAGACGACGATTGGGAGCCTGACGGTATGCTCTACGAAGTGTCTCACCCTTTGTTCGGATTCCTTGACACGGACGGAAATGAGTCGATCCCATTTATTTACAATGACGCATTGGAGTTTTCTGAGGGGCTTGCCGCAGTTTCCTTTTATGATGAGGATTTCGTCGCTTTATCAGGCTACATAGATAAGTCAGGCGCTGAGATTATTCCTTTGATGTATGATACCGCAAACAGCTTTTCCGAGGGGCTTGCCGCAGTGTCGCTGGATTCGAAGTACGGCTTTATCAATGCTTCAGGAGACACGGCAATCGATTTCGATTTCGACTATGCAACAAAATTCAGCGAAGGCCTCGCGGCAGTTGCGAAAAATGACGGCAAAGGCGGTATAATGATGGGCTATATCAACCCTGCCGGGAGTGTCGCCATTCCATTTGATTACATTTCCGCTGGCGATTTCACCGATGGCATAGCAGAAGTCATGACTCCCGACGGCAACTTGTATTACATCAACAGCATGGGTGCAATAATTGCGAGCCATCAGGATTATTCATCAGTTTATCCTTTCAGCGATGGGCTGGCCGCCGTGAGTAAAGACGGCAAGTGGGGCTTTATCGGCAAAACTGGCGACATGGAGATAGAAAACATCTATGGCAACGTCAGCGACTTAGGGTTTGTCAATGGGCTTGCCATCGTTATGAAAGATAACAAATGGGGAGTCATTGACATACATGGCAGCATAGCCGTTGATTTTGAATATAACGTAATATATGATTTTGTCGGGGATTTTGCTGTAGCAATAAAGGGTGGCTTGTCCGGGGTCATCAGCAGTTCTGGGGATGTCGTCATCCCATTTGAGCACGAATTGATAGGTTACATCGGCGACGGCATGGCTTTTGCCCAAAACGGCAGCGTATGGACTCTCCTTATACTCACTCAGTGAAAACCGAAAATCTGACGTTAGCGCCTTTCTGCACTTATCCTCAAAGAACCGCCAAAGTTACTTGTTCAGTGGGTATCCAAAAACTCGCAATGGTTACAGGCTCCGCACACAAGTTTTGACAATTGTACAAGTTTTCGCCGCAGTACCAGTGCGTTGCCTGTAACCAACCTGCGTTTTTGGATACCCACTGAACAGTTTCCCGCCAAAGCATTTGTTGTCAATTTGCCGCAAATGTGGTATCCTCAATTCATAAACACTCAATGCTGAAATAAGAGGAACTGCAAATGAAGTATAAAACACTGAAATTTATCGGCGTTATTATAATAATCCTATCGCTTGTCGCGCCAATATCTGCACACGCGCTGGGAGACGTCGTATATACGAATACGCGATTGATCGCGGACAATTTGGAATATATAAACACGATCTCGTGGAGCTCCTCGCTGGGGCGCACGGAGAGTTTCGGCGTCAGGATGACCGGGCCGGGCGACGCGTACCCTATCGTAATGAATGGAGATACAATATATGGTACGACCAAAATATCAAATATGGTCAGCTATGCGGAAAGTCTTGGTAAGAAAGTATTGGCGATAGTCAATACCGATTTCTTCTTTTTAGAACATGGTGGCGTCCCAATTGGCATCGTTGTGGAAGATGGCGTCTATAAATCCAGCCCTGAAGGAAGAAACGCCGTCACTATCGGATACGATGGAAGCGTCGATATTATCAGCCCGCCTACAGTCATAATTACCCTGCAAAATGAAGGTGGGAACGAGGAAACGGACAATGCCGGGAAAACGGTGAGTTTACGCCATCTTAACAAACCCCGCACAGACTTGGGCGGGATAAATCTATTTTCCGAAACTTATTCGACAGTATCGACACGAACGTCGACACCTGGTTGGTTTGTCAGATTCAGGATTATCGAAGGCACAATGTCAGTGTCAGGGACAATGATGCTGGAAGTGACGGAAACATTGACGTCTGACGGCGCGATCCCTATTGGGGAGGGCAACCTGGTGATGACGTCGGCGGATAAGAATGAACTCGGCGAGGATTTTGAAAAATTCGCGGTCGGCGATATTGTCACACTCACAACAACATGTAATAACGAGAAACTCGCGTACGCCCAACATGCCTCGGGCGGCGGCGATATACTCGTCTCGGACGGTAAATCTACCGACCCGGAGGGTTGGACGTCCTCGCTCATACCAAGGGCGCCAAGAACCGCGTTCGGCTTGAAGGAGGACGGAACCGTTATTTGCTATTTAGTAGACGGGCGAAACTCAGAGCATTCAGTGGGGTTGACACTTAACGAACTGGCGGACGAGATGATACGGCAGGGATGTGTTTACGCAGTTAATTTTGACGGCGGGGGATCATCGGCAATGAGCGTTCGGATACCGGGAGAAAGTCGTACGGCAGTCGTCAATCGAATATCTGACGGCGCGGAACGAGGCTGCGCGACCTATATTCTGTTCGTCACTGACACCGTTCCTGGAGGCGCCGCAAGGAACCTTGGTTTGAAAAACGATGGCGTCATTGTCCTTGCAAATTCGTCGGTCTCCCTGTCTTTTGTTGCCACAGACAGCGGGTACATGCCCGTTAGGGTTCCAGGAGACGTACAAGCAACCTCATACGACACTGGAGCTTACTTAGCAGGGACTGTTTACACCGCTGGAAGCATAGCGGGGCCTGACGTCGTAACTCTTTACTCACCGTCGTCAGGTGCGTCTGGCAAAGGCGAGATATATGTGATCACAAGGCCGACGTCAATAACGGCTTTGAGAAAGGGTACATCCGCGTCATTGACGTCTGTAAGGATCATCCCCGGAGGGACGCTGGAGCTTGATGTTACGGCGACATACTACAGACGTTCCGTTATCTCGCAGACCCATTCTTTCACATATGACGTATCTGGTAATATTGGCGAAATGGTCAGTCCAGGCGTTTTTCAAGCAGGACTCGCGGCGGGACAAACTGGAAAGATCACGATATCAGCCGGTGGTAGAAGCATAGATATCAACGTCGAGATCGACGGGTTTGAGGATATGCAAAACCACTGGGCAAGGGAATACGCGGAGTACTTAGCCGGCGCGGGGATTACTATAGGCGTGACCCCAACAGAATACGGGCCGAACAACCTCATGAAACGCGGTGATTATATACTCATGTTGTACAGGGCGGCGGGTTTCCCTGAAACAGATTTAGCAGTAAGTAGCTTTGACGACGTACCGCCCGACATGTACTACGCGGATGCGCTTGCGTGGGCGAAAGCAACAGGTATAGCTCAGAGCGTTACAGGAAATAATTTTGAACCGCAGTCGCCAATATCCAGGCAGGACGCGTTCACGTTCACTTATCGAGCGCTGGACGCTCTTGGTAAGCGATACGAAGACGGCTCATTTCAAGACATGGAGAGGTTTCCGGACGCGGGACTGGTAGCGGATTACGCCGTAATTCCGACGGCGACACTCATTAATCTTACCGTCGTAGAAGGTTCAGACGGTATGCTAATCCCGGAAGAAACATTGACCCGGGCGCAGATGGCAAAAGTGTTGGCAGTTGTTCTACAGTTGCCAAGCATTGAAACCCAATACGAAGAGCAGGAACAAGTGCAAGAGCAAGCGCAAGCGTAAGCGTAGGCACGGAACTGGAGCAGGAATAAGCGTTAGCGTAGGCGTAGGCGTAGGTGCAGGTGCAAGAACAGGAGCACGCGCAGGCGTAGGTGAGGTGCAATAGCAGGAGGATATGAGTGTTCGTTGATAGAGCTGAGATATCGGTCAAAGCAGGCAAAGGCGGGAATGGCTCTGTATCGTTCCATCGCGAGAAATATGTGCCTGCCGGCGGACCTGACGGCGGCGACGGTGGGCGCGGCGGCGACGTGATAGTCATTGCTGACGCGAATATGTCGACTCTGAGGGACTTCAAATACAAAAGAAAGTATGAAGCGGGAAACGGTGCAGACGGTTCCGGTAAGACAAGAACCGGAAAAGACGGGGACAATGTAATTATAAAAGTTCCAGAAGGGACCGTCGTCCGCGACAAAGATACCGGAGCAGTCATTACCGATATATCGTATAGCATTGATAAGTTTACTCTAGCCCACGGCGGTTCTGGCGGGTGGGGAAACAAGCATTTCGCTACGCCTACCAGGCAAGCGCCGCGTTTCGCGAAAAGCGGTCTGCCCGGACAGGAACTACAGGTCGTCCTCGAACTGAAGCTGATCGCGGATGTCGGACTCGTTGGATTTCCGAACGTCGGGAAATCGACGTTGCTTTCGGTCGTGTCAAAAGCTAATCCCAAAATAGCGGATTACCATTTTACCACGCTTTTTCCGAACCTTGGCGTAGTCAGCGCAGGGGAGGGGAGTTCGTTCGTTATGGCGGATATACCCGGCATTATTGAAGGCGCTTCCGAAGGCGCGGGGCTTGGCCATGATTTTCTGAGGCATATCGACCGTTGTAGGCTAATTATCCATATTGTGGATATTTCAGGCAGCGAAGGCCGGGATCCGGTCGAGGATTTTGAAAAGATAAACGAAGAGCTCCGGCAGTATAGTCCGGAGCTCGCAAGTCGCGTACAACTTGTTGCGGCAAACAAATTCGATATAGCGCAGGACGAGGAGTTGATTGAGCGCTTTTCAAGTTATATTAAGGAAAAAGGATACAAACTATTCTTTATCTCCGCCACTGCGAAATCAGGCGTAAAGGAACTTGTGAGCGCCGCGACGGCGGAACTCGCAAAGCTCCCTCCGATTGCCGTCTTTGAACCCGATTTCGTTCCGAAGCGTAATACGCGTGGGAATCCTGAAGACCTAATTATCGACGTCTTTGATGATGTGTGGTCGATAGAAGGCTTGTGGATGGAGCAACTTATGGCGGACGTGAATTTTTCCGATCATGAGTCGAGGATGTTTTTCGAAAGGGTGTTGCGCGACGCTGGCGTGTACCAGCGTCTTGAGGATATGGGCATAAAAGACGGCGATACAGTAAGCATCTACAATCTTGAGTTTGAATATGTGAAGTAAAGCGTCGCATAGAAATAGTTTTTAAATATCAGTGTTTTCGCGCCTTTTTAGATTTTTTCGCGTCGGCGGCTTTTTTTGGCAACACACTGACGAACGTATATGCCAAAACCGCCAGTACGGAGCCTACGAACGGCCCCACGATGAAGACCCAGACATCGCGGAGCGCAGCCCCTCCAGCCAAAAGAGCGGGGCCGACGCTTCTGGCCGGGTTAACGGACGTCCCTGTCAGAGGAATCCCTATGATATGGACAAAAGTCAAAGTCAAACCGATAACAATGCCAGCGACGCCGCCTTTTTTCTCGTCTGATGTTACTCCTAAAATTACGAAAATGAAAATAAAGGTTAAAATCACTTCTACAAGCAAGGCGCCCCATATACCGCCAGCATCCGCTACGCCGTTAGAACCCAAACCCCCGGTTTGGTCGACCAACCCAAATGAAAGCAGTGCCTTCAAAAGCCCAGCCGCCGCAATGGCGCCGCCTGTTTGGAAAATTATAAATCCAAAGAAATCAGAGAGGCTTAGTTTTTTACGTAGGAGCATCGCAAGCGAAACGGCAGGGTTAATATGGCAGCCCGAGATGTTGCCTATCGCATAGGCCATAGCGACTATGGAAAGGCCAAACGCGAGAGCGACCGCGAGATGTCCGCCACTTATGTCACAGCCTAGAAACACGGCGCTGCCGCAGCCCATAAACACAAGGACGAAGGTACCGATAAATTCTGAACAATACTTCTTTAGAGTTTCCATTTTATTTTTCCTCACTTTCTTGATTTTATTATTTTGTTACTGTTCAGTGAGTATCCAAAAACACAGGTTGGTTACAGGCAACGCACTGGTACAGTGGTGAAAACTAGCAGTAATGGACAAAACTTGTGTGCGAAGCCTGTACCCATTGCGAGTTTTTTGGATACCCTCTGAACAGTTAAATTATTTTTTCAATTCGACCCAGAGTTGATCGTACAGCGCCAAGGTTTCTTGCGGGAGGTTCGTGAAAATGTCACATTTGGCGAGCGTATCATAGCTTGCAAACATGATTTCGTACTCGTCGGGATCAAGATCCTCCCCGTAAATTTCGGCGGCTTCGAAATTTGTGGAAGCATAGCATACGAACTCCATATTCTTCAAAGCGACGTCCGTTTTACACATATAGTCGATGAAAATTTCGGCGTTTGTCTTGTTTTTCGCGCCTTTTGGGATACACATCGCGTCGACAAACCAGTTCGAACCTTCAGCCGGGCGCATAAACGCCAAATCTGGGTTGTTTTCCTTCATTATCAGGTAATCCCCGGCGTAATACGGGCCGATCGCCGCCTCGCCAGACTCCAGCTTGTCGAATATCTGATCCATAACATATGCCTGAAGCATTGGCTTTTGCTGTGAAAGCAGGGCGTATGCTTCCTGTATCTGACCGGTGTCAGTGGTGTTTTGACTATAGCCAAGATACTTGAGCGCTATGCCAAACGCGTCGCGCGGATTGTTGAACATGAGTATCTGGCCGCTATAACGGCTATCGAACAACGAACCCCAGCTTCTAATATTGTCTTTTATCTGCTTTGTATTATATATGATCCCGACAGTACCTGACATATAGGCCACAGAATACTTGCCTTCGGGGTCATATTCAAGATCCTTATATATATCATCAACCATAGTATAATTCGGAATATTGGAAAAATCAAGTTCTTCAAGCATATCCTCGTTAATCATCCTTGATATCATATAGTCGGAAGGTATAATAACATCATAGTTCGCACCGCCGGATTTCAGGATGGAATACATTTCTTCGTTGCTTTGAAATTCGGAATAATTGACCTTTATACCAGTTTCTTCGTTGAAATCGTCTAAAATGCTCTCGTCGAGATATAATCCCCAGTTGAATACGTTAACTACGCTTCCGGAGTTTTGCTTGCTTCCTGAGTTGGGTCCGCCAGTTTTTACGCAACCGGAAATCGCGGATGATGTCATCACACACAGTACGACGAACAAAATATAAACAGTTCTTTTCATTTCTAATACCTCTTTTCTATATAGATTTGTAATTTTATCACTACTAGTATATATCGACACTAAGCTGATCTAGCCCGCTTTTTCAGTTTGTCCTCCTGCCTTGCTTCCCTGATATTGATAATAATCAGTAAAATGAGTACAGTCAAAAACATGATAGAGGACAGGGCGTTGATTTCCGGGCTTATTCGCCGTCTTGTCATTGAAAAGACTTTCATAGGCAGCGTCATAATGATACCGCCAGCAGTGAAATAGCTTATGACAAAGTCGTCAACAGACAGTGTAAACGCTATGATCAGCCCATTAATGATCCCAGGCATGATCTCCGGAACGACGACTTTCCTGAGCGCCTTCATCCACGTGCAGCCAAGATCGCAGGCGGCGTCGATGAGGTTGTTGTCTAGCTGTCGCAATTTTGGCGTTACCGACAGTATGACGTAAGGAATGTTGAATGTAATATGCGCGATAAGCAGCGTAGCGAAACCAAGCTCAAATTTAAGGACGGAACCCAGCGAAACGAACAGTAGACTTAGTGAAACGCCCGTAATGATATCCGCGTTTATCATCGGGATGTTGTTGACGTGCATAAGCGGTATCCGCCAACGTCTGCGCATCTTGAAAAAGCCGACGGAGGCAAACGTACCAGCGATAGTCGCTATTATAGCGGCGAGCAGTGAAACAGCGACTGTTGTGTAAAATGCGTTCATTATTGAATTGTCTTCAATAAGCTGCCTGTACCAATCAAACGTGAACCCGCTCCACACTGAGCGGCTTTTCGAGCTGTTAAATGAGAACGCGACAAGCACCAGGATCGGCGCGTAAAGAAAGAGCAGAATAAACGCGGTATATAGCCTACCCGGTACGCCTACTTTTCTGTTCATAACCCCACCGCCTTTTCTTCGCCTTCGCCAAACCTGTTCATCACGTACATAAAAGCTATGACAATTACCATCATGACAAGCGCTATGGCGGAACCCAAATGCGGGTTGTACGCAGTGCCGAGAAACTGCATCTCGATAAGGTCTCCGAGCAGCATCACCTTGCCGCCGCCCAAAAGCTGCGATATGACGAACGTGGAGACAGCGGGGACGAATACCATCATGATGCCGGACAGAACGCCGGGCAGACTCATAGGAACAACTAGCTTGAGGAAAACAGACATCGAGTCTGCGCCCAAGTCCTGTGCGGCTTCATATAGGCTTCGGTCTATCTTGACGATAACGGAATATATCGGCAATACCATAAATGGTAAGAAATTGTATACCATACCTATCACGACAGCCGCCTGGGTATTGATTATCTGCAGTTGAGGTAAGCCCACAAATCCGAGAAGACGATTTAGAAGCCCTGTGTTTTCAAGAATAGACATCCATGCGTATGTGCGTAGGAGAAAATTCATCCACATAGGAAGCATGATAAGCATGATCATTAGCCTTTGCGTACGTTGCCGCTCTCCCGACAGGATATACGCTACAGGATAGCCGATTATGACGCAAATCACGGTCGATAAGAACGCAAGCCAAAATGAGCGGGCGAACACTGACGCAAACGAACCCATTGCGGAAAAACTATCGAAGGACAAGTTGCCGTCGGATGCCGTGAAAGCATATACGATGACAAGGATGATCGGAGCTACCACGAATATTCCCATCCATATTATATAGGGGATTGAAAAGTGTTTGGGTTTAATCATTTCAAACATTCCTTATTCGAATGCATCGTCTGAATGCGTAGGCTCATACTCGTGTTTTGCGTCGCCGATCTCGTCATATTCCGCGCTATACGAGCTGTAATCTCCGTACAAGCCGGAAAATGGACCTTTTTTCATAATGTGTATCCCGTCCGGGTCGATCTTAATGCCGATTTTTGAACCTACCGGGCTGAGATCGGTCGTTTGTATAAGCCATTTGAAGCCGCGAAAATCAACGATAATGTCGAAAAGCACACCCCTGAAAGTAATGCTTATCACCGTGCCGGTCAGCGCCCCTTGCCCTTCATCGACGATGTCGATATCCTCAGGGCGAATAACTACGTCGACTTGTTCCATTGGATCGAAGCCGCTGTCCAGACATTTGAATTTACGCCCAAAAATCTCGACGACTCCATCAGAACGCATTATACCGTCGACAATATTGCTCTCGCCGATAAAATCGGCGACGAACGCGTTTTTCGGTTCGTTGTATATATCTTCCGGAGTGCCAATCTGTTGGATAACGCCGCTTTCCATAACGACGATGGTATCAGACATCGCCAGCGCTTCTTCCTGATCATGCGTCACATATATAAAAGTGATGCCGGTCGCCTGCTGGATACGCTTTAGCTCGTTTTGCATATCCTTGCGTAGGCGCATGTCCAGGGCGCCAAGAGGTTCGTCAAGCAGCAGCACTTTCGGATGGTTCACAAGTGCGCGAGCTATCGCCACGCGCTGTTGCTGGCCACCTGACAAAATGGTTACATCGCGTTTTTCAAATCCCTTGAGGCTAACCACCTCAAGCATCTCCATTACACGCGAATTGATTTCCGCCTGGGAGAGCTTTTTTCCGCCGGGACGCTGGAGCCGTAAGCCAAAAGCGATGTTTTCGAAAACATTCAGGTGGGTAAAAAGCGCGTATTTTTGAAATATTGTATTGACCATCCGTTTGTGTGGAGGGACGTCATTAATTCTCACGCCGTCAAAAAAGATATCTCCGGAAGTCGGTTTCAGGAAACCGCCAATTATCCTCAGAGTCGTAGTCTTGCCACACCCACTGGGACCTAACAGTGTGAGAAACTCTTTATCATTGAAGTACAGATTGATGTTGTTTAAAACAACTTCTCCGTCAAACGCCATCGAGCAGTTCGAAAGGCGAATTAACTCTTTGGACATTTATCCTCCCCCTCATCAATATAAAGTACGCTCAATAATACATACCAAATCAGATAAAGTCAATGTCTGGAAAATATTTTTTTACGAAGGGTATGTTATGGATTTGATAAGTGTTTCCACCGAGATACGTTAGCATCCCCGCGTCCGTAATAAACTCAAAAACAAGCTTGTACGAGCATAACGCCTGGTGGCTTTCGCCATATGGCTTGTTCTGTCTGTCGTTGCCATATTTGCCGTCGCCAAGCAAAGGACAACCGATGCTGGCAAGCTGGGCGCGTATTTGGTGGGTGCGTCCGGTGATCAGGCAACATTCAAGCAGCGAAAGGCGCCCTTCAGTCGCGATCGTCCGATATTTCATCGCGGCAGGCTTGGCCCCTGGGCAACCGTTAGTTGAGACGTAGACGCGGTTTTTGGTCGAGTCTTTAAAAATATAGCTTTCAAGAATCCCACACTCCTGATGCGGCGCACCGAGCGTTATGGCAAGATAGTATTTGCCAATCTCGCGCGTTTTAAGCTTTTCGTTAATTATTCGGAGTGATTCGGCGTTTTTTGCGGCTATGACGATGCCAGACGTGTTGCGATCTATGCGATTGCAAAGCGCCGGGGCGAACGAATTTTCGTCGCCGGGACGCCACTGCCCCTTTTGGCTGAGGTACGCTTGGATCCTAACTATGGCTGAGCTATAATCATATAGACCGTTGCTGTGACTTAAAATTCCCTCTTTTTTGTCGATTAACATGATGTTGCTATCTTCGTAGATAATATCAAGCGCTGGGTCTGTGTTTTCTAGAAATGTGTTTTTTATTCTTGGGTTTTCAAAAAACTCGTCGTTTATATACATCTGGACAGTATCGCCCACGACGAGTTTGTAACCTCGATCCGCACCCCGGTCCCCGACCTTGACGCGCTTGATCCTTATGTATTTCTGAGCAAGCGACGCCGGGAGCGTAGGGACTGCTTTTGCTAAAAACCTGTCGAGCCTTTGCCCTGCGTCATTTATACCTATAGTAAATTCTTTCATGGTTTGATTTTAGCATAAAACCTGGATAACTACAATATTATTCTGGACTGTGCCATTTAATACCATTTCAGATGTGATGTGGCAAATATATCTGCCTAAAACCGCTTTTATTTACGGATGAATTTCGTTATAATAAGAGAAATTATGATTGCGGGGAAAAGCCACATGAAAAAAATTAGAATTGCTATTTTAGCGCTGGTTGCTTTTGCAATGCTTTCCGTTTTCCCTGTGGAATGTCTGGCAGTGAGTATTGATTTTCCTGATATTCAAGGGCATTGGGCGGAGCGATATATTTCTTTGCTTGTTGAACAAGGCGGGATATCGGGCATGGAGGACGGCAAGTTCCATCCCAATGATCTTGTGACTTTGCGGCAGTTCATAAAAATTATTATCTGCAGTGAATACGGAGAAATTGATCCCATTAACGGCGGGGATTGGGCTTCCGGCTATATGCAAAAAGCGCTTGAAGTCGGAATTATTGACGCTTGGGATATAGAGTATATAATAACTTTTACCAGGTACGACGCAGCGAGGATCGTCGCCGGTTGCTTAACCTACGTCTTTGGCGAAGAGGCGGCGGCGGATACGTCCATTGTAGAAAGTTTTGAAGACTATCCGACATCATGCAGAACCTGTCGCTCAAGTTTCTATGAAACAGTTGGGCAATGTTACGTAAAGGGTATAATCACAGGGAGACCGGGTCCGGTTTTCGACGGCGACGCCGTCCTAACCAGAGCGGAGGCGTGCATTATGATAATGAAAATGATCGACCCGGCGCTTCGCGAACCTATTATTGATTGACCGCTTGACATTTGGCCGATAGCGTGATACTTTACACTTATGGGTAATAATTTTGAAAGTAGCGTCAAGTATTTTTGAAAAAAACTCTTCCATTAATGGATCGTTTTTGTTAATATTGTGTGGGCGCGTCGTTTTTGCCGTGGAGGCAGGATGACTGTCTGATAAAAAATATCGAGTTTCTATGATCAACATTTAAAGAAAAGGGTTCGCTATGAGAGGAATTATTGCAGCGCCCGGCATGGCAATGGCGTCGGCGCATCTAGTTTCAGAACCTGAGATCAATGTGCGAAAGCGCGAAATATCAGATGTTTTGGAAGAACTTGAGCGACTTCGTTGCGCGCTGGCTGAATGCTCCTCTCAAATAGAAGGCATTATGGACAGTATGGACGGCTCGGTCGATCCTCAAACAATAGAAATACTTGATTTTCAATTGTTATTACTTGAAGATACAGATTTTATCGGAGAAATCGATAGCATAGTCACAGGACAAAGTATTAATGCCGAATACGCGGTAAAATCCGCCTCCGAAAACTATATGTCTAAACTCAATAACATCACTGACAACGACTATCTGCGCGAACGAGCCGCTGATGTAGCGGATTTATCGCAAAGGCTCATAGCCGTATTATCTGGCGTGGACATGGAAATAGCGGAGCCTGATGAACCATATATCGCCATAGGTCGTGATATTGCTGTATCCAGGGTTGCTGTGCTTGACAGGGACAAACTGAAAGGGATCATACTTGAAAGCGGCGGCGTTACGTCGCACTGCGTCATTTTATCAAGATCGCTTGGCATTCCTTGTATGATCAGAACGCAAGGTATTCTTGGGTTAGCAAATCAAGGTGATACGATTTTGTTGGACGCTGTTTCCGGCGAGGTAATAATCAATCCGGACCTCGTGAGGGTTCAGGCGTACAATGATTACGCGCATAAAGAAGAAGCTAAAAAAACCATGCTCAAAGAATATGTGAATCGTAAGTCGATGTCGCTCGACGGCGCGGAAATGAAGGTTTACGCCAATATTACGATGAGTTCAGAGGCGGAAAATGTCGTACATCAGGGCGGGGAAGGCGTAGGGCTTTTCAGGTCCGAACTGCTGTTTATGGCACAAACGGTAACGCCGCCATCCGAGGAGACGCAATACGCGGAGTATTCAAAAACTGCGAAAGCGCTTGGAGACAGGCCTCTTGTTATCCGAACGCTTGACATCGGCGGGGATAAACTGATAAGCTATATGGACATTGGCGAAGAAGAGAACCCTTTTTTAGGGTATCGTGCCATACGTTATTGTCTCGATCATCCGGAAATATTCAAGCCCCAGATTTCAGCGATTATGCGAGCGGGCGCGGATGGAAATGTATGGATGATGTTCCCAATGATCACTTGCGTGGACGAACTGATAAAAGCCAAGCAATTTGTTGAGCAGGTCGGTTTGGATTTACGTGAAAAGGGCATACCTTACGACCCTAATATTAAAATTGGTATGATGATGGAGACGCCCGCCGCCGCGATGGACGCAACTATACTAGCAAAAGAAGTTGATTTCTTCAGTATAGGGACAAATGATTTAGCTCAGTATCTTTTTGCGGCGGACAGAGCGAACTCGAAGCTGTCATATCTCAATTCACCGTTCCAGCCGGCGCTATTGCGGATAATAAACAGAATATCCAAAGCCGCTGCGGAAGCCGGGATTGAAGTCGATATTTGCGGGCAAGCGGCGGAGGTTGAAGCGTTGACCCCGATATGGCTGGCGATGGGTATAACAAACCTCAGTGTCAGCATCCCATGCGTAACATCTGTGAGAAAAAGGATTTGTCAACTGGACAAAGCGGATTGTGTAGGTTTACTGGAAGTTGTGTTAAATCTTGAAACAGCCGATGAAGTTGAAAAAGTATTGATTAGATTCGCCGAAAGGAATATAATCCATGATAACTAGACAGTTTGAAGTGCTAAATGAACTCGGTTTGCATGCCAGGGTGGCATCCCGGATTGTCAGGGAAACCCGGAAGTTTGAAAGTAGCGTCATCGTCAAAAAAGACGGTAGGGATTTTGATTTGAAAAATGTTACCGGGGTTATAACCGCAAACGCGAAAAGGGGAGACATTGTTACGGTCGAGTTTAGCGGATTAGACGAAAATGACGCCGCCGAGGGTCTTGAGGTGTTGTTTAAAAATAAATTTGGAGAGAAGTAGGTGGTTCGTTTTGGACAAGGTCGAAGTCGCGATGGGGTTGATCGCCGGGGCAGGCGACTCTAGAAGCTATTGCATGGAAGCGATCGACGCCGCGCGCGACGGAAATTTTGATGAGGCGCGGGAATTAGTCGACAAGGCTGTTAAGGCCATGGTTGAAACCCACGAAGCGCAAACCGATCTAATACGAGATGAAATGGAGGGGAGAGGCGAAGCAGTATCATTGCTCATGGTGCATGCGCAGGATCACCTAAATTTAGCGCTCATCATGCGCGACATCGCGGAGGAATTCATCGCGATCTACGAACGGATAAGCCGATTGGAGGTGAAGTAGTATACTTACGATTACACTAATATGCAATCTGGGGATGTCCACAAGTATGTTAGTCAAGAAAATGGCTGACTATGCGGCGAGTTTGGGCATCGAGACAGATGTTGACGCCACACCGTTCGGCAATCTTGGCGATCGCATCAACCATACGGATATTTTGCTGATCGGACCTCAGGTAAGACATCTGTTAAAAAAGTTCACAGCAGAATACGGCGAAAAAATCCCCGTAATCCAAGTGATGAACATGTCGTTTTACGCGTTAGTAAAGGCAAAAGAAATCTTCGATGAAGCATATTCTGAATACAAGCAAAAAACAAATAGTTAAGGAGGGAGATCATATGGAAAAACAATCAAAGCTTTCAAAGTTCATGGAGGATAAATTTGTACCCGCAGCAGCTGCTATAGGAGGACAGAGGCATCTGCTGGCGCTTCGTGACGGAATTGTCATGATCATGCCCCTGCTGATTCTAGGTTCCTTCGCGATGATAGTTATCCAGTTCCCAATTGAGGCTTGGATAAATCTAATGGAGGATTTTGGTTGGGGTGAGGGTGGACATTTAGACATCATTGTTGACTCTACCTTCGGCATAATGGCGCTGGTAGCTGCGTTTGGCGTCGCCAGTTCGTTAGCAGCCAGCTACAAAAAGAAGAATGGTCAACCCATCGACGGTGTTCCCGCCGGAATCATGTCGGTCGCCACGTTCTTTATCATTACCCAAGGCGAAGTTTTAGGCTCCGAGAACCTTTTCGTCGCGATGGCATTCGCGATTTTCACCGCTGAAATTTACCGTTTGTTCGTCCAAAAAGACTGGGTTATCAAGCTGCCCGATTCAGTCCCTGTAGCGATAAGTAGGCAGTTCACCGCGCTCTTGCCAGGCATTGTGGTATTTGGAATATCCTGGCTGGCTGTAGCGGTGCCGATGACATACACCGAATACCACACTATTTCCACTTGGCTTAACGAAGGCTTATTCTCCTGGTTGAGCAAGTTTGGACTGTCGTATCCCTTTACAATGGTGGGCGCGTTTCTGGAGCATCTGCTCTGGTCGTTGGGACTCCATGGTTCAGCCATCGTCATTTTCCCGTTCTTCGAGCCACTTTGGACTGCCTCCACACACATTGGAACCGATGCGATATTCACATGGGCGTTTTATGAAAACAGTGTTTGGATCGGAGGCTCCGGCGCCACACTGTCGGTCGTGCTGTACATGCTGATATTCGCGAAGTCCAAACTCCTTAAAGACATAGGAAAGATCGCGCTTGGCCCCGGCCTGTTTAACATCAACGAGCCGGTGACCTTTGGGTTGCCTGTTGTTCTAAATCCGATGTTGATGATACCATACATACTATCCCCATTGGTCATCATCACTGTTTTGTATTTAGGCACAGCAGCCGGCATATTCCCAATACTCGATAAAATAGTACCCTGGACGACGCCGATATTTGTCAGCGGCTTCTTAGCTTCTTCTGGTGGTATCGGCGAGAAAATCATGGCAGTAGTATCGCAACTTATAGCTTTCGGCATCTCAGTTTTGATCTGGTTCCCATTCATCCGTGCGTGGGATAACGTAAATGTGAAACTTGAGAAAGGCGCATAAGAAAGAACATTAGTAACAAGGGCGAAAAATCCCCTGCTCCGTTTTGGAGCGGAGCAGGGGATTTGTCTGGCATATGTCCAAGGAGCGACAATGGATAGTAAAACCGACACAAAAGACGTGTCCCCCAAAAAGAGCAACGCCGCGCTGGATTCATTCAAGCATGAACGTGAGAAAGGGTTTATCAGAAACCGCTTCTTAGCGGCGCTGGTAGATTTTATAATTATCGGATTCATATGCCAGCTAGCGTTTTATGCGTTTGGAGCTCCGGATTGGGGCGCTTACGGCGCTTCGCACGACGAGGTTGTTGGTCTAGGGCGGGAAGATGAGCGGGTAGTAGAACGCGCTCGGTTGTATAACGAATGTCTAATAATTTCACTCGCGATTGGCGCGGCGTATGAGACGCTGTTCCTTGCTCTGTTCGATACCACTCCCGGAAAGCAATTGTTCGGGTTTAAACTGATTTCAAAGAAGGAAGACCGCGGCTATCTGATGAGTAGGCTTTTTTATCTAATACGAGCGGTTGTTAAGTCATTTTCAATCTATTTGATATCAGCGATCCCGTTTATATTCATGTGCCTTACAACATATGGTAACGAGGAGGGGCGTTCAGGCTTTGATCTGCTAGCAGGTACGAAAGTGGTCAGCAAATCAAAAGGAATAACAGCAGTGTTTAAAAGAAAATCTTAGAGAGTAATAAAGCTTTTTTTAAGCAGGAGGATACATTTATGAACATCATAGTTAGAACTACGCTTATGCAGGATAAAATTACTGAACTACTGGACGGTGGCGTCTTTGACGGCGTCGTTTTTTCATTCATAGAAAAAAAGGGTATGGCGTTAACATTCCACGCTTCGGGCGACAATCTTGAGATGGTCGACGTCGAGGCGATCGTGAAAAAAGCCATTAAATCGACGGAATACGGCAAAGGAATATATTTTTCGGTCAACCAGGAGTGATAACGCGAGGAGCCGCGGACTTTGAAAAACTATGAGACAATAGTAAAGAAAATAATGCGTGTTTTTCTGTGCAATACTCATTATTTAACTTTGGATAATCTGGCGCAAAATGTTGGGATTTCAAAACGTTCTGTGCAAAATTATCTTGCGGTTGTTGACAGTTGGATCGAGCAAAACGGACTTTTGCACACGAAAGTGATACGTAAACGAGGTCAAGGCATAGTGCTGGGCACCGATGTCACCGACAGATTGAAAATCGAAAAACTACTCCATGGTGAGAGCCTTAGCATTTATGATGACGATAACAAACGTAGATTTAACATAATCAAGAAACTGATCATAATAAAAGAGCAAACAACGGTGCGGTCGCTTTCCGAGCAGTTTTATGTTAGCCGCTCCATTATACAGTCGGATTTGGAGTGGGTTAAGCAATGGCTGTTGGAGTACAAGTTGGAGGTGACGTTGACGCAGCGTGGAGGGATCGAAGTCAAGGGCGACGAGGTTTTACATAGAAACGCGATTGCCGGTTACATCGATTCCTATAGGCTTATCGCCGACGTCGACGCAATGGTTTTCAGGCGCCGCAATATACTTTTTGAAGGTATCCTGAACAACCTCACCGGTATATATCCCGAAGAAACGGTGCAAAAAATAAGAATGATAATTGAGTCATCTGAGCAGAAGTTCAGCTTTTTTCTTACAGATGATTATTTTACTTCGCTTTTGACGCATATTACCATTGGCGTGTCGAGGCTGCTCAGCGGCAATACAGTTTCCGAAGAGTTCTATCCGCCTGATGATGAGGAATTCCCGCCGTTTGTTGTTGAGACTGCCGAGTATATATCGCAATGCTTGGAATCTGTGTTCAACATCAGTGTTTCAAATATAGAAAGGACGTATATCAGCATCCACTTGGTAGGTTTTAACGCTATCTCACCTGATGACTCGACAAACGTGAAAATCCAAAAGAAAATCAAAAACCTGGGGACTATGATGCTCGCGGCTATTGATTCACAATTGGGTACAGCGTTCATGAATGACGAGTCTTTGTATTTTGATTTATGCTTACATTTGAAAGCGACAGTCTTCAGACTTCAAAAGGATATATATCATAAAAAGACGTCCAAGTTCCAACTGTCCGACAGCGACGCGTATTTATATGATGCGGTTGTGAAAGCGAGCAGGTTTTACTGGGAAATCTGCGGGGTTGTGCCGGATGAAGAAGAATTGTTAAATGTAACATGTTACCTATTGCTCTCTATCCGTAGAAAAAAGCGTAAACCTAAAGCTTTGCTGATATGCAACGATGGAATTACTAAACGTATGGAACTCATGGACTTTATCGGAGCGCAACTACCGTCTATCGATGTTACAGATTGTTGCACTGTTTACCAGTATAAAAATATTAGGAACAACGATTTTGATTTTATTATTTCGACAGAAAACATTCAATCGCCAGTAAAACCTATGGTCGAGCTGTCCTCGATCGATAGAAGCGAATATTCGGATTTCATCGCTAGTTTCCTTGAGAACAACTTAAATATTCCAAAAAGTCTCCAAGTTGCTGTTCACGGGCAGCCGATAAATACGGGTTTGTCTATGCCAACGCAAGAGCACCCCTGGTAAATCCGCACTATAGGCAAAACATAGCGTAGTCTACGGCAAATCCGCATCCTTACCGGCGAAACTGTTCAGTGGGCACCCAAAAACACAGGTTGGTTACAGGCAACGCACTGGTACTGCAGTGAAAACTTGTACAATTGTCAAAACTTGTGTGCGGAGCC
>JGI24702J35022_10000332_pt1 | contig 27883 bp, 25 predicted proteins | sample TergutTh196P4_FD_35022 | JGI IMG/M metagenome (IMG submission 35022)
ACTTTAGGAGATTTGAAAATGTACAATGAATTAAACCAACAATTGCAAGAGTACGAGAGAGAGTTTGACAATGACAAAGAAGCAACGCTAATAAAAATTGTTGATTTATATGAAAAGATAATTGGAACAGATTATCACGATATCGCTGACAGTATTTATCTGTGGGTCTATGAAAACGCTAACGAACAAATATTAGATTATATCATATCCAAAGAAAACAGTGGGTATGACGACATGATCAAAATGCTCAAAGACAGGCTTGGGCATATCAACTAATACGGGCTTTGCCAACAACCCAAGGTTCAGAGCCAGACTTCTTTCGATATCAAAAATGAACATAATAACTGTCACCATGATCATTAAATTGTATGAAAAACACAAACAATATAATTAGCGGCGTGGAAATCGAAAGCTATAATTCCGATGGTGAAGGCGTTGCCCGGCTGAGTGGCGGCAGGGTTGTTTTTATTTCGAATGCCGCTCGGGGCGATATACTGGAGATTCGGCTTACAGAAGAGAAGCCTCGAATCGCCCGCGCGGAAATAATGCGTATAGTCAAACCGTCTCCACATCGCATCACGCCGGATTGTCCCGTTTATCCCATATGCGGAGGCTGTGATTTCAGGCATATTACGTATGATGAAGAACTTCGGGCAAAGCTCCAGCGAGTCAATGACGTGCTACGGCGCATAGGCGGAACGCCAGTCCAAGCGCGGGAGATCCTAACGACAGGAGAAATAAATGGCTATCGCAACAAAGCCGTTTTTCATTCTGACGGGGTTTCGCGCGGGTTCTATGCTCGTCATAGCCATGATATCGTCAACATCGAACATTGCCAGCTATTGAAAGAAGATATCAATACAGCCCTCAAAGACATACCCGTAGGCGAGGAAATGACACTGCGTTCCGGAGTAAACGGACTTGGCCCGCCCCTTGAAGAAAAGCTGGACGGGCTGGTTTTTGGTATATCAGGATTCTTTCAGGTCAACACAAGCGCGGCACTGCTGCTGTTTCAAAAAGCCCGCGAATACGCATCGATGGCGAAAATCGAAACATTGGTTGACCTTTATTGCGGCGTAGGCGCGTTGACGCTTTTTATCGGTCGCGACGCAGGGCACGCATATGGGGTTGAGTTGGATCCGGAAGCTGTGGAAATAGCGCGTGAAAACGCGAAGCGAAATAGGCTTGAGCACATAGGATTCTTTGCGGCGGACGCAGGTAAATGGGAATACAATATAGGAAACCCGGACTGCGTCATTGTCGATCCCCCGCGCGGCGGACTATCTAAGGGCGCAACGCGGAAAATACTGGAGTTCGCCCCTAAACGTTTGGTTTACATATCATGCGACCCCGCGACGCTTGCGCGTGATATTCGGCGTTTAGAAGGGTATATATTAGAGAAAATATGCGCCGTTGACATGTTCCCTCGAACAGCGAACGTGGAGTGTTGCTGTCTGCTGTCCGCAACATAAGACGTTCATCGCTCGCTTGTATAATAGCGGACAATATAATATTTCCTTTTGAGATCAAACAAACCGATTCGCCTTATATGAGCGCAGCACAGCATCTTAAAACTCCCAAAAGTATACTTCCATTATACGCGATCAAATATTATTGCCTTTCGCGAAACCAATATATCGCGCCCACCACCGCAAGCAATGCGCTGCTTATAAGGAGAAGCGTTTCTATCTGCGTGATGTCAGCGAGCGGACCGTAGAATAAAACCGCAATAGGCACAACTCCAATTGTAATGATTTGTATTACCGAAAACACCCGTCCCAGCATCTCCTTTGGGACTGTTTCTTGCACAAAGACGGTTTGCGCTGTCGAAAACACCGGCAAAAACAGTCCCGCAATGCCCAAAAACACGAGAAAAGACACGAAATTCCACGATAACCCCATCAAGGCGAACATAACGCCGAACCCCACTGCACAAAGCGCGATTGTCTTTGGCTTATTCCGAAACGCGCCCTTAACGGATACGAAAATCCCGCTCGCTATCGTGGCGCTCGACCAGACAAATTCATGCACAGTTAGCCGCCACACCTCGCTACCAAAACTGCGTTTAATCATCAAGGGTGTCAATGTAAATGCAGGTGTAAGGAACAAAAATGCAAACAGGAGGCAAATAATAAGTCGGCGAAGCTGAGCGTGTCCCCGGAGATACGATATGCCGACGCTAATCTCTTTCCATACTGACTTTACAGGAGGAACAGGCGGTTTCTCCACGCGAATACAGCTCATAACCGCGATGGCGACCGCCGCAGTTACGACATCAACAAAGAACGCGCCCACGATACCGAATGTTTCAAGCAACACTCCGCCAATGGCTGGAGTGATGAGCATTAAAACCGAGCTAATTGTCTGGTTGACGCCTTGCACTTTTGTGAGCCATTCTTCCGGCGCCAATTGAGGGAAGATCGCGTTGACTGCAGGAGTCTGAACGCTCGCGCCAAAAGAACGCGCTGCTAACACGACCAGCAACAGCTCCAATTTACGAAATCCAAGCAGAAACGTAATTGCAAGCGCTAATGTTGCTATCGCGATAAACCCGTCGGAAAGCATAATCAAAAGCTTACGGTTATAACGGTCTGCCCAAACGCCCGCGAATAACGAAATAAACACCTGCGGCAGCAAATTACACAGCATCGCAAGCATCATCCAAACGCCGGAGGATGTTTCCAGCATTATATGCCATATCACTGCGAATCCGACTACAGATGAACCAAACAGCGAAATGTTTTGGCTAACTAAAAAGAACGCGACAGGCTTTTCCCACCCCGATGGGGAATTGTCTTTATACATAAAATAATCCTTTCCATCGCTGGAAAAGGAATACATTAATCCGCAAAACACAGAGCGAACACAGCGTGCAAAGTGTACACAGCGTCCCCGCGATTGGGCGAATATCCGACAATCCAATTCCAACGAAAACAAAGCGCGGTATATGACGCGCGCGTCAAAGCTGTTCGTTAGGTAAACGGATTATCGAATTAGCACATTCTCGCCTCGCTTTCAGAATCTTAGGCTTAGTATAGCATTTCTTGATTTTTTTACAAGTGTTTTATTTATATAAAATACTTATTTACACAATATTACACAATACAGGTTACAGTTTGCAGAATATCAACCAAAATGTAATGACATTGCAGCACATGTACGTAGTTTTATTGACAAAACGATAGAATATGGGTATATTGTAAAATATGGAGTTGATGATAATGGGAAACAGCACAAACTTGAATGTTCGCGTGGATGAAGATTTGAAACGCAAAGCTGAGAATATTTTTAATGAGCTTGGCATGAATCTTTCTACCGCGATGAATCTTTTCTTGCGTTCGGCTGTACGTTATGGCGGGATTCCTTTTGAACTCAGGATACCTGTTGAGCCCCATAGTATGTTGGAAATGAACGAAGCAGAATTCAATGCTAAGATAGACAGGTCATTTTCTGATGCGGCTTCAGGTAAAGGCCGACCGGCAGAGGAAATTACTTGATTTTCTACCACGCAACACAGAATACTGGAGAGCTTTTATTGACAGCGTTGTTTATGGAGGGCGAAACCTTGACGAAACTGTGAGTGAAATAAATATGAATACTGAATACTGACTTTAGAAACTATCTGCGATTTACAAAAATGTTAAAGGGGAGAGAATATATGAATCTACAAGATAGATTTTTCAATTCACTAATTTCTTTTTTGTTAGGTCTAGTTTTAAGTTCAACTATTTATTGGGGGAAAAAAATATTTGCATTGATAAAAAACTGGTATCATGTTCGTCAACTTAGAAAATCTGATATAATTTGTGATGAGCATTTGCACATTTATTCAATTGAAAATGCCATACCGCATTATGCAGAAATAAATGTATTTACATCTGAATGCAAATTATTTGTAGAAGTTCCGAAAGAATTTGTAAAATCCATGCCTTCCGGTTTTGAGTTTAATAACAATATTTCCTTTAATGGGAAGGATAATTTTATAGACTTAGTAGACCAGACTGGCATTTATAATTTAGCTGATCTCATTAAGCAACATAGTGCTATAGTAGCAAAAGATTTTATTTCTGGTAACAAAGGGTATAAGTTTAATGGCGGAAAATATGGTGTGTTAAATGTAGATATTGGTATGCGTAAGGGTATAAATGAGATGCCAATAGCAACAATAACCACTTTCGAAACGGACTTTTTTACTTATCGAGTCTTTTATTCTATTTATGATTATTTAAGGAACATAAATCATCCAATATCACAAATTAATACCATACAAGAATTACTAAAATATAATTGTTTTATTTGCTCAATAGGGATAAATGCTGCTATGATAGTAAATTCTGAAAAATATTCTAAAGAAGAAATCTTATTTACAAAAAGGTCATCAAACGTAATAAATCATAGAAATATGTTTAGTGTTTCTATGATTGAAGGTGTGAGCTTATTAGATTACAGCAATACTACTGGTAAAATATCATTGGAAAACTGTTTATTTAGAGGTATAAGTGAAGAGATTGGTATATCAGAGGATTATCACAGGAAAAATAATACTAAATATACCTTAAATGATATTTTTATAAGTAAAGAGACTTTTGATTTTGGAATTACTTGTACTGTAAAAATCAACGGTATTTTTTCAAAAGAAATTGAAGCGATGATTGCAAAGGATAGAAAATTTGAAATTGATAAAGTTATATTTGTTCCTCTCATAAAAAAAGAAATTTTGGAATTTGTGAGAGAAAGAAATTTTGTCCCGCAAAGCTTATTTACGTTGAATACCTATTTCATTAGAAAATATGGATATAGTATAACAATTCCTCGGAAAAAAAAGGAGTAACATACGAAAAATTACGAAAATTTACTTACCAACCCACCAGCTAATACTTGCATTTTAGGACAAATTACACTAAAATATTAAAATATAAGGGCTATTAAAAAAGCACACAATATGATATTTCACATACACTTAAGGTTTTCCAATTCATAGGACTATTGTTATTCTGGCTGTGTTTTTTCTCGGCCTTCCCCTAGGTCGGTTAAGTCCACTAGCATCAAGATTCTTTCTTGAGAGGTTTCTATTTTTGGGTATTTGTGCAGAAACTGCATAGTTGGTTAGTGTTCTTGCGCTAACACGATTGAGGTTATTGATATGGGTAATAATGAGTATGGAGATGAGCTATTTATCTACTCAATGTCGCTTAAGGAAAATATGGACGAAAAGAGTCAGGCAATAGATATAGCCGACACCGCTGTCGTAGGAGGCGTATCCTACAGCTTCCAAAAAATACATATGTTTGATGGATCAGTGTCAGTGATTGTTCCTGAGCAATTTGTGGAAATGAACGAGGAATCAGCTAAACTGAAATATCCATCGGATTATCGTCCGCAATGTATTTACACAAATTACAATGGAGCATTGAATATTGCGTTTAGTTTGCTAGATTACCCGTTTGATAAGAATCAGATTGAGGAACAGATTAGCGAATGGGAAATGGGCATTAAACAGGCGAATCCGGCGTATGTTTTTCTTACTAGAAAAACTGAAGTATTGGATGTTGTGAAGATTGGGTATTTTGAGTATAAAAGCGATGCGCAAGACGATAAAGTATATAATTTTGTTTTTATAATATCCGCCTGTAAAAAATTATTGCTTGGCGTATTTAACTGCCCGTTTGAGCAACATAAGGATTGGAGACAGCTGGTTGTCCGTATGATTTTGTCAATCAAAGAGAAGACTTCGGAATAAGATGATTTGAGGTGGTATTATGCTCCTAGTATTATTGGGATTAGCTGTAGCTGTTCTGGTTTTAGCCACTCAAACTGGGTGTACTCCTCAAGATAGTACCCCTAATGAGCCCGAAACTGGTGATAATGATCAAGTAAAAACAGAAGCTGAAATTACAGAACAATTAGTTGAAGCTTCACTTGAAGTTGCGCTTGAAGAGTTCAATACAACGAGTACAGTACACTCCTCGAATAATCCTTTGTCACTGTCGCAAATGCTGGATAATTCAAATGTAATTCGTGAATATCTTACTGACGCAGGATGGTCGGTTAACGCGATTTCTGCTTTGCTTGCGAATATGGTTTCAGAAAGTACTATAAACCCGGGAAGATGGCAAGACGGAGTTGGACCGGGATACGGTTTAGTACAATGGGATCCAGCAACCAAATATACTAACTGGGCGAATGCGGAAGGATATTCAGAAGATGGTATGGTTGGACAATTAGAACGTATTTTGTTAGAAGTATCTGTAGATGGAAGTGGAAGTCCATGGGACGATAACCTAAATCAATGGCAAGGATTTAGAGTGTCTCCGAGTGTTTCTTTCCAGGAATTCACAACTTGTGATGACAAATCCGCATATGATTTGGCTATTGATTTTATGCTCTGTTACGAAAGACCAGCTGATAAATCTGAACAAGCGAAAGACCACCGCGGAAAAAATGCGGAACAGTTTTATAATTATTTTATTAATGGAACAACACCTGAGTTGAAAGATAAAAACGGAAATCTTTACAAATAAAAGGGAGGTATAACGCCAAACATCAAATGGAAAGTTTTATTGAACGCTAGTATAATATTCGAAATTTCATGCAAAAGATTTCTGTGTAATTTGATGTGATGTGCGCTATTATAATAAAAAATTTTGAAATATATATCAATATCAATTTGTGCAATTTTGTTGTTTTGTCTGTTGACAGCTTGCACCGCTATAAATGAGTCTTCGACAAATATGCAAGATTCTTCAGTTCTCAAATCTGCAGATATAAATGATTACGAAGTAGTTCCCGAAGGAACTCCGCCTGATGGTTTTGCAGACTATGCTTCCATTATTGGAGAATACCGCAGATTTGCCGGTTATTCTATCGAAGGTTATGATAAAGCAAGCTCTGAGGATATTTTTTGGTATAGCCGGGGATGGTTGGGAAGTGTGATTATTAGTTTTTACATTGAAGACAAACGCACAGAAGATGATTATAGTTATGCGGTTAAAGATTTGAATGCAAACGGTAGCCCCGAGCTAATATTGGCTATAGGAGATCATGCTGTTTGCGCCATTTTTTCAATGGTTAACAATAGACCCAAATTGTTAGATGAGTTTTGGCAAAGAAATCAATGCGAAATTGATTCTGCAGGTATAATTCATACTCATGGCAGCAACGGAGCAGGGTGGAGTACGTTTCAATCGTATCGGATATCGCAAAGAGATGATGAATTGGTATTGGTTGATGAATTTGGTACAGACGGATGGGATCAGGTCACCGGGGAACAAAGTTATTATAGGATAGTGGATGGTATAAATCAAAATATTACATCAAGCGAATTTGATGAACTTTATAATCAGTTTTCTGATGTTTTCCGCTCAACCAAAAATTCTGGGATAGAATTTATTCCCTTATTCGATTAATAAAGTGACCGCCAAGTGGTACATTGAACAGAACAATTTACTTATTTACTGGGCTTTTGTGTTAAATTCTTATCAACGACAATTATATACTGTTTAATTGACAAATATAAGTCTGATAGATTTATAACATGAAGAGGTTAGGAGCAATTTTGTGTACGAGGACTTTATTAAGCGAGCTATTATTAAGCGCGACGACTATCTTCTGAAAACAGAGGAATTATTTGTATCTAATAAAAACTTGTGGTTAAATGACTTCGCCGAGCATTTTCAATCTGTTTGCGATAAGATAAGAAAAATGCAAGATAGATTGGATATAGCCGCTCTATCATATCTGGAGTATACAATGCTATATACCAACTTCGTAAACCGCCAGTATGTCGCGGAGGTTAGGGTATATGGCTATGAAAGTTACCTCGATAAAACACAACAAGCTATAGATGATTACGACATCTCATTTTTATTTGTTTATTTTGATAAACTATGGGATGACTTGCTTACGGAACGAAAACGATATATTGGTAAAGTTAAAGCATCGGATGTTAATAGCTTTATGCTGAAGACTTCCCGGGATTTCTACTTATACCTTGTAAAAATCGCGAGGTATGCAGTAGCAAGATGCGTTAAAAGCAAGTCTTTCATTAACATTGATAAGAATGAAAAATTTATACTTAACATAGGCGACTATATGGCTGAAACAAAAACTATTTACTATTAAGTGAATATCCTCGTACCCCCACATTTTTTATACAATCGGGGTGGTTATGAAATAGTATCCAATGTGTTAAATATGTTGACAATACTTTTTAAAAAGAATTATAATGGATATCAACAGGAGCCAGTAATAATGCTCAAAAGAGGATAATTAATATTTGGAGTAAATACTAGATTACCAAAAATAATCCACTATTAAACCGTTTGACAGTGGCAAATTGTGTTATGATGGAGGTGGACCATGTACAAAGTTAAAATTGCCGACATATCTGAACTTTCTGAAGAAGTTACAAAGGTAGAAATTGAATTCATAAATCCAGAAACCGCGAACGCTACTATGATTGCCAGGAAATCCACATCCAAGATTACTGTTTCAGGTCGAATTATGCTTGATGCTGAAAAACGTCTCATGCTGGATTCAACAAAAGCAATAGCCAATTGGTCGCTCCTAAAACCAGGACAAGACGATGTATATAAAACCGTGTCAATCGAGATTACCAATGAGGGAGAGACAATAGCATACGAGTTTTCTAACGCATTCGTCATATCATACCATGAACATTTTGATGAACAGGGCAGCTCATTCAAATTAGTGATGGCGCCGGTATGGCCTGTTGAGGCTGTGTTAAATGGGGGTGCAGGTGATAAAACGCAGAGTGTGAAGGCCGTTGTTGGTTCGCAGCATATGGAACAGGAAACACTTAACGAAGAACTACCCGAGAGTACAAATGATACTAGTGTAGAGGATAATACCAAAAAACTAACAGAGTATTTTACGTTTACTCCAGATTTAACGTTCAATACGCAGGATTGGAATAGTACAACATATCAGCCTATAACGAATTGTTATGCTTATGCTTTCAATATGTTGGTTAATCCATTGACTGGTCAAAAATTCCCCGTGGGTGGTATGCAACCCGGTATGCTAAGTAAACAGTATAATATCAACACGCAAAATGATGCTAGAAATTATTCTAGCACTTATTTGGCAGGAACAAAAGAAAGCAATGCTGCGTTGGTAGATTTAGTTACTGCCGATATGAACGCTGTAGGAATGTCGTTTCTTCCCTATGATAGCGGAATGACTGGCGGATATAAGGTTGCGTTTGCTGTCGATCCCAGAACGCCCCCCGATTATCATTGGTATAGACAGGAGGCAGATGGCACTTACTCTCATAAACAAGGACAAATGCCTGTCAGCCAAAGCGTTGGCTATTATGAAGATAAAAATGGAAAGGTTCAGTTCAACAGTGATACGATAACAGACCCCCAAAAGGATGCTGCATCCGTAGGTTATTCTTCATTTATCGGATATTTTTATGTAAAACCATCGGAAAAATAGGTGGGATTTAAGGGGCAACTCAATTATCTGGAATAATGCTTTGCATTTCAGTTATCACACAAGAGTGTACATCAATAAAGTTGGAGGCGCTGAAAATGGAAGAAAAAATATATACTATCGCGGATTTCACAAAAGTGAAAATAGGAATGACATATAAGGCAGTTATTGAAGTAATAGGCGAGCCAACAGATTCCACGGGATCGGGCATTGTGTGGCAACGATACAAATTAGGTGAAGGTTGGTATATCAAATTATTGTTTTTAGGAGAGAAAGAGTTATTATTTGATATGTGTATTGTTGACTATCCTAATAATCGGAATTTCGAGTTAAAACAATCTTAGTTTTCCTTTTTTGGCAAAATATAAGACAAGTTTACGTTTATATATCAAATCCGCTTTGTTATTTTCTCCTGTCAGTCACAAGGTCTTTCATTAGCAATTTTAGATTCACAATAAATAACACGTATTCTGACTTCTGACTCCCGACTTTTGACGCCTTGCGGTCTACGGATTGCATTAGAGTCAACATATTGGTAGAATACACATGTTGATATTCAAATGGTGTTTAGATACGGGGGTTAGACATGCAGTTATCGTGTTGCGAAAACGGAGCGAGAGTTTGTACAAGTTGCATTTGGGAGGATTATAACTCCGCGCTTAGGAGTTTCATTAGAAAACGTATTGCGAACGAACATGACGTCGAAGACATATTGCAGGATATTATTATTAAAGTACACCAGAATCTTGATAACATGTCAGATTATAAAAAAATATCCTCGTGGTTATATAAAATTGCTCATAATGCGATTGTGGATTACTATAGAATAAAAGGAAAGGGCAATACTACTATAGAACTCACTGATGATATTGAAGCTGTTGTAGATGAAGACTTATCTGAAAATGCTGAAGTGGCGTTATGCCTGAGCTTTTTAATTAATATGTTGCCTGAACCCTATAAACAAGCTATTCTTCTGACAGAGTTTGAGCGTATTACCCAAAGAGAGCTAAGTAGCATGCTGGGGCTTTCACTATCCGGAGCTAAATCAAGGGTACAAAGGGCAAGAAGAATGCTAAAGGATATTATTTCGAGCTACTGTGAACTCGAAATTGATAGAAGAGGCAATATTATCGATCACAAATGCCAAAATAAGTGCTGATCGGTCTCGATAAAAGAATTTTTGCAACTGCACAGGTCGAAGAATTTAAAAAAAGGAAGCAATTTTGCGTCCTTTTTTATTTTTCTGCGTCTTTATATATGGTAACGCGAGTTTTACGTGATTTGCATAGGTGATTATATGATACACAACAACATTCTTGATACTATCGGTCGTACGCCCATGGTGCGCATAAATAGAATGAACCCAAACCCGTCTGTTGAATTGCGCGCTAAGTTGGAGGGCTTCAATCCTACTGGCAGTATCAAGGATCGGATTGCGCTGAAAATGGTCGAACAAGCTGAAGCTGACGGATTGTTGACACGAGAAAAGATCATCATTGAGGCTACATCCGGAAATACAGGCATAGGCTTAGCTATGATCGGTGTAGTTAAAGGCTACAGGGTACAAATCGTGATGAGTTCAGCGGTATCCATCGAACGTCAGAAGATGATCAGGGCTTTCGGCGCAGAAATCATTCTTACCGCCCCGGAGCTAGGTACCGACGGCGCCATCTTCAAAACCCGGGAATTGGTCGGTGCTGATCCTGATCTGTATTTTAATCCCAATCAGTTTTCCAACGAGAATAATAAAATCGCCCATTATAAAACCACAGCTGAGGAAATATGGGAGCAGACAGAGGGCCGGGTGACACATTTTGTCTCAGCTCTGGGCACCTCCGGCACGCTGATGGGCGTTGGCATTATGCTCAAACAACGCGATCCCAATATCAAGATCATCGAGGCGCATCCAGTTAAGGGGCATTATATCCAGGGCCTAAAAAACATGGAGGAGGCGATTGTACCAGAAATCTATGACATAAATGAAATCGATGAAAGCATCCAAATAGGTACACAAGAGGCATATGAGATGGCCCGGCGGATCGTGCTTGAGGAGGGTGTCTTCGTGGGTATGTCCAGCGGCGCGGCAATGCTGGCAGCAATCCGAGTGATCGAAAATCTGGACAGCGGTATGATGGTAGTGATTTTCCCTGATAGGGGAGAGAAGTATCTGAGTACAGATTTGTTTCGGGTGTGAATACCTCATGTTAGCCGGGGACTAATTTTATCGATCACTAGTATAACCGGGGACTTAAGCGCGCAAATTTGATATAGGGGGGGATATTGGTAATTATTCCATTAAATGGACTGAGGAGGTAAATGAGTCAAATTATATAAAAAGCAGCTTTTAATAATTAATTATATATATATTTATAAAAGGTGGATTATATGAAAAAGGTATTGTTGGTTGAGAATAATTGTTGCGGTTCGGATTTTAAAGCCTTATTCCTGTATCTGAAAAGCCGGTTCGGCGATGACACGGACATCAAGCTGATCAACCTTAGCCACGCTAAGAATAAAAGTTCACTGAAAAACGTATATGACGCGCTAAGGCAATTGGGTGATGATATATTGCCGGCAATTTTCGTAAATGATGTTCTGGTATCTTCCAGTTATGTACCAAACGTAATGGAAGCGACTGTACTTGTTGAAACAGAAAAACCAACGGCAAATAGCCTTCGATCGGCAAATGCTTCAGGCGGCAGTTGCTGCGGTTAGGGTAATATCCAAATAAATAAATAAATTAATAATAAGGAGATCAATATGTTTGACGTAGAAAAAATTAGAAAGGATTTCCCAACAATTTCTCCAGAAAGTGTATATTTTGACAGCGTCGCCTCCTCTCTTACTCCGAATGCGGTTATTGATACGGTAGTAGAGTATTATACAAAATATCGAGCTAATGTGCATCGGGGCTCATACGATTTGTCGATGAAAGCCTCCGAAAAATTCGAGGAAGCTGTCAGTACGGTCGCTGACTTTATTGGGGCAAAACCTTCTGAAATTGTTATTACAAGCAATGCGACTCATTCCATTAATGAAGTAGCGCTCACACTTGATTTTAACCCGGGCGATGAAGTTTTGTCTTCTGTATTGGAACACTCATCCAATATGGTGCCCTGGGGTCGGCTTGAAACAAAGGTTGGTATTAAAACCAGATGGTATAACCCAGGAAAACTTGGACTGTTTGATATCAATGAATTCGAAAAAATGATTTCAGATAAGACAAAGCTGGTTACATTGACTTATGTTTCCAACGCCATAGGCACAGTAGTTCCAGTAAAAGAAGTCGGGCGCATTTGTAGACAACGCGGAATTCCATTTTTGGTGGACGCGGCTCAAGCGGCGCCGCATATGAAGATCGATGTGAAAGACATTGGCTGTGATTTTCTAGCGTTCTCCGGCCACAAAATGCTCGGGCCCACCGGCGTCGGAGTGCTGTACATACGAGAAGAACTTGCTGATCTGTTGGTACCTGGTATTTTAGGCGGAGGTACGATAGACACTGGGAAATGCAACTGCAATTTGGAAAGCGAATGCAATCTCAACAATTGTAGTTTTAGTGAACTCCCATATAAATGGCAGGCAGGAACTCCTCCCATCGCCGACGCGCTGGGATTGAAGACAGCCATTGACTACCTCAGCGATGTTGGATTTGCCAACATACAGCAACACGAAGACCAACTCATGCGGCAATTGATCGAAGGTCTGTCTTCTGTTAACAAAATAGATATTTTTGGGCCCAAGGATCCAGAGTTGCGCAAAAGCATAGTATCTTTCAATATCGGTGAAATCCCCGCTGATGAAGTGGGCCGCATTCTAAATGAAAACTATAATATTGCGGTACGAACAGGCCAGCACTGTGCGGTAGGTTATTTCAAAGATGAATCTATCGACACAAAAGGAAACGTGAGGGCTTCCGTGTATCTTTACAATACGAAAGAAGAGGTCGATAGGTTCCTCAATGCTATCAACGATATAGCAAAAACCTGCCTTTATTAAGCAGATCATATGAGAAATAATATGGGAAAACGAAAAGAATTATAATTCTTCAACGAGGATTCAATAATTGATGTTTTTAAGGAGTGTTATGTATGAATAAAACAATAGAAGAAAAATCAAAATTCAAATATGGAGCGCGCAGGTTTTTTATTTGTGCTGTTGTGGTCGTTGGTATAATCATTCTTGGAATACTTGCGGCTTGTAGTCCTGAAGGCGTTGCTGGATCCCGCGATTCCACAGGACAAGCGTCTAAACCAGAAAAAATACTATTAACATGGGAACCCACTGAGTCAACGGCAGATTTCGATAGCATGCGACAAGTATTCGCTGACAGCATTGCTGAAGGCGCCGGCGTGCCATGTGAGTCAGTGACTACTACGGACTATAATGTAGCCATTGAGTCTATTATATCAGGCAAGGTACATATGGCTTCGCTGGGAGCTTATGAATATGTTGAGGCGCATAAGAAAAATCCCGCTGTTGAGATCGCGTTCGTTCTTAGCAACAGTGAAGGTAAACTTGATCCGACGTCCTATCATTCACAAGTGTTAGTACGCGAGGAGGATGCGGATCAGTATATGAGCAACGGCGAATACAGCATAGATGGTATCGAAGGCAAAAACTACTCATTTGTAAGCCTAAGTTCCACATCCGGATTTATTGTCCCTTCTAATGTCTATATGAAAGAGTTTAGTCGTTCGAGTATTGATGATTTCAGCGAATCTGGACGTTTTTTCAAAAATGTTCTTATTGCCGGAAGTCATGTGAATTCACTTTTTAATTTGCTGCGTGGCGAGGTTGATTTGGCGTCTTGTGATGATACTGGTACAGCAAGTTTTTACAATGTTGAGTCTGGCGCCAATGGGGAAGTAGGTTCAGTGTATGTAATTAGGGATGGGTTGGATGCCCCCCTGGACGCGTTCGCGGGCCAAAGGGTAGTAGTAGTAGCTTCGTTTTCTGTGCCGGCGGTTCCATTCTGCGTCAATACTGATGTTGTAGATAAGGAAACATTAGAGAGTATTATTAGCTATATGTGTTCTAAAGCTGTGTCTGATAACCCGGAGATTTTTTTGGATGTCGATTCGACAACCATGACCAGGTATAGAAAAACGAGCGCCGATATTGGGTTTGTTCCAGCTGACGATGCATATTATGATAGTTTCCGTCAGCTTATTGGGGAGGATTAAAGGGGGAAGTCTATGACGTTATTGCGGTCGTAAAGAGGTGCTATTGTGAGAAGTGCAAGCTCAGCTTTGCTCAATATATACGGATTGTCAAAAAGCTATAATGGGCATTCATACGCGATTGATGATGTGTCTTTCGATGTAGGGCGCGGCGAATTAGTTGTAATCATTGGCAGTTCAGGCGCGGGGAAGTCTACGCTTTTAAGATGTATCAATTGTCTGATACGATCCTCAAAAGGGCAAATCGAATTCGATGGAAAAGAAATTTCATCCATGCGCGGCGGTGAGCTTCGTCGTAACCGTCGCCGTATTGGAATGGTGTTTCAACACTATAATCTTGTGGACCGTGCGAGCGCGATAGAAAATGTTTTGCATGGTCGTCTGGGATACAAATCATCGTTAGCCGGCGCGCTTAACTACTACAGTGAAAAAGAGAAGCTGAGCGCGTTTGACGCGCTTGAACATGTAGGTATGGCGGAATATGCTTACGTGAGTGTCAGTCAGCTTTCCGGAGGTCAAAAACAGCGTGTTGGCATAGCGCGCTCCCTCGCGCAAAACCCGCTTCTCATGCTTGCTGATGAGCCAATTGCGAGCCTTGATCCGAAGTCGTCCCACACAGTTATGGATCAATTGCGAAAAGTAGTAGATGAGTTCAATGTTGCCTCGTTAGTCAGTCTCCATCAGGTTGATTACGCGCTCGAATATGCTGACCGTATTATTGGCTTGTCTGAGGGTCACGTGTGTTGCGTAGCCCGACCGGATGAACTCAACTCAAAAATGATAGAAAGGGTATATGAGGGTGATAAGTCCATAAGCATTATGGGGGAAGACAATTGATATCACTTTTAAGAGTCGAAAATGAATAGGCGCTTTTTTATAAAAAAATACCTATTGACATCAAGCGTCGCTATAGCGGTCATAGCGATTGTTATTATCGCTAGTTATTTAATAAATGTTGATTTTGTTAAGATTATCAGGGATTTTCCCAGTGGATTTGGATGGTTTTTAACAAAATTTACACCGATTGCTAAATCTTTTCAATCGATGGATAGGATAGTGTTGGCGTTGGGCTCCACAGTACTAAGCGCAATAGCAGCTAGTGTACTTGCAGCCCTCGTCGCCTATATTTTTGCGATAGTTGGTTCTAAAATTATCGGTTTTGCTGGACCGACACAGTTCATAATTCGCGGCATCGCAAGCGTGATACGAAATATCCCGGTTGTTGCTTGGGCATTCATTCTCTTGTTTGCGTTTAAGCAAAGTACATTTACTGGTTTTCTGGTCCTTTTTCTTAAAAGCTTTGGTTTTTTGACACGAAGTTACATGGAACTTCTCGATGAAATAAGCATGAGCCCTATCGAGGCGCTACAAGCTGTTGGCGCAACCCGTCTGCAGATCATAACGCAAGCAATAATTCCCTTAAGCATGACGTCGGCTCTCAGTTGGGCTTTATTTCGCCTAGAATCAAATATCCGCGACGCGACGCTTGTGGGTATTCTAACAGGAACTGGGATCGGTTTTCTTTTTGAGGTTTTCTATAGGAGTTTTCGCTATGACACTGCAGGTTTGGTTGTAATTACCGCAGGTATTGTTGTAGTAATTTGTGAGGCCAGTTCTAATTATTTGAGAAGAAAATTGATAACAGGCACTGTCTCGCAACATGGGAATTCGAGCGTTATTTTAAGTCGAAGCGGTAGGATAAAAACAAATGTGACGACCGCGCAAAACAAGCTTTTGCGTTCAATAATCGTAACCCTTATTGTATTGACCGTCTTGTTTTTTCTCCAGGTGGATACAGGCGGCGTGGATTTACGGGTTGCTTTCGTTAACGCTCTCAAAAACTTTGGAATAATAGTATTTGAACCTGGGCTGGGCGGACATTTTCAGCTCATCACGTTAATCGAAGGGCTTTTTTCTACGCTTTCGTTGGCTATTATCACAACTTTTATAGGCGCTATTTTCGCGTTACTGCTTGGTGCCTGCGCCGCTTCAAATCTAACTAACAAAGCTGTTAGTAATATTATCAAAGTGACTGCGTCGATCATTCGCTCGGTGCCTACAATACTATGGGTACTTATCTTTACGGTCGCTATTGGACTTGGCGCGGAAGCGTGCATTGTTGGAATGTTGTTCCATACTGTAGCTTTTCTTACAAAGGCGTATTCTGAAACTTTTGAAAACACGGATGAGGGTGTCATTGAAGCTCTGAAGTCAATAGGCGCTACATGGTGGCAGGTTATATTTCGCGCCGTGTTGCCCGAAAAACTGAACGAACTTCTTACATGGACTTTTCTGGATCTCGAAAGCAACTTTGTTAATGCTGTTGTTGTCGGCGCTGTGGCAGGCGCGGGAGGGATTGGTTATCAGCTTTTTTTAACTGCGAACTTTTATTTCAACATGCACGAAGTAGGCCTTATTACGTATTTGTGCCTTGGTGTATCACTCGTGTTTGAGATAATTGCCACAAAACTAAGAAGGCACTTTATCGTGAATTGACATGGCTTCATTTTTTAGGATCGTTTAACATAGATTTGTAAAAGAATAGGTACAATAAAGGAAGGTATTAAAAATGAGCTGCCCAAATGTAAAGGAGTGCGCTTGTCCCAAGAAGAATTGCGTAAACAACGGAAAATGTTGCGCTTGTATTAGATTTCATTTGAATGCTGGAGAAAAGGATTACCTTCCATATTGCTTGTTTCCAAACAAAGACAAAAGCATGATAAACGTGTATAGAGTGCTAAAGGCGAAATTTGGGAAATAGGTAAAAAGTCAACTTCAAGTGTAAGTATACCTGTATGTCCGTGTAAATACTGGGCTTCTCCTTTGAAACCATAGAACCGATGGGCATACTGCAAATCCAATGTGGTGAAACTCCTCATGACACTTCTCCTAAAATAATATATTTACGGGTGTTTGCATGCTCCCGTATGAGCGCGTATTTGTGTCAATAGTTTTCTATCAGAATAAGAATAAACAAGTCTATTGAACTATGGGCAAAAGAACTCGGAGCAAGCGGATATTTCAATTTTTTGGAAAAGACTATGGGAAACATGGTCCAAAGAGAAGAAAAAATAGAAATCGCTAATAAAGCTAACAATCTTCAGCTATTTGAGATAAATAATTCATTAATATCTACAATCTAGCGCTATTGTAGTGTTGACTGATCACACTGAAAATGTTAACATGTGGCAGTGGGTATGCGACATGTCTTTTGGTAATTCTATCGCGGATTTTTGGGATGGGAAAATTGCGTGGACTTAGCGTCGACGCGGGGGGATTTTTCGCAGCTTGATCCGAAGCGCCAAAGACGGTCGCTAAATACTCAGGTCGCGGTATTTACTAGCGGCTATATCGCGATATACTTTAATCATTAACTAAAGGAGATGCATTCTATGAGAGTTAAACATGTACTTGTGTTGTCGCTGATTGTTTTGGCTATCACGCTTTTATTTGCTGGCAACGCCTTCGCCGCTACTACGTTTACGGGTGGCGAATGGACATCGAACTCAACCACATTCGCAAAAGGCGCAGAGAACCCGAGGGCTCACTATTACACCTATGACTCGCTCCAGGCGGCACTTGACGGTTACACAATGTATCCGGAAAAAGACGACAACTCGTATTACATGACGCTCAGCGACCGACGGGCTACCAACGAAGGGGCGTGGAAATTCTATTATCAGGTCAACCCGCGTTTTCGCATGTGGCCGGAAGCAATATCAGGATCCGCCAACATCGTCGTGAGCGATTTTCTGAAATCAACCTATGACGACAGTAGCTGGGACAACATCGGCGTACCCAACAGCTGGCAAGTTAACTGGATCACAGGCACGAACACAAAGAAGTACGACAAGATCACATACAAGAACACCGGCTGGGGTTGGGGTAACAACGAAGGCACCCTTACTATCAACGGCGTAAGCGTCAATACCAGCAATGGCACCATGACAAACCCAAACGCTCCGCAAAACTACAATGGCGTTGGTACATACAGGCGGCACTTCACTGTACCCACAAGCTGGGATGGACGAGCGATTACACTAAACTTTGACGGTTGCGACGGTTTCTATGTATGGGTCAACGGCGTTGCGGTTGGATATTCCGAAGACACGATGGCGCGCAAAGAATTCGATATAACCGATCTGGTTGACACGTCGCCGGGTAACGACAACATCATTGTCGTCCAAGTCATCCGCTGGGTGACGGGCTCATGGCTTGAGGACCAGGACTTTATCCGCGTATCTGGTATATTCCGCGATATATACCTTTTAGCCAGGCGTCCCGTTGACGTTTATGACTTTGAGATCGCTACAACCCCGACGACTGCAGGCAATTACTCTGGAAACTGGAACCTGTCAATAACGGCGTTCCTGCGCGACTGGGGCGAGACCGCCACGGCGGGGCGCGACGGCACGACCGTTTACGCGAGCCTTTACGACTCTGCAGGCAATCAAATTGGAAATACAATTTCAAGCAGCAGCGGGAATTTCTCAACTATAACGACGGGTACCGGCACGACATACACAGGCTGGCAAATCGGGCAAGGATTCAGGAACCTCTCATTGCCAGGCGCGCGGCGTACGCTCAATTTCACCGGCCTCCCAGTCAGCCCGTGGAGCGCCGAAACGCCGACACTGTACAAACTGGTGCTGCGCGTGGAAGACGAGTATATTTGTATACGCGTCGGATTTCGCTATTATAACTTTACAATTTCTTCGACTGTCCCCGGCGTATTCATCAATGGCCAGCGCCTGCTGCTCCACGGCACGAACGCGCACGAGATGAGTCCATACAATGGGCGCGCTTTGACAGAAGCAGAGATAAGGGAAGACCTCCGGATAATGAAGGAAAACAACTTCAACCACATCCGCATGTCGCACTATCCGCACAGTCCTTTGTACTATGACATTGCGGATGAATACGGCATCTACATAATGGACGAATCCAACATCGAGACACACGGCAACCGCAACATTACCGCGTCCACAAACTCAACCACTTGGGGTCAAGCTATACGCGACCGCATGGCGAACATGTACGAACGCGACAAGAACTATGCTAGCGTTTTCTCCTGGTCGCTTGGCAATGAGTCAGCTGGTTCCGGTGTCGTAAGTTACGGTAAGGACTGGATCAAGGCGCGCGACTCGCTGCGGCCAATCCACTGCGAGTATGAAAACCAAGGTACAAGCAGCAGGACCGACATCGGCGACATGCTCAGCTATATGTATGATACGGCTTCCAGTTGGAACAACAGGAACGTCGGCAACAGGCCGAACTACCTGTGCGAGTACTCCCACGGCGAGGGCGTTTCAAACGGCAACTACCGCGAATACATTAACGTTTTCGAAACGAACACCCGCGCGATCGGCGGAGCTATATGGGACTGGGTTGACCAGTCGATTTGGACGCCGCTCTCAGGCACCAGGGCCGCTCAATGGCCTACGGTTGGATACATGGCTGTCGGCGGCGACTGGGGAGACACTTCGAACGACGGCTGGTTCATCGGCGACGGCGCGTTGTTCGCTGATAGGACGCCAAAACCGTCCATGCAGGAACTCAAGTATAATAACCAAATGATCCGTGCTAATTACACAAGCAACACCAATACTTCCGTAACCTACGCGGTGAAAAACAAAAACCTATTCGTTAACGTCAACACGTTCGATATGGAATGGGAAGTTGTGGAGAACGGCGTCGTAATACTCAGCGGTACAAGCGCGCAATCCGTTAACCCGTGCCCTGCGCCAGCAAGCGGAGCGCTAAAGTACACGTCGACAAGCTTCACAACGTCCTTTGGCGCCATCCCGAATCCGAAGCCGGGAGCGGAATACCTGTTTAACCTCAAGTATAAACTGAAAAACGCTGCACTTTGGGCGCCTGCTGGCTACGTAATCGCCCAGGAACAGTTTATATTGAATATAACGAATACGCCGGCACCAGAAATTTTACCGATCATAGACGAAGGCATGACAGTTACAGGAACAGGCGGCAACGTCTCCATTACCGGCAAAGATTTCTCTGTAACCTTCTCAGGCGGTTATATTTCGGATTATTCTTACAAGGGAACACAGATTATGAGTTCCGGCCCCGTGCCGAACTTCTACCGCGGGATCACCGACAACGAGAGGGCCGCAAGCGTTACAACCGCATGGTGGTCATGGTGGTCACAACCCAGCACATATACAAACGGCAACATAACGGTGCAAAGTACCGACAATGACAACCTGGTTATCGTGACCGTACCGAGTACATGGTCGGGCAAGAGCCTGGCGGTAACGACCATATACACGATTTATCCCGACGGCGAAATCAAGGTTAACGAGCGGTACGCGTTTAGCGCTGCCCCGACCAATAGCAATGAGGTGCCTGAAGTCGGCGCAATAATGACTATCCGGCCTGGGTTTGAAAACCTGACCTGGTACGGCAGAGGCCCGATGGACGCTTATGTCGACCGCAGGATCGGCGTTCACGCCGGCATTTATTCAAATACTGTTGCCGATAACTTTGTGTATTATCAGAGGGCTCAGGAAATGGGCACCAAGAACGATACCCGCTGGCTCGCGCTGACGAACAACAGTGGTTTTGGGCTAATGGTCAAAGCCGGCAAGTTCGCTGCTAACACACTTTTCAGCGGATCGCAGTCCGCCGGCGGCACTACATCGGCATACAATGCGTCGAACTATGTCGAATTCAACGCGCTGCACTATCTGCCAACGGAACTGAGCCGCTCAAACAACACCAGTTCCAGCTCCGACACATCCAGGCACGCGTATCAGGTGCTTGACCTGCACGCGAACGACAGCTCATATTCGACGTACCTGCGCGTAAACGCTGGTTCAACCGGCGCCGGCGGCGACAACACATGGGGTGCGCGTCCGCTATCGATGTACCGGATCAACATCTCAAGCGCGAGGACTGTCGAGTATAACTTCTCGCTCAAACCGACTGACAGCTTCAGCGCTACCGAAGCCAGCGCGTTCTGGACGTCAACGCGAAACTTCTATCAGAACCTGCGCGACTTGATGGTTACGTCCGTAGCTATGGGCGTACCGACATCATCGGTCGAATATCAGACCGCAGCGTCCGTAACGACCGCGACGGGCGAAATCGCAACAGTTAACGCCTACAATGCGCTTAAGGAACTGATGGATTCGATTGAGCCATCAATCACCAGCTTTAAGATCGGCGATTTCTCCGGATACATCAATGACGAAGCCGAAACCATCACCGTCAGCGTCCCCACCGGAACCAACGTATCGAACGTCACCCCGGATATCGGGCTTTCAATGGGTACGACGCTTGTCACAACCGGCGCCTTGAATTTCACAAACCCTGTACAGATTACGGTTGCGGGCGCCAACAGTTCCAAAACTTACACGGTAACGGTAGTGGTATCCGCCGCCAACGAAGCGAAACTGTATGGCTTTACGCTGGGTAAGGCGGTCGGCGTCATAAGCGGAACGGATGTCGCGATTATGGTTCCATACGGTACAAACCTGACAAACGTCACGCCGGAGCTGTTCATCTCCGCCGGCTCGTCATTTGCCCCGTCCGGTCCGGTTACCTTCGCTGCGGGCGTCCCATTCGCTTTCTCCATAACATCAGCCAACGGCAGCGCAACGGCGACCTATAACGTAACCGTTTCTGTCGCGAAAAGCACGGAATGCTCGATCTTGTCGTTCAAAGTCCTCGACCGTGACGGCCAGTATGTCGAAGGTGTATTCTCCGGATCAAACATCTCTGTCGATTTGTTCCCCGGAACAAACCTTACCGATATAATTCCTTTGGTTTCCGTCTCAGACGGTGCGTCCTACACGCCTGCTGGAGCTCAGACATTCGTTGTCGGAACACCGGTTGCGTATGTGGTCACTGCCGACGATGGCGTAACTCAAAGGACATATCAAGTAACAATAAGAAACGCAACGCTTGACCTTGTGAAAAAAGTTTACGCTGCGTTCAACACCAGCGGAACAACGACGGGGACAACGCTTACGGGCTTGCCGGATCGCGTCGAGGTTACTACCGCCGACGGGAAAACGATGTTGCTGCCAGCCACCTGGACGGTAAGCGGAAGCACAATATTCACAACGGTGACAAACGCCTCTGTGTCAGTCGCCGGTCAGACAATATCCGGGATCAAAGTTGAGGTAATCAAACCGGGGACAGTCGCCTTCATCAACTGCGCCACCGATTCCAGCGGTTCTGATGTGTACGACGCCGTAAAAGAATTGGTTGGCGGGCGGCTTGTCAACAGCACTTCCGACAGGTCGTCTTATGGCGGGACTCCTGCCTGGGGATGCACAGACGGCAACTCCAGTCGCGGCACTAGAACAGGTTCGGCATACACCAGCGATAAGTACGAATTCGGTTACTACGGCAACACCAACTCCACCGGCGTTTACTATTACTACAGGATAACGCTGGATCCCGGACAATATGTCTGTGTCGCGGGTTACACAGAGTGGTGGAGCGGGCCGAGAACGACAGCTCTGACGGTAAGAACCGGCTCCGCTTCGGGAACCGTAATTCAGACCTCGACGACGGCTCAAGTGTCGAGCAGTACGACCAGAAATATATGCAACAACACGAACAGCCCACAGTCGTTCACGCTTTCCGCGCGCACCGAGGTATATATCCGCTTTGAAGCTACGACAGCTCAGGCACCGGATGTGTCCTGGATAGAAATATACCAGATCGCGAACGGCACGGGCAATGCCATACCGGAGCTGACTTCAATTCATAGCGTCACTGGCAACACGACTTTCGCGTCGGAATTAGGCGCCCCGACAACAGGACTGCCTTCGACCGTCGACGTTCGGCTGTTAAACGGATCGACTGCGGCTGGCAATGTCGTTTGGAATGTACCGACAGGAACGTTTAAAATCTTTAGCGCTGTAGATGTACCAGGAACGGTAACCAGCGGATCAAGTTCGGCAAGCATTACTGGAAAAGTCGAAATTGTCCCGCCTGGACTCAAGTACTTCATTGACTGCAACCCGAAGCTTGTCGAAAGGGATCCTGTCGGCTCTTCCTCTGCGTCGTATGACGCAATCAAGGCTCTTGTGCCGGGGCTTCTCAACGACACCCCCGACAGGGCTTATAATGGAGTGTGGGGTTATACTTCGTCTGTTGGCGCGACAGGAGACATGCGCCCGAACGATGTCCTGACCCTCGGTCCTGACAAGTTCAACACGGGTTGGTACGTGAGGACCACATCCACAAACATTACTTATAAAATGAGCCTTGAACCCGGCGATTTCATGCTGGTTATGGGAACAAAGGAATGGTGGTCGTCAACCAACAGGACAAGAAACTACACTATAACGGCAAGAGGCTCCGACGGCGCGGTGTTAGCTACGCTGACCGACAGCCTAGTCGCGAGCTCAGGCAATACGACGCCGAGCAAGATGAACGCGCTGTACATTTCGCTTGCCGAAGCGGACGATATTACATTTACTCTTACAACGGCAAGCGGCAGTAACACGCCGCAAATCAGTTGGCTGGCAGTCGTCGAGCAAGGTCCTTACCAGGATATCAGCCTTACATGGGGCGCTCCTGTGAAGACCGCGAACTCGATCACGGCAACCGCCATGGTTGAAAACTACCGTAGACTGGCGACAGACATCATTATCGCGATATACGACGCAGCAGGCCGCCTTGTCGCTGTAAAGACGGAGCAGATTCCTCTATCGTCACTCGTGGGAGAACAGTCTGCTGTGAGCATCACGATTTCCGATGTTCCGATAGGCGCTGGCTATAAGGCCAAAGCGTTTGTATGGGACGGCTCGGGAACCTATGTGCCATTATTCGAAGCGCTGAGCATTGAATAAATAAAAAGCACAAGGGGACGGTTCTCCTATGTTCGCAAGCGAACGAGGAGAACCGTCTCTTTTGTGTTTTCTAATATTTATCGGGACGTTATTGACGGTCAAATAAGCAGGCATTAAGAACAACTGACTCGCACCACCGACAATAGCTATGATTATTCTTGCGCAAGTTAAGATGATACTCCCGTCATACACTAATCGCAGTCACCTCCGGCCTCAAGTTTCTTCTGCATTTCTCGTAACGTATCAAGATATGCTTTCTCCACATCGGTCAGCTCATCCGCAAACTGCGCCCGGTATGTGTTGTATTCACGATGTGCTTTATTTACTGCGGCAACATGGGTAACTTTGCCTGAATCCTCCAAAATGCCCAAGCCAAAGTCTTGTGAGAATTTATCCAGTGTTTCGAGCCAATCCCTCATATACATAGGCTCTTGAGTTGACGCTTTCAACTCTGCCATATCAAAAAAAGCGTTGACCATACGGCGCAGCGCGAAAAGTTCCTTTTCGGTCATATAGTTTTTTGCAATGGTTACTTCGCTTTTTACAGGACGCTTTCCTTTGAATACGGTCAAGCCCATGAAAGGTAATTCTGCATTGGCGCGGTTAAAGACAATTTCACTTGCTGTATGACCACTGACAGCTTAATGCAGTTTATTCTGTACGATTTTAAAAAACTCTATCGTCTCTGGCATTGTGGCATTGTAATCAAGGCTGGTGGCGTAAAGGTCAAGTATTTGGCGGTACATAACCTTTTCGCTGGCGCGTATATCGCGAATACGCTCTAAAAGTTCTTTCCAGTACAGTCCGCCACCTATGTTTTTAAGCACGTCGTCGTTCATTGCAAAGCCTTTTTGCAGATATTCATGCAAAATAGCTGTTGCCCATTGACGGAATTGTGTGCCGGCTGAAGACTTCACGCGGTATCCAACAGCAAGAATCATGTCGAGGTTATAATACTTTACGTTGCGTTTGATTTCTCGTGTACCCTCGCTCTGAACTGTCAAGTTTTCCTTGACAGTTGCCGATGTACCGAGTTCCCCATCTTTCAGAATGTTATTGATGTGTAAACTGACATTTTGCTTTGTAGTTTGAAAAAGCTCCGCCATTTGCATTTGGGTAAGCCAAACGGTCTCGCTGTCCTTAAGAACATCAATTTTCACAAGTCCGTTTTGTGTTTGATATATAATGATTTCATAGTTGTTACTCACAGCCAGTCACCTCAACTTTCGCATGGTTTTTCCGCATGTTATTCGTATGGGGAATTTGTTTTCTCCATTCTCTGTAGTATGTGGTATTCTACCTCATTTCAACGAAAAAGACAAGAAATGTGCCTTTCGTTGGACATAAAAGCTTCCTTGGGAATCAATAAAACAAGACATGCGGGAGTTTGTAGTGTGCCATTCTGACGCAATTCAGAAACCACCCTATGTTTTCTAAAATTACTTGACAAACTAAATGTATAAGTATATAACATTATTATACCGCGCGCGGTCTATTATAAAGGGGGGTTACTATGCCACGAACAAATAAAGATTTTGATTCCCGTAAAGAACAACTCATTCAGCTAGCACTTGAACAATTCATCGAGAAAGGTTATGAAAACACAACCATAACGGATTTACAAAAATGTTTTGGCTTAACAAAAGGTGGGCTGTATCATTACTTTAGATCTAAAGAGGAAATTCTTGATGCTGTGATTGAGTATGGGCTTATGCAGGAAACAAAAGGTTTAATTGAAGAACTGGAACAAATTCCAGTTGAAAAGAAGCTAATTCATTTCTTTTTTAGCACTACAACAAACGCCTTCACAAAGAATCTTTTTAAGTACAGCAAAAACAACAGTTCATCAATCGTAACATATAGACTACGTGAAAAAACCACGAAAATACTAGTCCCTATTTTGAAAAATATTATGAATCAAAATATCGAATCTGGTTTTTATAAATCAAAATACCCTGATGAAATGTCAGAGTTTTCTATTATTTTAGCGCAAGCAATAACAGAAGCAGGGATGTTGTCCGAAACTGATTTAGATCACAAAAAAAAGCGCATAGACGCCATTGTTGATATGTGGAGCAAATGTATGAAACCGCCTGCTGAACATATTCATGAACTAAAAATGAATCTATACAAACTTATTAGCGCTGAGGAGAATTAAAACATGAAGATGTTTAAACATAAATCTATAGCCAGGAAAAGGGTGTTAAGAATGATTGGAATTATTCTTGGAACTGTTATTGGGGCGCTATTATTATTTTGTTTCGTAGTCTTATTAATCGTATGGTCATGGAGTCCCAGCAAAATCGAACCTTACTATGATGATAGCGGCAAAGCGCTGCCCGGTAGCATATCGGAGATTATCCACATGGAAATTGGCAATGTTGAACAAGGTATGATCATAAAGGGCAAAGATGTAAATAATCCGGTTTTGCTATTCCTGCATGGCGGCCCCGGCAATCCGCAATACGTTATTTTTAGCGACATTGGGCTCGAAGATTACTTTACAGTTTGCTGGTGGGATCAGCACGGAAGCGGAATGTCGTATTCCTCCAAACGTGATTGCGAAAGCGTAACTCTTGAACAAATGGTTTCGGACACTGTCGAGGTCACCAATTATCTGCGCCAACGGTTCGGGAAAGAAAAAATATACCTTATGGGACAGTCGTTTGGTTCATTTTTGGGCATAAACACGGTTGACCGACATCCTGAGCTATATGAAGCATACATTGGAATCAATCAAGTAACAAATCAGTTGGAATCGGAAAAGCTGGGATATGAAAGTATGATGTATATTGCTCAGGCAAGCGGTGATAAAGAGAGTATACAAAAACTGGATAAATATCAGCTGGATGGCGCTGACACAATAACCAACGATTATTTAGCACTTCGCTCCAGTATCATGCTCAAGCAAGGGACAGGTACTTTCCACAACAATTCGACAACAGTGTTCCAATATGCTATTATGCCGCTTTTGAAAGCCAGGGAATATACGCTATCTGATAAATATGGTTTTATTGCCGGGTCATTGTTCATGCTCAATTCTCCTGTAAACAAGGCGCAGTTCACGACAAATGTGATGGAAACTATCCCCAAAATTGATATTCCTGTATATATATTGCACGGCGTATATGACAGACAGGCTTCATATGAACTTTCCCAAAGATATATTGAAATATTAAAGGCGCCCAAAAAAGAGTTTTATGCCTTTGAAAGCTCTGCACATGGCGCACATATGGAAGAACCTGAAAGAGTTATTGAGATTATTAGGGAAGATATCCTTGGGATAGGAAAAGAAGGCAATATCAGTGATTAAGTATTACCTGGGTATGCACTTGACGCCAACTGAATACTCTACACTCCCGTCATTGCGGGCTTGACCCGCAATCTCGTGAAGGATTGGTATATGAAAGAAAA
>JGI24702J35022_10000333_pt1 | contig 27876 bp, 28 predicted proteins | sample TergutTh196P4_FD_35022 | JGI IMG/M metagenome (IMG submission 35022)
TTAAGCAGGAGAGGTCTGTTTTTGCTACTATTGTTGGTATTGTTGATGGGTCGGTGACTTCTTTGTTTCAAAAGTCTTCACACGGCTGAATAGTTACAAAACGTTTAAAGGTTACACGTTTCACGATTACCAAGCACCCAAACCACAACTCTCCACTTACCACAATCAACAATTTTGAAGACCCAAAGCTTGTTCTTTTTGAAACAACAAAACGCCACAACTCACCAAACCAACATCGCCTTAATCTCACCTGAAAATTCTGTTCTTACCATCTTTACACCAGCTTCCACAATCCACCGATACACAAGTGAAAACCAAGTATCAAAAATACGAACCAACATATTAAAAGAAACCTTGCCCAAAAAGTAAAGCATAGTACACATAACTTTTTTAACAATCACACCCTCATTAGTTCTTTGATCCCCTTCTACAAAAATACGCCCACATACTTTACACACATATCTTTGCTTTCCACAATGCATACCATTTTTTACAACCTACTCAGACAAACATTTCTTACACGTTACCAAAATTCATAACCTTGTTTACAACATACTACAAACTCCTTAATCGCCCTATTGATGAAAACTCTCCAAATTTTGGCATTTTTTATAACTGCCTAAAAGGCTACAGGTATACAAAAATGATGAAATATTTTGATTTGGCAAAAAAATATTAGCCATAATGGTTTGGAAAATGTTATTTTGTAATTCGTGTATGCGGGTTATGGACACATGGTTTTTTAAAGTTTAAAAAGATAGTCTGATGACATTGGGCTTAAACTGATAGAATTATACGACTTTTAGACATCTTTTTTACATAAAAATATTGAACAACAAAACCAAACAACGCCAACATCGGAATTACAAATATCGTCAAAGAATTAAACACATTATTTTTCAAAAAGAAAAACAAAAGAGCCAACAAAATAAGAGGCACCCCAGCAAGATTCACATTTTTCAAAGTTAACGCAAGAATCCCAGACAAACCAAAGAAAAACAAAGCAACCAAAGGCAACAACACCAAAAAAGACAACACCGAAACCAAAGAAACCACCAATACACCCATAAAAACAAAAGAAACAAAAACAAACACAAAAGAAATCAACACCATAACAACATACGAAAGAACAAAAACAGCAACAGTTTTACCTAACCACAAATCTACAGGTTTCACAGGAGACGAAAGCACCGTCTCAAGATTATTCTCCGCCTTCTCCTTTACAAAAGCCTCTTGCATAAACAAAAAATACACAAACAACATAATACTCAAAGGCTGACTAAACAAATAATCACTAAGAAACGTTAAAGGCAAACTTGTCTCTAAAAATAAAGCAGGCATAATAGGCGTAAAAACATACATAACAAAAAGAGGAACAAGAAAAACAGTGTACACTAAAAGGTTCATCCTTAACCCAAGTTTTAGCTCTTTTAAGAATATTGCTTTCAAAGTTTTCATCTCGAAAGCACTATCTGCTCTCGCTTTAACCGCCTAAGATAACCCACATTTAACAACACCAACATCACTGTTAGTGCCGCAAATAGTGCACTGTAATACTGAAGCAGCCCAGGGAACAAAAAAGCCATCGCAATCCCCACATTTATAGCAACCACCATCAATATCATACCAACCGCAAATCCTAAACCAGCCTTAGAAGACGCCAAATGCACTAATCCAATCAAGCCTATTGTTGCAAAGCAAAGCATAGGCAATATTACAAACACATGAAGCAACGTAAGCAAAGACACAAAAACCGCCATAGATAAACCAATTAACATTGTAGACAGCGAAACTAGAAATATTGTAACGATTGGAAGATATGTAATGAAGGTAAGGGTAAGTGTTTTTCCAAACCATAGTGCTTTGGGCGTTATTGGCGTAGTAAGTAGCATCTCTATTTTTCCTTGAGCCTTCTCACCACCAAAAGTGGTCATAGAAAGAATCGCTGGAAGAGATAGGCTAAAAGGCGTTAAACCATACAGAGCAAAGTACTCTAAAAATCCACTTGCAGCTTCCACATTTCTTGTAGCAGTATAAAAATAACATGATGAAGTTAGAATAAAGATTGCAACCGCTAGCCAAATTGTTTTTGTTTTAAAAGCATCTCGTAATTCTTTTTTAACAATAACTAAGCAACTCATGGTTTTTCCTCCCTGTGAATTAAAGACTGATAAACCTCTTCCAATGAAGCAGTGCCTTGGCGTATTTCCTTAATCTTTACATCATGTTCCATTAATTTTTTCACTATATCTGTAGTATCAACATCACATTGAACAATAACACGATCCTTTGCTATGTTGAGAACCAAAATATTTGGAAGAAAACTTTGCATTTGACGCATCAACTCTACGCTTACATCTTTGCTTAGAATTATTTCAGTGTGAGGTTTAGCAAACTTTTTCTTAAGATCCTCTACAGATCCAATCTCAATTATGTGACCTTCACGTATAACAGCAATTTTTGAACAAATTTTCTCTATTTCCACTAAATTATGAGAACTCAAAAAAACCGTCAAATTTCTCTTCGACACAAGATCACCAATTAACTCTCTGATTAATAATTGAGCATCGGGATCTAATCCTGAAGTAGGCTCATCCATAATGAGAACTTGAGGATTATGAAGAAGAGCACGCGCAATAGCAAGACGTTGTTTCATACCTTTAGAATAAGTACCCACAAGATCTTTTGCTCTGTTGGATAACCCTACAAACTGTAGCAATTCTTCAATAGTTTTCCTTCGGGTATCTATTGGAATATTATAGATTTGGCCGTAGAAATCTAAATTTTCAAAAGCACACAATTTATCATATAAACCAGTGCTGTCTAGAACGGCACCTATACACCATCGGAACGTCTCATTTTTTGTCACATCCTCACCTAAAACCGATACAGTACCAGAACTGGGAGATAGTAACCCAAGTATTGCCCGAATGGTAGTTGTTTTTCCAGCACCATTAGGACCTATATACCCAAACACTTCACCAGATTTAACACTAAAGGATACATCATCAAGTGCTAAAAACTTGCCAAATTTCTTTGTTAAATTTTTTACTTCAATCACTAAAGACATTTTCATTTTCCACCTGTTTTATTAATTTCCGTAACGGGAGAGCTAATCCATTTTTTCCAAGTTAGTAGTCAAAATGGTTTTTTCAGTAAATCAAAATGTCCTTGTTTCTCAGCTTTTTTAAAAAATGTCAAATTTTTCATTAAATTCTCTATTGTAAGCTCTTCATGTTCATCATTATGCACTTCTTTAATTACGTTTTCAATGGTTTTGGATCCATCACATTTTAACAGAAATTTTGCTACAGTCCCATTTGCGTATCCAAGCGATACCCGTCTGCCAGAATTTTTATCTGACCTATTGCTTAAAAGTGCTACACCTGAAGGTATCATGTGGAGTACTACTCCATTGTTATTTTTTACATATTTATTTTTTACCTGCATTTTACATCTCCTATGCTGAGGAAACAAAGACATGCTTCTTAGACTACTTGAACACCTGCAGCATTAGGATGAAATTGCTGCTAGACTTGCCAGTGCTGGTGTAGGTCCGCAGACTACGCAAGCCGTGCAAAAGTTACACGCTTCACAGGTCCAGCAAAAGTCACTGGATTCAAGAGTAGTGTAGGAAGCTATCTCCATTTGCCATTCACCTCTTTACTGATGGAGCTGTAACTTTGCATTTATATGTGAGTACACAAGCGAATACATTGTATTCTCTTGTATTTTAAATGTTGATTTTGACCATATTTCCATTAATTTTGCACCTAACGTTGTTTTTGAAAATGTCGTTGAATATTGTTTCTAAAAATGAGGCCATGTAAAGAGTCCATCTTGGGTGGACATTGTTGTGTATCAGAAATGTTATGGCGTTAGTCGGGGGATCGTTGAAATATAGGTAATTGACGTCTTGGTTTCCAAATACTTTACTGATTTCAGAAAGTAGGGTTTCTATTTTTATATTGGTTCCTAAAGTGAAGAGGAGTCTTTTTGACATTTCGTGTGCAGTTGTTTGTGCTGCGAGGGTTAATTTGTCAGGGTCTGTTATTGCTATGATAGGTGTGCAAATTTGTGGAGTGCAGAGCATGCAGCCAAAGTATGCTTGGAATTTTTTTACGGTAAAGTGTTGTTCGATAATTTTGTTGAGAAAAGAACTTATGGGTAAGCCTTCTCGTTCTGCTTCTAGGATTATGTTGTTGTCTGTATCGTGAGGGAGTCTTATTGTACGGGTGATTGTTTTCAATAGAATCAGCTACTATGTATTTTTGTTGGTGTTTGAAAGTTTTGTGGGTAGAGGGGATGTGGTTGTGTTGTTTTAAGAAAGTGGGTGTAAGGTTTTGTTGTCATGTTGTTATGGTTCCTTGTTGTTTTCGTCGTCGAATGTGAATATGTCTTCGATTTTGGCGTTTAGTTCTTTTGAGATTTGGTAGGCTAATCGTAGGGAGGGGTTGTATTTGCCTTTTTCTAGGAAGAGTATTGTTTGTCTGGCTACGCCTAGTTTTTGTGCGAGTTGTTCTTGGGTTATGCCTGTTTTTTCGCGGTATTCTTTCATGCGAGTTTTCATGGGTTTGTTTATTCGCCTCTTTTGTTATAGTATGCATATGAAACACCGAAGATTGTTATTCCTTGGGATAGTAAGATGAGAAGTATTGGTGTGATGTTGTATGTTTTTGTTATAGTGATGAAGATTAGGATGATTGTTGAAAATATTGTGTAGTATAGTAGTGCGTTTCTGCTTGATAGGCCTATGTTTTTTTTGGCTCTTTCGTCGTTTTCGAAGAATAGGAAGAGGATGCAGAAGTTAAATAGTGTGTAGAGGTAGGGGTTATGTAGGCCAAGTAGACCTGTTAGGCCGATGAATCCGAGGTATGCTATTTTGTTTGTTTTCATATTTGTCACCTTTGTTATAAATTTATAACGTTATAAAAATATAACGTTAGATATATATAACATTTGTGTTGTTTGCCAGCAACATCCCAATATAGATTCGCTTACATAGTACTTGTCACCAAAATATTGACACAACACACCAAAAAAAACAAACACAACACCAAACACAAAAAAACCACAACAAACACCAAACCCACAAAAACCAACACCACAAACCCACAACACACAAACCAAAAACACACCCCACCACAAAAAACACCAAACACAACAACAAACAAACAACAAACATATACAAACACCAAATCAAAAAAACAGCACAAGAAAACAGATTGTGTCGCAACTTGCGACACAATTGACTACAAAATATGGCCGAAGTTTTGAAATGCGTAATTTACGTCGTATGATGCAATTTTCAGAACAATTCCCAGATTTTGAAATTGTGTCACCACTGGCTACACAATTAAGCTGGTCACATATCATTGAGGTTTTACCGCTTAAAACAAACCAAGCACGATTATACTACTTAGAAGAAGCCGTTCGCGGGCATATCAGTAAGCAGGGTTTGCGTGAACTTATTTCCCGCAAAGCCTACGAGCGAAAAGAAATCGCCAATACGCAAATAGGTGATTTATCCAAAGTTCCAGTTGATACGTTTAAAGATCCTTATCTTTTTGATATTTTGGGTTTGAAAGACGAGTATTTGGAAGCCGATTTGGAGACCGCAATTATCCGTGAGCGGGAAAAATTTATTCTTGAATTTGGTAAGGGTTTTTCTTTTGTTGAACGTCAAAAACGGATGATTATTGATGACAATGATCATCATCTTGATATTTTGATGTTTAATCGATATTTGAATCGGTTGGTTGCGATTGAGTTAAAGCATGGTGTTTTTGAGGCGGCGGATGGTGGGCAGATGCGGTTGTATCTTAAGTAGCTCAATCGTTACAAGCGTCAACAGCATGAAAATGAGCCGATTGGTTTGATTTTGTGTGCGGGTGGTAGTCGTGAAAAAATTGAGCTTATGGAAATGGACAAGGATGGTATAATGGTGGCTGAATACTGGACGGCACTTCCACCGAAGGCAGAGTTTGAGCAAAAAATCCGTGGGATACTGATAGAGGCGAGACAACAAGCTGAAGAGCGAGAAGCATTAAACAATAGTGTTGCATCGTTTAAAACAGCGTCCATGAAAGAACTGAAAGATAATTAGAAAAAACACATGAATGAAAATAGTCGCCTTAGGCAAGCACTAAATATAGATAACATTACTCGCTTTTCAGCTTACCTTGACCCATAATTTAGTGATGGGTGAAAATGCTTAAAAATAGTTTGTTTAGGGGTTTTAATTGAAATTTATGGACTGGATAAGTCTTATTTGTGTGTGGTTTTTTGTTTATAACTGGTGGTTAGTGTGTTTTTGGTGTGTTTTGGATTGTTTTATTGTTTTTTGTATGTTGTTTATTTTTGTGGTTTTATGTTTTATTAATGTAAAGTTTTTTTGTTTTTTGTGTGTAATGTAATGGTTAAAGTTGGTAAGAGGAACACATAAAAAATTGAGTGTAACATTTATCGTTACGTACTTTGGTAAAACGGTTGTCATGAAAAATTATTTGTTTCAGAGTCTCTTTTGATGTATGAAATTGTAGTTGGGTTGTATATTGATGTGAAGGTTTTTAATCGACGCTAATTGTGTAATCCAGTTTTGAACACTGTCTGTTTTTTTATGTTTTGTTTTCTTTGTTGTTTTGTGTGCGAGATAATTATAGTCTATAATTGAGCAGCACCAAAGTTTTTATAGTTACATTATTATTTAACGTAACGTGTTTAACGTATAAGTTGGGTGTAAATTGACAACAACATTAAGTAGATTATGGAAGAATGAGGTTTTAAAAACTGCTATTGTTATAGTATTAATTCCGGTACTTGTAGGGTGTTTCTGGTTTGGACTTCCAAGAGCATTAAATACTGAAATGTTTCCAGTATTTACCGTAACAAGTGGGAGTATGTGTATTCCTTCTGGGGAGTGTGATGTTTTTTCTCATGCTTTTGAGAGAACTTTGCATGTTGGTGATTTGATTGTTATTCAGGGTGTAGATGCGAAAGAGTTAAAGACTACTTATCCTAACAGTGACATAATAGTATTTCGTAATCCTACAAAAGATGTAAAAGATCCGCAGGCTAATATTGTTCATCGTATTGTTGATGTTGTTGAAGTTAATGGAAAGTTTTATTTTCATACTAAGGGTGATGGGAATGGGGGTTCTAATGTTTGGCCTCAGACGCCAATGCAAGGTATTGATAGGTGGCAGTCTGGGACTGGTGATTCGTTGAGTGCTTTTGAGGGTGCGATATCTGAGGATTATGTTTATGGTAAGGTTGTGATGCGTATTCCATGGGTAGGTTCAATAGCATTGCTTTCTCAGCAATACAGTGTTATACCTATTATTTTGTTTTTATTGATTATTCTGCTTGTAGTGTTTGAATTTGTATTACCCTTGATGAAAAAAAAATCATTACAACCACAAACTATAACAAAAGAAACCATAGAGTTAACAGAAGTAACGATAAATCCAACAGTGCAAGAAGAACAAGTAAACCTATTAGAAACACAAGAAGATGGAAACTAAAAACAAGTATTACAAAGTTTACAGGTTAATTTAAATTTAATATTTAAATAACAAGTTGTTTAATCTTGTCTGAGTTGAGAACGTGAGCGATAAACAATCTACATTTTATATTTTTAATACTTTGACGCGACAAAAAAATGTCTTTACTCCAATTAGACATGGTGAGGTGAAAATGTATACTTGTGGTCCAACAGTTTATGATTATGCACATATTGGTAATTTTCGTGCTTTTCTGTTTGAAGATTTATTGAAACGTTGGTTGAGATATTGTGAATTTAAAGTTATTCACGTTATGAATCTTACAGATGTGGATGATAAAACTATTAAGGGTAGTCAGGCAAAAGGTGTTGGGCTTGAGCAGTTTACAGATTTTTTTGTGTCAGCGTTTTTTGAAGATATTGCTGTTCTTAACATAGAGTTTGCAGATGTTTATCCGCGTGCAACAGATTGTGTTGCTGAGATGGTTGATATCATTAAAATTTTGCAGGAGAAGGGTTTTGCTTATCGTGGGGAGGATGGTTCAATTTATTATGCTGTTTCCAAATTTTCAGGATATGGTAAGCTTTCGCATTTAAAGATTGGTGAGCTTAAAGCAGGTGCTAGGGTGATTCAGGATGAGTATGCTAAAGAGGATGTTCAGGATTTTGCGCTTTGGAAGGCTTACACGCCTGAGGATGGTGATGTTTTTTGGGAGACAGAGTTGGGTAAAGGTCGTCCGGGTTGGCATATTGAGTGTAGTGCAATGAGTATGAAGTATCTTGGGGAAAGTTTTGATATTCATTGTGGAGGGATTGATAACATGTTTCCTCATCATGAGAATGAAATTGCGCAAAGTGAAGCTGCAACTGGTAAGGTTTTTGCGCATTATTGGATGCATAATGAGCATTTGTTGGTTGAGGGTAAAAAGATGAGTAAACGGTTTGGTAATTTTTATACGTTGCGTGATTTGCTTGTGAAGGGTTATGATCCAATGGCTATTCGTTATTTGTTGTTATCTACGCATTATCGTCAGCAATTTAATTTTACATTTGAGGGTTTAAATGCGGCTAAAAGTGCAGTTGATCGTTTTAAAAATTTTGTACGTCGGCTTGAGGGTGTTGATGGGCGGGATAGTGAGGGTAAGGTTGCTATGCAGATTCAGTATATGTCGCAATGTTTTTGTGATGCTATGAATGATGATTTAAACATTAGTGTTGCTTTGGCAGCTCTTTTTGATTTTGTGCGAGAAATTAACAATCTTGTTGATGCTGGTTTTGTGAGTAGTGAGGAAGCAAAAAAAGTTTTTAACGTTTTTATGGAATTTAATTCTGTGCTTGGAGTGATTGATAATGTTAAAGTAGATGTGGTGTTGCCAAGTGAGGTTGATGTGTTGGTGCAGAAGCGTGAAGCTGCTCGTAGAGTTAAAAATTGGAGGGAAGCAGATAGTATTCGTGATCAGCTTAAAGCTTTAGGTATCATAGTTGAGGATACTGTGCAGGGTGTAAGATGGCGTAAAGAGAGTTAAACGAGTTTGCCGTTTAAAGTCCATTTTGTTGTTGAATATTTTTCTTTATATAATTGTTTAGCTAATTCTGTTTCGTAAACGGTTAATGGGGTTTCTTTGAGTTGGATTTTTAGTATTGCTTGAAAACCTTGTTTTAGTGCGTTAGTAATTGTGTTAAAGTTGACTTTGTGTCCTAACTCGTTTTGTAGGCTTGTAATTTTTTGTCGTCCAGCAGTTGTAGCTTGGGCGTAAGATAAGTCTTTTAGTTTAAGTAGTTGAAACATTTTATCTGCATCAAAATTTTGTAAAAGAGTGCCATGTTGCAAAACATAGCCGCGGGATAGGGTTTGGCTGCTGCCTGAAATTTTTTTACCTTTAACAGTTAAATTAGGACAATTTTTTACGTTACCAACATTAAAATCTGCTGAAACACCCAAAAGCCGCAACGCATCAACAATCGCCTCATAAACTTTAAAATAAACACAAGTTACATCACCAACACTACCTAAATCAGAAACTTTAGCAACCACACCATAAGTAACCTCACCATCACAATCATGATAAACAGTTCCTCCCCCACTACAACGCCTAACCACATCCACACCAAACCGTTCAGCCACATCAAAATCAACCCGATCACACGCTACCTCGTTTCGACCAACACTCACAGCAGACGGATTCCAACAATAAAAACGCAAAGTATTAGGCACCTTTCCAACAATACGAGCCTGCAAAACTGCTTCATCAACAGACATATTCCAAGCTGCACAACCAACTTCAAAAGGCAACAAACGCCAAACATCCATACAACAACACTCAAACAACAATAACATAAAAATCAACTTAAAAACATACTTATAACAACCCCCAAAAACCTATATTTTCCCAAAAAATAGTACCAAAAAACTTGCAACAGGTTATTTGATTTTCTAAAACAAAAAATCCATAAAATGCCTTTCACTGGCGTTTTTCAATTTGACCAGTAATAGCCACAATATTACCCTCCACCTTCTCCAACCATTCCCTATTTCTAACAGGATCCAAACCCTTACGATAAAAAATATCCTTAGCCCTACACAAAGCGTCCAAAGCAGCAGGCAAACAACCCAAAGTAGCCAAAGCAACACCCTGATTTACCTGTGCCGTCAAATATTTACCCGTATCCACAACATCCAAATCACCAGTAACCTGATCAAAAAAAACCAACGCCTTATTAGCAGCAGCAAAACTCTCCAAATGCTTACCCTGACACCCAAATACCGCAGACAACCCAGAATAAACACCAGCTTCAAACCTAACCCGATCAAACTCTACATCCAATGGAAGCGAATTACACAAATTTAACGCTTTATAATAACACTCAACCGCACCCTGATAGTCACCCTGATTGAAAGCAACACCAGCATTACTATTAGCCACTTGCATAGTACGAATTACATACGAAATCTTCATTACACAAAATAAAGAAACAAAGACTTAAAACTGTTACGTTACACTCCCAGTTTAAAATAAACAATACACACTTAAAACCCATCTCAAAACATATAGCCATCAAGTTTCACCAAACTAGAACATTAAAATCACGCAAAAAACGTTAACCAAAAAATCAAAAATTTCAAACAACAAATCTATAAAGAAACAATCAGAAAAAAGCTCGATTAACTGTAAAAATTGAAATAGCCGATTGTATTTCCTCACGCTTATTTCAGTGTTTAAACACTTGAAGAGTTGATACCATGAAAAATGAAGTAAACATTCCAAAGACTATGTCAACCCAACATCCTGACAACGTAAATGTGCCTGAATGGTGCAAAACTCCAATAATTGATGGCAACGCCGAAGTATTCGAAGCCTATTACGCTTACGAAACTCTGGGCTGCCAAGAAGTTATGTGGGACAGCGAAGGCAAAGATGTTGATACACGTGTCCTTCGCAAATTAATGGACAAACACTGGAAATTTTTTGAACATCACCTCGTAGGAAAAGACGAGTTTCTAACTTACCGCATTCCAAACCCAAAAATTGAAGCCATAGAAAAAAAAGTCGTAACCGAAACCCTTCAAAACATCCCCATGGCATACGACGCAGCAACAAGCTTTTACAAAAAAGACGTTACACCAATCTTTGAAGTTATTCTACCCTTCACAACCGACAACAAAGAACCAATTTGGCTATACAATTATTACAAAAACGCCATTGTCCACGACGAAGAAGCTCTCCTAGACGAAAACACTAAAGCCAAAGAATGGGTTGGCTCAACAAACCCAAAAAACATTAACGTAATCCCACTAGTTGAAGACTTCAAAAGCATCTACAACATCGACAACATCATACAACCATACATAAAAACCATCAAACCCAAACACATGCGTGTCTTCATAGCACGTTCCGACCCTGCATTAAACTATGGTCTAATCTGTGCCACAATACTCTCAAAAATCGGGTTATACAAACTCAAAAAACTCGAAAAACAAGAAAACATTCCCATACACCCAATCTTAGGTGTTGGCTCCAAACCTTTTCGCGGGCATCTCTCACCCACCAACGTAGATCATTTCCTACAAGAATACAAAGGACTCTCAACAGTCACTGTTCAATCTGCAGCCCGCTACGACTACCCACTTGAACAAGTGCAAGAACTCGTAAAAACCCTAAATACTTGCCTACCAAACGGTGAACCAGACCCAATTTCAAAAGAAGAAGAAAAACTACTTGACAACATACTAGAAAAATGTAAAAAACAATACGAGTGCGTTGCAGAAGTACTCGCGCCACTTGTAAACTGTCTCTCACCATATGTTCCACAACGTAGGGCAAGAAAGTTACACATTGGATTGTTTGGTTATAGTAGAAGTGTAGCAGGAGTAAGTCTACCAAGAGCTATTCCATTTGCAGCTGCCTTATACAGCATTGGAATTCCTCCAGAATTTATCGGCGCAAAAGTTCTTGAAGACCTAAATGAATTAGAATACAACGTGCTAAACAAAGTTTATGTTAATTTAAAACATGACTACAATAGTGTAGGTGGTTATGTTAGTTGGGAAAACATAAATATGCTAATGGAAATGCATCCACGAGTTGCAAAACAAGCAGGTATGAACGTTGACAATCTTCGCCTAGCTCTAACTCGTGTTTTTGCAGACCTTAAAATTGTAGAAGAAAAACTTGACACAAAATTAGGTCCAAAAACACTTGAACACAGAAAACATGAAAACTTTACAAACAATTTCTTAATTAATTACCTTGAAGGCGAAGAAACACAAGCACGCAACGCCTTAATTGAAGCCGCAAAAATCAGACACTGCCTAGGCTAACAATCCATCATCACAATTAAACATTTTTTTAGCCACCACAACTTTATTTTTATCCATAAATTTTTCAACCTCAAAACATGAATAACCCACATTTTAAACTTTAAAACACCATTTTTTGCACAACCAAAAAATAAACCCTTAAACACAAATACCCCACAAATTTATCCCATACACCAACCTGTAAGCTATCCAAAAACAAATACAACAAAACTCTTTAAACACTAAAAACACACATTCTCAACAAATTTAAAAAACTTTTACCAGTTATCATAAACTAAACATGTTGTTAAAACTATAAAACCAACAAAAAACACTCAAACAACAAACAAATAAACAAAATACCATCCTGTTTTTCCAACCAACATATAAGACAAAACAACAAAAACGCATTTACTAAAAAAGAAGGAACCATATGTTGCTGCTATTAAACAACAACACTAATTTCAAACAAACACATATTACACATTTTTGAATTGGAGCTTTCCGTTATTAACAGTTACCAACATTTGTTTACCTGAATTATTCCAAAGTTGTTTAGTAGTTACACTAAATACGCCATCATCAGTTTTAATAGTAATTGTTTTACCAGCATCCTTAAACCAGTTTCCATAAACCTGTAACTCCACCGAAGTAGAACCACTCATATCAAAATAGGCATCACCAGCATTCAAAATAGCATTCATTTGGTCTTGCGATGGCTTTAATACAGACACACCGTTTACATCCTCAATCAAAATATCTAACCCATTCACATGTACAACACGTGTCCATTGGGCATATAAAGTAATATCACCATCAATAGCAGTGTAAAAATCAAATACTTTACCATCTAAAAACCAACCATCAAACCTATAACCCGTTCTTGATGGATCCACAGGTCTCTCAACAGTATCACCAGCATTAACCACTACCTCATCAACATTAGTTACTTCATCATTATAATCAAAAGTCACTACATAAAGCGGAGACACTACAACATCACTCCAAACGGCAATTACGGTTATTTCTTGTGCAGGCATAATGAAAGCCACAGAGTTTGAATCTTGATCTCGCCCAACTTCAACTACAGTTACACCTTCACCAAAATCCCAGTCATAAACAACAGAACCATCAACAGCTACAACAGAAATACTAACTTCTTCACCTGGCGTATATAAGCCAACACCAAACTCTACTGCAATACTACCACCTCTCACCATAACATTACATGTATAACCAATGTCAAAATTATTATAACCAACTGTATAAGGTGACGACCAAGTTACACAAGAAATAGTATCGTTATAATATTTGTCAAAAATTTGTTCATCATATTTAGTGTTGTAGTTGATATTTTTAGATGCTTCATTATTTGAAAAGCTTACAGTTTCATAAACCTGAGTATTTGGGAGATCAGCAACATTAACGCATATTCCACCGCCATTTCGTGTTGCACTGTTATAGGAAATTTCGCCGCCGATTAAATTGGTGAAAGCCTTTTCGATGTATATTCCCCCACCATTTTCTGCTTCGTTACCAGAAATAACACCGCCATACATTTCAAAAATACCAGTTTCAAAACTAAAGTTAGATATTCCCCCACCAAAGTGTGTTGCCTTATTTTCAGAAATTTTACCGCCATGCATCGTAAAAGTTCCCAAGTTATACACGCCGCCACCTGAAGAAGCTTTATTACCAGAAATCTCACCATCATACATTTCAAAGTCACCATAGTTAAACACTCCACCGGCATTATCAGCGATGTTGTCAGAAATTTTACCGCCATACATAATAAAAGTACCAAAAATGTTATACACGCCGCCACCCAAAGAAGCTTTATTACCAGAAATCTCACCATCATACATTTCAAAAGTGCCAAAGAAATTGTATATACCACGGCCTATAGTGTTATCTGTGTGATTTACAATAAGGCCGTCAAGTTTTAATATGCCATAAACAGTGATAGCATCTGTATTAACATCGCAAATAAGTGTATAAACTTTTCCGTCAGCATTTGTCAACGTAACATCTATATTTGATGGAATAACAAGTGACGACTCTGTAATGGTGATATTATTAGTAAGTGCAATAACTAAAGGTGTTCCAATTTGTGCACTATTAACTGCTGTTCTAAGTTCAGATTCATCGCTAACATAGTTAACTATTGAAGTGTTAAATTCGGCAGTAGCTTTGGTTAGTGGTATGCAGGAAGAGATTGAAGAGATTAGTAATATGAAAAGTAAGGATGTGAATAGTAAACGTTTATTGAGTGCAGATTTGTGTATGTTTTTTTTATGTATCGTTTGTTGTTTAAACTCATATTTAATGTTTATTTCCATAATTGTAATACCTCATATATAATACAGTATCAAAAGCAATCCACATATATATATCATCACATATAAAATAACACAAGACACACGAAAAACGACAACAAAAACCAAAAACAAAACACAACAAACACCCATTCACAACACAACCAAAACAACACACAAACACTCACAAAAACAAACCCACAACAACAAAAACACTTACACACCACCAACACCCACAAAACTTGACCCACCAATAACAAACCCACAAACCACACGCCCCATTAACAATCTAAAAACATACTACAAATTAACCCTAAAAACACAAAACAAAAATCACCCTAATGAAAACTTTTTCCCACATTAATATTGTGAAGAGTTTATTATTAAGCAAGTTTATTATAGTTTATTTTGGTGAAAACTTTGAGCGAGAAGCAACAATGGCAACATGTTTACATGATTTTAAAGTTATCAGAATTAGGCGCATATCGCAGAGTTACAAAAGTATCAACAGAATTTTTAGCAGGCAAATTAGGAATCTCACAACAAACCGCATCCCGTTATTTTATAGAGTTAGAACGAAAAGGTTGGATTAAACGAAATATTACACCTGAAGGCAGTTTAGTTAAAATTGAAGACTTGGGCGCACGTGAATTACTAAAACTTTATTCTAGTCTTAAGGGGGTTATTGAAACAGCTTACCCTTTGTCAGTTACTTTGGAAGGAGTTGTTTTTACAGGTTTTGGCGAAGGCGCGTATTATATTTCTAAAGAGAATTATAGTAAACAAATAACAGAAAAGTTGGGTTTTGAGCCTTATGGGGGTACTTTGAATTTAAAATTGTTAGGTGATTATGATGTTAAAACTCGTATGGAGTTGGAGATGTATCCAGCAATTGAGATTGAGGGGTTTAAGAGTGCTGATCGTAGTTTTGGTCTTGTAAAGTGTTATCCTGCGATAATTGGTAATAAGGTTAAAGGTGCATTGGTGATTGCTGTTCGCAGTCATTATGATGTTTCGGTGTTGGAAATTATTGCGCCGGTTTATCTGCGTAAGAAATTAAATCTTAAGGATGGATATAAAGTAAAAGTTGAGGTTTTTACGTCTGCTGCTATGTCTGATAGTAATAGTTGATTGTGTATTGGTTTTCGTTGGGTTTGTGTTTTATTGCAAAGATGTAGCCGGTAATTAATCCAAAAATTAGTCCGCCAAGATGGGCTAGTATGTTTACGTTTTCACCCATGTTTAAGATGAACAAGAAGGCTGCAAATATTAGGGCTCCAAATATTGATTGTTGTGAGGCTTTTCTGTCATATATTATGCAGGCACCAAATAGTGCAAATATTGCGCCTGAAGCTCCGACTGAGAGATAGTTTGGTCCAGAGATAAGTGAGAGAATGTTACCTGTTAATCCTCCTACTAGGTATATGCATAAGTATTTTGGTAGGGAGAACATTTCTTCAGCGCGTAGTCCAAAGATTAGTAGAAAAATTATGTTGCCTATGAGGTGGATTAGGTCTGCGTGGATAAACATTGATGTGAAAAATTGGTAGTAAAATGGGAGTCCATAGTCTAAGATTAGGCGGTTGTATTGTCCCAGTATGGCAGCTACAGAGTTATCTATTGCAAAAAAATTTTTGCTTAAAATAGCGCAGAAAATGTAGAGAATAATGTTTATAATGATTAGAATGTATGTGATTTTGTATTTTTGTGAGCTTTTTGGGATTTTAACAATCATTTTGAGATTTCTCAACTATTTTTTGTTTAATTTTTGAGGAGCTGTCTAAAGTGTCTGCTTCAAATTTGTCAATTCTGACAAGTTGTATCTGTGAATTATGTGTGTTTAGGTAAACTTTAACGTTTTGTGCCATTGCTTGTTGATCATAGCCTAATGCAATAATATCAGGTTTGATTTCGTTTACCATTTCATCTATAGCCATGTCTTTGTATCCTAAAATAGCTTGATCAACAATTTTAAGAGACTCTACTAAAACTTTACGTTGATCTTCAGGCATTATAGGTTTTATGCCTTTAATTTTTTCAACTGTACTGTCTCTAGCTATAATAACAATAAGAACAGCGTTTTTTCCACCTGCGTGTTTTGCTTGTTCTAAGTATCTTACGTGTCCTAAATGTAATAAATCAAATACGCCACTAGCAAGTACTATTTTTCTGTTTCCGTTTTTCTGGTTGGCCATTCAAATTTCACTGCTCCAAGTAATCTTAAAGCGTCAAGCAACCCCTCACAATAAGCTATAGAGGTTAAACTTGTTTCAAGCTTACCATTGTTCTTATAATATTTTGCGTCAGCTAAATAATCATGAATATAACATATCAAACTATCAACATTTTCTTTAGTTACACTTACAGAAACAGGTGTTTGCTGCATCGTGTTTAACACAATTTCTGCCGAAGCAACATATTTATTAATTAAAGTTTCAAGACTCAAGTAGATAACCTCCTAAACTCATTTGGCGCATCAGCAAACGCAATTAACGCATCAACCTCCATAAAATGCATATCACCTAAAAATATTAAACTATAAGGCGGTGGCCCAAAATCAAAATCAATAACATCTTTAATAAACCCTGCTTTTAACACAGGACAATCATTACCCACCCTAGCAATACCAACTACTGCCGTATTTAAAGTAAGACAATTCTGCTGTTTTTGCGCTTCCATCATTTGCAGAGTCTTAAGTGCTTGATTAATTGTCAAATAACGATTTTCAGACTCTTTTAAATCCAAAAGACACAAAGTATGTAAACCAACTTTTTTGTTTTGGACAATAACATTATATGGTGTTTCAGCAGGAGTTTCAGGAAAGGGAATAGTAACTGTTTTCCCAAATTTATAATTATGAAGACCTGAAAAACTAACTATAGCTGACATTATCGAAATACCATGAATGATTCGAGTGGGAATACCTAGTTTTATTGCGTCAATGCGTAATGTAACGTGGGTTGTTGCAATAAAAGGATCACCGGGAACAAAAAATATTGTTTTTCCTTCCTTGGCTGCCTGTAGAATTTGTTTACCATTTTCTTCTTCAAGGGTTTGGCGTGTAATTACATGTATTTTTTTGTTACAAAGCTTTTCCAGATGTTGCAAATTAAAATTAGGCATATGACTAGTGTATGTTTCCATGAATATGGTATTAGCAGTTTTAGCTTCTTCTAAACCTTTTAATGTGATTCCATATTCATCATTTAAACCCAAACCTACAAAGACAAGCTCATTCATAACGGCATCAAAAAAATAGTTGGTTTAGAAAATTAAAATGTTCTGTATCTTTTTTGTTTTTTGTAAGTAAGGGTGATTTGTGTTTTGCTAAAACTTTATATCAGCTATGTTGGATTTGACAGGTAATTATGGTTAGTTTCGTTTGCTGGTGATTGTTGTGCGTTGTGTGTTGATTGTGGGTGATGGTATGGCGGATAGGCCGTTGCGGGAATTGGGGTTTAGGACTCCGTTAGAGGTGGCTGAGCCTGTGTGGATGAATAGGTTAGCTTGTAGTGGTGCGTTGGGTTTGCTTGATCCTGTTGCGCCGGGTGTTGTTCCGGGTAGTGATGTGGCGAATTTGGCTTTTTTGGGTTATGATGGTAGGGGTGTGTGTAGTGGGCGTGGGGCTTTTGAGGCGGCGGGTGTGGGTTTGGAGGTTTTGCCGGGTGATTTGGCGTTTAGGTGTAATTTTGCTAGTGTTGATGAGGGGTTGTGTTTGGTGGATGAGCGGGCTGGTAGGGTTGGGGGTGTTGAGGTGGAGGTTTTGGGTGAGGTTGTGGAGCGGGTTTGTTGTGGGTTGGATTTGGGTGTTGAGGTTTTTTTTAGGCGTGGTTTGGGTTTTAAGGGTGCTTTGGTTTTGAGGGGTGAGGGGTTGTCTTGTAATGTTTCGGCGGTTTTGCCGGGTGTTGGGGAGCGGGTTGGGGTGGTTGTGCCTTTGGATGGTTCTTTTGAGGCTAAGCGTACTGCTGGTGTGCTTAATGAGTTTGTGCGTTTGTCTTATGAGGCGTTGAGGAGTCATTGGGTTAATGTTGGGCGTGTTGGTAGGGGGTTGGTTGGGGCGAATGTTGTTTTGCCGTGGAGTGGGAGTTTTGTGCCTGAGATGGTTTCTTTTGGTGAGAGGTTTGGTTTGAGGGGTTGTTGTGTGGCTGCGGCAAGTTTGGTTAAGGGTATTGGTAGGTTTTGTGGTATGGATGTTCCTATTGTTGTGGGTGCTACGGGTGATTTGGATACGGATACTTTGGCAAAAGCGGATGTGGCTCTTGCTGCGCTTGATGCTGGGTGTGATTTTGTGTTTGTTCATGTGGAGGCGTCGGATGAGGTGAGTCATGATGGAGATGTTTTGGGTAAAATTGCAATTATTCGTAAGATTGATGCGTTGGTTGGTAGGATTTTAGGGGGGGTTGATTTGTTGGATACTGTTGTTGTTTTGGCACCTGATCATGTTACGTCTTGTGCGACAAGGATGCATACTTGTGATGCTGTTCCTGTTTGTTTTGCTGGAGGTAACGTGGTTGCGGATGATGTGAAGGTATACAGTGAACAATCAGCCTATAATGGTAGGCTTGGTCGTATTAGAGGTAAAGATATAATGCCTATGGTGCTAAACTATATGGGTAAATCTGAAAAATTCAGCTGATACACTATGAAGCCAATCTCAAGTTTAGTTAAAGAACACTTTAAAACTCTTAAACCCTGTGTCCACGGCGGAGAAGTTTTAGATGCTATAAATAAGAGCGGTATTAAACGTGAAGCTCTTTTAGATTTTAGTTCTAGTGTTAACCCTTTAGGCACCTCTAAAAAAGCTTTATCAGCTATAAATGCCGCATTTAGCCAGATTGCAGCTTATCCTGATTCAACATCATCAGAATTGCGTTTAGTAATTGCTAAACATTACAATATTAAAAAAAACAATATTATTGTTGGCAATGGCTCAACTGAACTTATGTATTTATTTGCTGAAACATTTCTATCTAAAGGCGATGTTGCAGTTATAGCTGCACCAACTTTTGGCGAATACGAAAACGCAGTACAAAAAACTGGAGCAACAACATGTTTTGTCAAATTAAATAAAGACATGCAACTAGATGTTGACACATTTATTTCAAATATGAAAAAAGCAAAAATAGCATTCATATGCAACCCAAATAACCCCACCAGCCTATTAATATCAAAAAATGATTTAACACACATTTTAGACGCAGCCTTAGAATTAAATGTTCTAGTTTTCTTAGATGAAGACTTTTTAGAATTTGTCAAAGATGAACAACAACTCACCATGATCAACAACATAAACAAATACCCAAACATGTTTATCTTACGCAGTTTTACCAAACTCTTCGGCTTAACAGGCTTACGCGTAGGCTATGGAATTGCATCTGAAGAAATAATTAACGCACTTATGTGCGCCAAAATTCCATGGAACGTCAATTGCCTAGCACAAGCAGCAGCAATTGTAGCCTTAAATGATTACGAACACTTACAAAAAACACAAAAATTAATCAACAAAGAAAAAACATTTCTACACAAAAACTTGTGCAACATTAAAGGCTTTAAAGTCTACACACCTGACGCAAACTTTTTCTTCATAAACATCCGAGAAACAGGTTTTACAGCTACAGAATTAACAGAAAAAATGTTAAAACATGGAATCATGATTAGAGACTGCAGCAGTTTTAAAGGATTAGACGCATACTTTATCCGAATAGCAATAAAGCGACACAATGAAAACGTAAAGTTACTAGAGGCACTAACTAAAGTAATATAAATAATAAATTAATGCTTGATAAATAGTTGCTACATGTTTACACTAGACTATACCCTACTTGCCAACGCAGTAATTATATTTGCGTTAGGTTTTCTAATTGACACCCTTTTAGGCGAGATACCAGATAAAATACACCCAACAGTAGGCATAGGCAAAATTATAGGCTACCTTAAACCAAAATTAAATAATAAAAACCCAAAAATAGAAAAAATTAACGGCACACTATTACTCATAGGAGTAGCAACACTTGTTGCAGTACCTGTAAGTCTAAGTCTTTGGTTTATCCACACCTACCTATGGACAACACCCTACTACTTAGGGGTACTATGCTACATTATAATTGGAGCAGTACTTTTTAAAGCAACATTCGCAATAAGCTGCATGCACCGCTACACAATACCAATTGCCAAAGCTCTTAAAAACAATGATTTAGACAAAGCACGCAAATACTTACCCTACATTGTTCGCCGTGACCCTAACAGCCTAAATGAAGAACAAATTACTTCCGCCACAATAGAATCTATAGCAGAAAGCACCACAGACGGAATAACAGGACCATTCTTCTTTTTCGCATTTTTAGGTATTCCAGGAGCATTTATTTATCGAGTAATAAACACCCTTGACTCCATGGTAGCCTACAAAACACCTGAACTACGCAACATCGGATGGTTTAGCGCAAAAATAGACACAGCAGCCAACTACATTCCTGCCCGATTAACCTCTTTATTAATGGTAGCTGCTGCAGGCCTTGTAGGCGCAAACGCTAAAGAATCATGGCGCATCCTAAAACGCGATAAAAACAAAACAACATCACCTAACGCAGGCTACACCATCAGTGCAATGGCAGGTGCCTTAGAAACACAACTTACAAAACCAGACCATTATACTCTTGGCGACAAAGGACCCCTAACACCAAATGACATAATAAAAGCACTACAAATAATGGAAACAACCGCACTTCTATTCGGACTAATAATCATTATACCAATAATCGCTTTAAGAATATACTTAATCGGCATCTAACCTTAAACCATTACTTTTACTTTTCCTAAACATCCATAAACAACATACAAAATAGAAGTTATTTTCACAACTGTTTATGCCGCTATATATAAAAATATCAAGCTATCACATAAACAGATCATGATAATTTTTGCAACTTTACTCCAATAAACTTTAGCACCCGTTATTTTTACATTATCAAAACACACATACACACCATAAAACAAGTAAAACATATATAAAAACACAAAAAACACACAATTACACCAACAAAATCAACAAAATAACAAATAATACTAACAACTAATATACAATTCGCCACCCTATAAAACAGAGTAAAATCACCAAAACTGCAAAACAACTACAAACTGATTAAAAACAAACGTTACAATCAAATTTGTGATGATACTTTGTTGGAAGAGAGTCAACACTTCAATTAACTAAAAAATGAACTGCCATATTTGCCATACCGTCATATTTAATAACAACTAATAACATCAATATATATACATATGGATCTAGGATGTAATCAAAAATGTCAATAAACATTAACGATTTAGAAGCTTTAACAGATTATTTAAATTATAAATTTGCAAAAATAGCTAATGGGAGACCTGTTGGTGGTATACCAAAAGACCCCATAATTTCTGAAAAAACTGTTAAAGAGTTCATATTGAAAAAAAACCTTGTAGCTATACCACTAGATAAAAAAATACAATATTTTCAGGGAGCGTTCGATGCACCTGCAGACACTGGCGCGATAGTAAATAACACAGATGTGCGGTCTAAACTATTAACAGTTGCTGAAAAACCGGTTGCTGCAGCAGATTCTTTAACAAAGCAGATTTTGATATGCGGTGGCATAAAATACCCACATCTACACTGTGAAGGTGAGATTTACAAACTTACGAATGATCAATGGAATCAATTTGCAATCATTGCTCTAGAGGAACTTCGCAACAAATTTGCTAAAGTTAATACTATCTCATTTGACAATTTTGTGAAATTTGCTGAAGTAGTCGAAGAAGAAGTTTGACAATCAAAGAAAACAAATCTTCAACATCTTCCTTTTTTATCCCAAAACAAATAACCAAATGCATATTATTTGTTACACAAGAATGCAATTTACGTTGTCAATATTGCTATATAGAAAAAAAAGACGCCAAAATGACTCTGGAGGTTGCTCAAAAAGTTGTGGATTTTATGTTTCAGAAAAACCCAAATGACGGACAACTTGAAATAGGTTTCTTTGGCGGCGAACCACTTCTTGAATTCGAACAAATAAAACAAATTGTAAAATTAATCAAAAACCATCCATTATATAACAGTTCTAAAGTAATTATGTCCATAACAAGTAACGGAACAATTTTTAACAAAGAAATAGCCGATTTCATGTTATCTAACGACATAGTTTTCTGTATAAGTTGTGATGGCCCACAAGAAATACAGAACACTACCCGTAAATATAAAAATGGACAGGGGTCAGCTATGGCTGTAGAGAAGACTATTCAAGAGGCATTACAGTATTTTCCGCTTCTCCCAGTAAACGCAGTCTATTCTGATAAGACATTAAAGTATCTACCACAAACTGTTGATTATCTGGTTAATTTAGGTGTTAAAAATATTTATCTTAACCCAGATATATCTGCTAAATGGAAACAGGAACATGCAGAACAGTTTTCTGAAGTCTATGGTGTTTTGGCTGAGAAATATATACAGTTTTATTTGCAGGGTAAACCAAAATTCATCAGTCTCATAGATGGCAAAATATCCATAATTTTACGTGGAGGTTATGAATTATTTGAGAGATGTAGAATGGGTTCGGGTGAATTTGCTTTTGGTACAACTGGCAATGTTTATCCCTGTGAGAGGCTTGTGGGTTTTGATGATGGAAAAACTAACTGTATTGGTAATGTTGTTGAGGGCACAATTATGCCTTCATCATGTAAAATTGTACCTAGTGCCGCTACAAATGTTGAATGTACCCAGTGTGGATTTAGTGAGTATTGTATGAACTGGTGTGGTTGTACAAACTATCATTCTACAGGAAGTTATGATAAGGTTTCAGCTTTTATGTGTGCTCATGAACGTGCAATTATAAACGTTGCTTATCAGACAGTTCAAAAAATGAATGAATATGGCATAAACCTTAGTCATCATGTTCAAGGTACACCACTTGTTAATGTGGCAACTGACTTTAGCAAGAGCTGAGTAATATTAATGCTATTAGTAGACGTTAGTCTTAGTTATTATTTTGGTAGTTTTACTGGTGTGGGTGTGTAGTTTTTGTGTGTTTATACATATTTTGTGTAGAGTGAAGTATTCGGCAGACTAAGGGTAAGTTGGAAAAGCTTCATGATCTTTATAATATTCATCGGTTTAGGTTTGAGTGTTTGGATGAGTTTGTTTGTTGGTATAATGATAGGCCTCATGGTGCTTTGAATTTGTGGGAGGCTGAATCGCCTAATATGGCGTTTGTGGTCTGAATTTTGGTTGGGTTTAGCGGCTAAATGGTTGGGGTGGTGTGGGTTATATGTTGAAGGGTGTTTAGGGTAGAAAGTGAGGTTGTGAAATTATTTCCGTGCAAGACAAAGGAAAATGTGTTTGAAAAATTAGCAGGTTATTGACATATGGTTTTTTGTGTTTTGTTGGTTTTGGTGTTTGTTTTTGTATTGTTTTATTCAAAATTTATAAGGTCATAATTTTCTGGGAGTTTAGGTTGATAAGTAAGGTGCTTAAGGATGTTGATGTTAATAAACTTGTGTTGTTGGAAGGATTGATAATATGATGTTGTTCTTAGGAAACAAGAAAAACAATGGTTGATAACATTTATAATCCAAACACAACACTTAACAAACAAATATAACACTGTAATAAAAACAAGGAGAATGTAACATGAATCCTTTTCCTCAGGTGCAACGTGTAAAATACAAACACAATCCAATACATAGACTCACATGCGAATACCGATTTCCAACCATTCTAAAGATAAATGAAAAAGAAATAGCAGATTTTCAAGAAACTATTCGAACACAATACCCCGTGTATAAACAATCAATTGGACATCAAAACCAATTAAAAATGATTGTGTCTGAATCACAAGAAGATGAACTTGTATCTCCGATTTTTTCACGATATAAAACTATAAACCATATGTTCTTTTCAGAAGACAATAATTATGGTGTAAACTTGAATAGTACATCACTTAGTGTATCTACACAAAAATATCAAAACTGGGAAGATTTTTCACCAAGAATAAACACTACATTAGAAACATTTAAAAAATTTTATAAACCTGCATTTTATGAACGTATAGGATTAAAATATGTTGATATAATACATAAATCAAAATTAAATATTGATAAAAACACTGAATGGAAAGAATTAATACAACCACAAGTGTTAGGATTTTTAAATAATCCAGAATTAACTCAATATATAAAAAGTTACACTACAAATACAGAAATTAAAATAGGAAACGGTGCCATGGCACAAATACAAGCATATCTTGCAACCGCAACAGAAACAAAAGAAAATAAACCTGCTTCAGAACCAGAGATTGTATTTATAATAGTTAGCGATTTGTTTGCATTACGTACAGAAATAACAGAAGCTTCTAATTGCGTAGATTATTTACATTCTACTGCATATGATTTATTTAGGTTTTTAATAACAGAAAAGTTACATAATGCGATGGTGCCAAATTAATGACTGTGCAAATACGTGAAACCCAAAAAACAGCATACGAGTATAAGCCAAATAACAGTTATGATGAAAATTTATTGGCAGATATTTTGAGCAAAGATGTTATAATTCAACCTACTCAACCTGTAAATATAGATATTTTTTATCCAATTATGGGCACTTTAAAAGCATTAACTGACAGTGACGTACAAAATAATGTTTATGAAATAATTCAAACCTTATATCGTGTAATAACAGAATTACGTGTTAGAGTATCATTTACAAATTATTTGTCCAAACTTCATTTAACAGAACAGGAAGATAAAACAGCTTTATTGGAGTGGAATTTTGAAAAATTCCGTTTTGGTTTTACAATAGAATCGATTCTAGCTAAATCTAGTTACTATTACGTTGCTGTTGATCATGATAATGGCATATATAAAATGGATTCTGAAAAATTTGGGGATCATGTTGACATCATTGTAAAGCGTATAGTTAACTATGTTTTGGCGAATACTTGATGAATTCTATTAATTATCCTGAACGTTTAATACGTGGATTATCAAGTAAGGATGATATTGATGCTAACGGGTTTGTTACTACTGGTGCTTTTATGTTTGGAGACATCTCTCGGGTTGATGGTAATTTAGAATTATCAATAAATTGGTATGATGATGAAAAATCTTTAGAGTATATTTTTGAACAAAAAAAGGATGATGAATCACAAAAATTCAAGTTCGGAGCTGCAATTTTGAAACGTCAACATATTGATGGACTTATTTGTGAACATGATGATAATTATTTAAGTTATGAACGGGCTCCTATTGAAAATAATAAATATCATGGAAATTTACTTTTAAAAAATACGGCAACTAAACAATATAAAAAAGTAATATCTGGTTTTCTTGCGGCGCATGCATCAAAATATGACAATAAATAGAGATCAGGGGAGAATGCCCCGCATAACTCTACACTATAGCTAAGCTAAGTTTACTCGATAGATGTATATTGACCTGTTCGAAAACTAAATATGTTGTATTGCTGTTAAAGTTCAGATTAAGAAAAACACATTACGTTTTTGGTGATAAAATAAGATAAATAATCAAAAACGATAGATTACCTACACGAAAGCGATTACCAAAAACGTATGTATTAAGCTCTTAGTGGAAAAATGGTTTTTTATTTCTCGCCTTTAGTTGAAATTTAAACTTGTGATACTCTTGTTTAACAAACATGAATGACATATCATGTTTATGTGTGCATACTCACGCAAGCTAAACACATACCCAAAACTATTTTGACGGGACAAATTCAACTCTTACACGCCAACGAAACAGTCTTAGTAGCACTACAATCAGAGCATTTGTAGGTTAAAAAACCGTATTCTGGGTCTCGACAGCGTAGCAACTTTTCGATTTCATTGATTTTGTATTGTGAAAAAGTTGGGGTTTGTGGTTTATTTGTTACCAGTTTTGTAGGTGTTAGTATGTTTTTGATGGTGATTTGGAAGGTTCGCTGTCATTCAAAAAGAAGGACGATCCAATCACACAAATGCGTTAACGTGAATAAATTCACCGCAATACGCATAATTTTCAAAGATATTTATTATTTATTTTTGAAAATAATAGGTATTATTATTATTTCCGATATAAATATGGTGCCACTTATAAGGGTCCATGAATCTATCCATATCATATTACCAGTTGTGTTCTCGGTGAGTATAAACATTACAAGCCCTGCAATACCTAAAATAAGCATTACAGCCAACCATCCAATATTGTTACGCCATAAACCACCATCAATATCAAACGGGTCTTTACTGCCTTTCTTATCATCCTTTATCTTTTGTAACAACAATACAACAACAAACAAAACTGCCAATACAAAACCCACAACACCAAACACCAAATTTAAAACCGCCCACTCAATTGTAGGTTCATCTTCTTCAATAACTAAATCCGATGATGTATTAGGTGTACTGTTTTTATCAGGATCAGTCGTTGGAGTAGTACTTGTAGTTGGTGTATTTTGTGTAGAGCTTGAACTACCACTGCTGCTGGGGCGTGGGCTTGGAGTTGCATCTTGTTTCCATACAGCATACAGTACCACATTTGTAGAGCCTATTGTGAAAGTAGATGGTGAAATCGTAGAACCAGACACCGTATAAGTTGGTGCTGTTGCACTGGAAGTTGTTGCCCAACCTAAGAAAGTATAGCCAGAGCGAACAAGATTACCAGTATTGCTAAGCAGTGTCACGGTTGAATCAGTATAATATGGACTGTTAGAATCGTTTGGTATGTTTCCGCCTGTGTTATTGTTACCATTGTAAGTTACTGTGTATTTTGAATTTTCTTGCCATACTGCATATAGTGTTGTGTCTTGGGTAATATCGAAAGTGTCGCCAGCTTGATAAGTTGCTGTTGTTGCAGTAGAAGTAAGAGCCCAACCAAGAAATGTGAAATTAGATTTAATCATAGTGTTTGCGTCGAGTACTATTACAGTGGAGCCAGCAGTATATGGATTGGCATCGTCTACTGGTATATTGCCGTTTGTGTATTCATTGCCATTGTATGTTACAGTAAATTCTTCAGTTGTATTTGGTACCCAAACTGCAGTTAGCGTAATTACACCAGTAGTACCATCAGGAATACCAGAAACAGGCAACACCAACGAAGTACCATTAGCACAAGCAACCATCCAATGCGAAAAAACATAACCATCCCTAGACGGCACATTAATAACAATAGGAAAATTACCAGCCACAGTATAATCAATCGGATTACCAGGAGCATTAACACCACCAGCCAAAGCA
>JGI24702J35022_10000334_pt1 | contig 27771 bp, 23 predicted proteins | sample TergutTh196P4_FD_35022 | JGI IMG/M metagenome (IMG submission 35022)
AAACTCTATGGCGGCATCCTGGTTGCCGCTTATGGTCCAGGTAATGACAGCATCAGACACCACACCTGTATCTGCGGTCAGGGTTACGTTCTTAAATATTTCTATATCAATGTTTCCATTCCCTATATCTGCGCCGTCCGCTTTTATAATCAACGGAACTGAGCCGGCCTTTTCATCATTTTTAAAAAGCAGTTCACAGCCGAAAAAAATAATAAATGAAACTGCCAGCAGTAAGCTTGACATTACGATGGAAAGATTCTTCATATAAAATAGCTATTCCTTATTTCTACTTATTGCTTTTTGTCTCAATCAAACATGAGTAAATATTGACAAGAAGCGTATCCAGTTCTGATAAAAACTTGTCTGTGTGTATTTTTATAAAAGACAGATCTCTTTGATTTCCTGCTGTTTCCAGTATTTTTGCGGCTTCGGACAGCCAGTTGCATCCGATACTTGTCAGGGCGCTCTTTATTGCATGTATTTGGATTGTGTATAACTGTATGTCGCCTTTTTCCATGCTGGCTTTTATTTCTCTTATTGTTTTGGCGCCGTCCTTGTAGAATACTGTGAGCGTATTTAGGTAATTTTCCATGGATCCGCCTGTCCGGGATATGCCTTTTTTTACGTCAAGCCCCTTTATCTCGAATTTACTGCCGGTTCTGTTAATGATATTTGCGGTCTCCATGCTGGCTTTGGCTTTAATATTTATTTGCTTTTCCTTTGGAATCCATTTTTCAAGGATGGAATCCAGTATAAATTTGTCGATTGGTTTTGCAAGGAAATCATTAAAGTTGTTTTGCAGGAACATTTCCCTGGTACCCGAAACTGCATTGGCTGTCAGTGCGATTATGGGTACGTTTTTGTAATATGGGTCTTCATCGCCAAGATTTCTGACGCGCTCGGTGGCTTCTATTCCGTCTATTTCCGGCATCATATGATCCATAAAAATCAAATCGTAACGCTTTGCCTGGATCATTTCGATGGCCTTTATGCCGTTATTGCATACATCTATCTTCATGCAATAAGGCAGCATTAACCCTTCGGCTACTTTCAGATTTGTATTCAGATCGTCGACTATAAGTACATTCGCTTCCGGTGCTATGAATCTGATTATTGTTTCGTTTTTGGAACTAAAATTGCTGCTTCCGGCAGTGCCGTTTAAAAATTTGGCTATGGGTATTGAAAAAACCGGTGTAGTAATTATGCTGATGTTCTGTTCATATACTGTCTCACCAAAATCGGTGATAAGCAAAAACTTGGCATCTGATTTAAACTCTCTGTATTTGGCTTTGATTCTGTCGTATAAAACAGACGCTACAAAAACAAATTTATACTTTTTGCTCATTACCTCCCGGAAAAAAATGTCCTCTGTAGATACTATATTATGTTCTACTCCCAGGCTATCCATTGCATCCCTGATCGCAGTCTGGTTTATTTCCCGTCTCTCAAATATGAGGGTCGTCTTGTCTTTGGCATTTTCCACCATGGCAAGGGCGGGACCTTTTCTTGCCTCCTGGGGCAGGGTAACGGTAAATGTGCTGCCTTCTCCATATACGGAATAGACATCAATACTGCCGTTCATTGCCTTGACAAGGTTATGTGTTATTGCCAGTCCAAGACCGGTACCCTGAATACTTGTATTTTTAACCAAATCCAGCCGGGAGAATTCGCTGAACAGTTTTTCAAAATCTTCCTGCCTGATCCCCTTGCCGGTATCAATTACTTTAATGACAAGTATAACTGTGTTGTTATCCTTCATTTCCCCGGTAATCGAAAAAGATATGTGGCCGCGCTCCGTATATTTAACGGCGTTGGTCAGGAGGTTCAGCATTATCTGACGGATCCTTGGTTCATCTCCATACATTGTGTCCGGTATGGTATTGTCTATGTAAACGGTAAACCGCAGGCGCGATTCCAGCACTTTTGTATTTATAATGCTGATCACATCGTTCAATAAAGACGAAAGCAAATACTCCTTTGGAATAATTTCCAGTTTCCCGCTTTCTATTTTGGAAAAATCCAAAATATCATCAATTATTGACAAAAGGTTCATGCCTGCCTGTCTAATGGTTAGGATGTGTTCCTGCACAGCCGGCGTGATGTCATTGCGCATTATAAGTTCGGTCATGCCCAGAATCGCGTTCATCGGTGTGCGTATCTCATGACTCATTTTGGCAAGAAACGCAGATTTCGCATGATTCGCCTGATTTGCCGCCATAAGCGAGGTTTTTATTTCGGTTATGTCATTGAACAGCAGCATGATTCCCGTGATTTTATCGTCTTCGTTCATGGGTGTTATATGAATCAGGTATGTGCGCATCGATCCGGTAAAATTAAAGTCTATTTCTTCTTCAATGGCTATTGTGCTTTTCTCTGTACTCGCGTTTTCCACAGCTTCTGAAAATCGTTTCAGATTTTCTTCCGTAACCAGCGGCTTTAGGACATCCTTGTAATGCCTGCCGTTGATAAGGCTAAAATCCAGAAGGCCGGCATTCTTCAGAAAAATACTGGAGGCATAGGCAAAACGGCCGTCAAAATCAAGAAGCAAAAGGATATTGGTTGTATTTTCCAGAACAAGCGTAAAGAATTGAAGTTCTTTTTTAATAGAGTTGTTCCACATGGTTTCTACACGGTTCTGGGAGATGGAACGCATGCGGGTTCTGGTAAGGTCAATTTCAGCCAGCGACAGCTTTCTTTTTAAGCTGCGGATTTCTTTTTGGAGATCTTCAATTGACTCGCTCTGGCTGTTCAGGCTGTCAAGATCATTCATGATACCGGATACCTAACTAAGCAGACAGAAGACATTTGTATAATTATGAAAATAATTCTTTAATTTACCGTCAGCGTCCGGAAGGGGACAAATTTCACCGCCGGTATAGGCAAAAATAAACGGAGAATCTCCGGCTATATCTATCACCTTTTCCGCTTCGGCCCTGTTGTTTATGCCCAGAGCCAGATACCGCGCCAGGCATGAATAGCTTAATAACCCGCTGTCTTTTGTAATGAGCGGTTTCAGAATGCTTTCTGTGGTATCTGTTACATCGTCCCTGTCTATCCTGGCAAGCGTCAATGTCTTGTTAACCGGCATGACCCCGCCGCAGACAGCGTAACCTTCCGGCGTAATTGTAAATACGGCCCGGGCAATTGGCTTTGTACCGTCATCATGGTCAACAACAAGAGGTATGAAACCCATTCCGACAGAAAGTTCATTCTCCGTCATGCCGAATTCGTTAAAGTATTCCCTCGGTGTTTTTCCGTTTACACCCATAAGGATATTGCCGTTGGATTCCGTTATTATGGCCTTTTGGCTCATGATCCTGTTCTCGAAAAATGAAGCAACTTCTAATGTAAATTTGGGATTACCGTATATGGCGCCCATAATTACCGACTCACGAAACAATTTGCCGTTATATATTGTTCCTGATGTACTGTAATCCAATTTATGGTCAATCGCCATTGCGCCGAAAAGCGGTATACCGCCTGCTGCCCGGTCTATTGCAGCCAGCATCATATCACCGCTCATTGTTTGTATCAGAGGGAAATAGGTTAAAAGGAGGGCAGGTTTTCCGTCTGGATGATCCAGGAGCCCTGACATGACGGATTGGGCGGATTCCTCGTATTTTTCGGCTGTATTAATATGCGCCGCCCTGAAACTGCAATCGTCGCTGGTCAATACCGTAATTACGAAAAAAATCTGGTCCATTTCCCGGCCGCCGGCGCATAGGCAGGTCGTTGCGCCTATGCATTCAAAAGGCAGCGCATCGCAGATCGCCTTAAGTACCCCTGATTCCCCAAATTCAGAGAAGCATGAAATAATGCCCAGGGAATTTTTTAGCAGTCTATTGTCAAGGTCAAGGGTCGCTTTGATTTCAGCGACAGCGGCTTGCGCGTCATCAATCTCGTGTGTGGTTGCGGTAAATGATTTAATCATTTGAATATCCTTATTTTACTATATTTTTTTTAGTATATCATGTTTTTCTTTGATTGAAAAGCATAATTTGCATATTGGACATTTTTACCGATCCGGTGGATAATCTCCGCAGGGGGGACTTTTATCTACACAGGAAACGGGTGCTGAACGGATGAGTTTTGTTGAGTTATTTCTTCTTGCCATAGGACTCTCAATGGATGCTTTTGCCGTATCTGTCTGCCTGGGATTTAAAATGGGTAAAACTCTTTTAAAAAAGTCCTTTGTTGTAGGATTATATTTTGGTATCTTTCAGGCGATAATGCCGCTTTTGGGTTTTAAAGCCGCTGCGCTGTTTGCCGGAAGGATCATCACGTATGACCATTGGATTGCGTTTGCGCTGCTTTGCTTTCTGGGAGGCAAAATGATCTTCGAAAGCTCAAGAAATATAAACTCGGAACAGCCTGATTGCGGGGATGCTACCCTGAAACCGGCGCAGATGCTTCCCCTGGCATTGGCTACAAGCATTGATGCATTGGCCGTTGGTATATCTCTTGCTTTCCTTAAGGTCAGTATAGTACCTGCGGTTTCCTTTATAGGCATTACCACGCTTGTTATTTCCATGGCTGGTGTAAAAATAGGCAATGTGTTTGGCTCGAGATTCCGGACAAAAGCTGAACTTTCTGGCGGTATAATTCTTGTTTTGATTGGTTTAAGGATACTGGCAGAACATTTAAACCTGATCAAATTCTGAATAAAATGTTACGGAGGCATAATCATGCATAGGTTTATTCGTGGCGAGGGGTACATACCCCGTCCCTTCAGGGCGGGGTTGTTGATTGCGCTAATTTTTACGGTATCTCTATTCACATCAAATTTATTCGGACAATCCCAGGGTCCGGGAATTCGCATGCTTGATGAGCTTTTAAACAACGGAACAGTGACACTGACAGCCGCGGGAAACGGCGACAGCAGCGGTTTCGCAGTTGAGGGCGTTATTTCCAATACCACTGAAAATAGAATTAACATAAATGTAAATATAAAAGATGGTATCTACCTGAAAAATTCCGGAGCCGGTCAAAATATGGTCGCAGTACAGGTTTTTCTTTACGATGGCCGTTATTATTCGGACGGGAGCAGTTATTTTATTATAATTCAGCCAAGAGGCAGCATAAGCGTCGTATTTAATGCATTTTGCGCCAATTTTGATCTTGATAATCCCTCATCCAGCCAGTCTTTTTCAATTTCTTCCATGCCGGCCAATATCATGAATATTGCTTCAAGGATGGGCAAATTTGCCGTGGATAATTTTGATTCTGACATGGATTATACAGCGGCCATGCAGCTGGCTTTATGGCGCGTCCAGGGGCATACAAGAACGGAAATTTTCAGAAAATTTGATTTTGACGATGACGATTGGGATCTTTCGGCAAAAATCATGAGTTATATGTAAATTTCCTTAAAAAAAGCCGTTTTAACTCTTAAGGTGTTGTCAGGAAGGCTCTTGGCTTACCGGAATTTTTTCAGGGAACTCTCCTGTAAGCCGCCGGGACACTTCATTCAGTATCAATATGAACGCCGAATTCAGCTGCCTTTTCCTTTGCTTCCGCGAGCCATCCCTGGAGCTGAGTGATTCTGGTTTTGTCGGACGGATGGGTACTGAGGAATTCCGGAGTGCCTCCGACGTTCTTGGCAGACATGCGCTCCCAGAAGGGAATCGCTTCCCCGGGGTCATAACCTGCAATGGCCATCAGGATAAGGCCGTAACGATCCGCTTCGCTTTCATGTTTCCTGCTGAAGGGCAGGGTGCCAAACAAATCGGAACCTGCACCGTAAGCTGTCATGGCAAGAGCCTGGGTTTGGGTTGATTGACCGGCTGTAACCAGGGAAAGCCCTGACGCTCCCAGCTTTTTGAGCACATCCGCGCTCATCCGCTGCTGGCCGTGGTTAAGGAGTGCATGGGAAATTTCATGCCCAAGAACCACGGCAAGTCCGGCTTCGGTTAAGGCTACCGGAAGTATTCCGGAATAAACCGCGATCTTGCCTCCGGGCATACACCATGCGTTTACCGTATCATCTTTGATGAGTTTGTATTCCCACCTGTATTCATCCAGATAATTTGGAGTACCCTCGGCGGTAAGCCATTTCTGGGCTGCTTCAGCTAGCCTGGAACCTACCCATGAAACCATCGCGGCTTCGTCGGTAGTGTAAATAACCGTGTTTTGATTGAGGAACTCTTCGTATTGGATAAAGGACGATGGGAAGAGTTCCTTATTGTCTACGAAAGCCATGGTACTGGAGCCAGTCAAGGGATTGGTGGCACAGCCGGAACATAACATAATTACTGATAAAATGGTTATAATCTTCTTCATATTTACAAGTATGGGAAATAAATGTGAAAAAGACAAGGGATTTTTTTCAATGTTTTTCCGGCTCCAAAAACTAAAAAGCCCGCCGGCAGTACCATCGTGAGCATGCCCGAAACAATCATCAGGGACAGGATTATTACCGCTGAAAAGAGGAAGGCCTTTCCCCCGATTTTTTGCTGATGAATGGTGCCTGACACCTTTTTCTTTTACCGGATTTTTGGCATATTAGTATTATGGCAGAACAAAGTGTAGTACCTATAGATCAAATTCTCCCCAATAAGCTGCCCTTGGTAGCTCTGATGGGCCGTCCCATTTTCCCGGGGATTTTTACCCCCATTATGATCGGGAATCCTGGAGATGTTAAGGTTATTGACCAGTCTGTCGCCGGCGACGGCCTAATCGGCCTTGTAATGCTCCAGAATGAGACCGAAACACCGTCCATAGGTGACCTTTACAGGGTAGGGACAGCGGCAAAGATAGTAAAGAAGATCAATCTTCCCGATGGGGGGGTAAATATCTTCATTTCAACCCTGAAACGTTTTCAGATTAAGAAAACCCTTCACGAAACTGATCCCATTGTTGCGGCAGTGGAATACCTGGAGGACGAGGAAGATAATACCAGCGAAGTAAAAGCCCTGACCAGGGCGCTGGTAAGCGAGATGAAGCAGATCTCGGAAAACAATCCGCTTTTTTCCGAAGAGATGCGCCTTAACATGATCAATATCGACCATCCGGGAAAGATTGCGGATTTTATAGCCAGCATCCTCAATATTGACAAAATGGATCAGCAGAAGATCCTGGAAATCCTGAACGTACGCAAAAGAATGGAGCAGGTTCTGGTTTTTATAAAGAAAGAACAGGAACTCCTCAGAATTCAAAAAAAGATCCAGAAAGAGATCAATGAGAAGATAGAAAAATCACAGAGGGATTATTTTCTTAAAGAGGAACTAAAGGCAATCAAGACCGAGCTGGGGATGACCACGGATGCAAAGAGTTCCGAATATCAGCGGTTTAAGGAAAAACTTGATGCCTTTAAATTCGAAGGTGAAATCAAGGAAACGGTCGATCAGGAACTTGAAAAGTTCAGCCTTATGGATCCCAATTCGGCTGAATTTATTGTAAGCCGGAATTACCTGGATGTAATTGCCAGCCTGCCCTGGAATGATCCGGCACCCGAAAACCTGGATCTTAAAAAAGCCCAGGATATTCTGGAAGCGGATCACTACGGCTTAAAGGATGTAAAGAGCAGGATTGTGGAATACCTCGCGGTCAGGAAGCTGCGCAGGGACACAAAGGGTTCCATTGTATGTCTTGTTGGACCTCCAGGTGTAGGGAAGACTTCCGTAGGCCGGTCAATCGCACGCGCGCTTGGGAAAACTTTTTTCCGCTTTTCAGTGGGAGGCATGCGGGACGAGGCGGAGATCAAGGGCCACCGCAGAACATACATTGGCGCTCTTCCCGGGAAAATAATCCAGGGACTAAAAATAGTAAAGACTAAAGACCCCGTGTTCATGATCGACGAAATCGATAAAATGGGCCAAAGTTTCCAGGGTGATCCCGCCAGCGCCCTGCTTGAAGTTCTGGATCCTGAACAGAATATCAGTTTCCGGGATCATTATCTGGATATTCCCTTTGATGTTTCTCATGTGTTTTTCATTGTCACCGCCAATACCCTTGATACCATTCCCAGTCCGCTTATTGACAGAATGGAAATTATACAGCTCCCCGGTTATATTGACATGGAAAAGCTGGAGATAGCCAAACATTACCTTGTTCCCAAGAGCCTTGAAAAAAACGGACTTAAAAAGAACCAGGTAAAGTACAATCAGGAAGCCCTGCTTTATATCGCCAACGGTTATGCACGGGAAGCCGGAGTAAGAAATTTCGAAAAAAACCTGGATAAAATTCACAGGAAGCTGGCAAAGCGTATAGTTGATGCTGAAGAGGCTGCGGATACTGCGCCGGTAATGAAATTTTCCATTGACAAAAAGATAATTGAGGAACATTTGGGAAAACCTATTTTCCCCGAGGGAGATGTCAAGCGCGCCGACCGTCCCGGTATGTCAGTTGGTCTTGCCTGGACCAGCATGGGCGGTGATACTCTTGTAATCGAAGCCACCTCTGTACCAGGCAAGGAAGGATTAACCCTTACCGGTAAAATGGGTGATACAATGAAGGAGAGTGCCGCCATCGCGATGACGGTGGCACAGAAACTCGGAACCGAGCGCTACGGCATAGACGCTTCGTGGTTCGAGAAGAACCATATCCATCTTCACATTCCTGAGGGTGCTACACCCAAGGACGGTCCTTCCGCGGGTATCACCATGGCCACAGCCCTTCTTTCCCTGATAAGGGGAAAAATTGTTGCAGATCGTCTTGTGATGACCGGGGAACTCAGCCTTACCGGGCAGGTGCTTCCCATTGGAGGTCTTAAGGAAAAAACCATTGCTGCTCAGAGGAATAAGGCAAAACATATAATAATTCCCAAACAGAATATCAGGGACCTGGATGAAATCCCCGATCATGTGAAGAAGGGTATTGAGTTTCACCCGGTGGAACGTTTTGATGAGGTACTGGTACTGGCTTTGCCTGATTAGACAAAATACTTTACCTGACTGGACAAAGTACTCTACCTGATTGGATAAGGTTCTCTGCCTGACTGGATAAGGTACTCTACCTGACTGGACAAGGTACTTTTCCCGCCTGACCGGTTTCTGTCCTCAAAGCAGGCAGCCCGGCAAAGGAAATTAAAGAGAAATTTCCTTCCTGCACAACTCTGTTTCTCTTTTAGACTTGTAGTATGTGTTAAGCCCTGTTATGCTTATGGCTATATGCAAAACATCAATCAGAAAATAAAGCAATCCGGTCATTTATATTCACAGGCTACGGGAATGACTCACTTCTGGCTGATTTGGCTGACAGTATTGGTACCCATGCTTCTGTCTGTTCCCCTATTTGGCTGTAAAAAGCCCCAGACTGAGCATATTAATAATTATTACAGTTCCTTTCGTGATATTCCGGGTGTAACGGACGAAGAAATCCGGGACATCGAAGCTCTTCAAAGGCAATATAAATCGTTTTATTATGCGGCTAATCCAGGCACAGAGGCATTCTATAGAGAAGATGGCGAAATTGCCGGTTTTGCCGCCCTGATATGCAACTGGCTGACCCAATTGTTTGATATTCCGTTTAAGCCCCGGCTTTATGATTGGGGGAATTTACTCGCGGGACTGGAGAGCGGGGAAATTGATTTTACCGGAGAGATGACAGCCTCGGCAGAACGCCTTGAGACTTATTTTATGACCGGCGCAATTGCTGAAAGATCGGTAAAGTCGTTTCGTCTTGCCGGCAGCCTGCCGCTTCAGGATATTGCCGTATGGCGGCCGCCGCGTTATGCCTTCCTGGATGGTACCATTACCTTTGACGAGGTCAAGGAGCTGATGACCGATCAATTTGAATCCCTCTTTGTGGAAAATTACGGAAGCGCCTATACCCTTATAAAAAACGGCGATATTGATGCTTTCATCGATGAGGGAACGGCAGAAGCTGCATTTGACTATTATGGCGATGTGCTTGCCGAAGATTTTTTTCCGATGATCTACAGCCCGGTATCCCTGACAGCGAGAAATCCCAGCCTGAAGAGCATCATCTCTGTTGTTGAAAAGGCGCTGCAACAGGGCAGTAACCGCTACCTGACAGAACTCTACAATCTTGGACACCAGGAATATATAAAACATAAATTGGTTTCCCAGCTGACCAATGAAGAGATTGCGTATATAAATAACCATCCCATTGTTAAATATGTTGCCGAATATGACAATTATCCGGTCAGTTTTTATAATACCCATGAAAACCAGTGGCAGGGTATAGTCTTTGATGTATTGACCGAAATTGAAAAACTCACAGGTCTTAGCTTTAAAATTCAGAATGACCAGCATGCACTGTGGCCTGAATTATTGAATAAACTTGAAAGCGGCGAAGTGTCCATNATCTCTGAGCTCATTCGTTCGGAAGATAGGGAAGGACGCTTTTTATGGCCAAAGACCGCGATAATGACAGATTATTATGCGCTTCTGTCAAAATCTGACATGCGAAATATTAACATAAACGAGGTCCTGTATACAAAAATCGGACTTGCCAGGGATACTGCACATACGGCGATGTTCCGAAAATGGTTCCCAAATCATATAAATACACTGGAATATAAAACCACTGACGACGCCTTTGGTGCATTGGAGCGCGGTGAAGTTGAAATGGTGATGGCAAGTCAAAGCCAGCTCCTCATCCTTACCAACTATCATGAGTTTGCAGGATATAAGGCCAACCTTGTATTCGAGCGTCAATTTAATTCCACCTTTGGTTTTTACAGAGGCGATGCAGTTCTCTGTTCCATTGTAGACAAGGCCCTTTCCCTTGTAGACACAAAGGTAATCTCCGGACAATGGGTACGCAAAACTTATGACTACCGTGAAAAGCTCACCCGGTCGAGGCTTCCATGGCTTTTGGGAGCGGCTTTAATGCTGCTGTGTGTGCTAGTTCTGCTGCTGGTTTTATTCAACAGAAAACGTAATGAAGGCAGACGGCTGGAAAATCTTGTACAGAAACGTACAGCCGAAGCTGATAAGCAGCATGATCTTATGCATATAGTCAACAGCGCGGCGGGGTTTCTGCTGGAGCTGGATAATGAAGATTATTCAGAAGCAATGATCCGCGGTATGGAAATGCTGGGACAGTTCATGGAAGTAGACCGTGTCAGCGTTTGGCAGAACTACCGCAAAGACGATGGAAAGCTCTATTATAAGGTAGTATGCCAATGGTCCGGTGAAGGTCTGGAGCCGCTGGACGAGAATACCTATTTCGCGTATGAAGAACTAATTCCAAGCTGGGAAGGAATTTTTAGCCAGGACAATAGCATTAACACGACGATCGACAGCTTAACCGAGCCGGAGCGATCCGTATTGCTTGAATTTAACATGAAATCAATCCTTGCTGTGCCCATATTTCTCAAGAGCCATTTTTGGGGTTTTGTCAGCTTTGATGATTATCATAAGCTGCGCATTTTCCCCGATGCGGAAGAGCATATAATACGTTCCTGGGGCTTTTTAATTGCAGGTGCAATCCAGCGCCATGAAATATCACTTAATATGCAGCTTACCCTGAACAAGCTTGAAGCTGTTACCAGCAATTATAAAGGGGTAATCTGGAGTGTCGACAGAAACGGCATAATTACCAATTTTAACGGACAGTATCTGAAAACTATCGGTGTTGATTCTTCCTTTCTGGAAGGTAAAAACATTGAACTTGCAGCCCGAAAAAACAGGCATTTGGATATTATAGATATGATAAAAAAAACCTTTGCCGAGGGTCCCCAGGAATGGACCGGTGAAATTGACGGCAGAATGTTCCACTCCAATACAACGCTGGTATACGACAAGGATGGAGATGTAACAGGAGTAGTCGGAAGTACTGATGATATTAATGATATAATTAAACTCCAATGGGATCTGGAAAACGCGCTTAAGGATGCGGAAGCTGCAAATCAGGCTAAATCCGTTTTTTTGGCCAATATGAGCCACGAGATACGCACCCCCATGAATGCAATTATTGGTATGACCGGCATTGGTAAGTCGGCTGCGAATAACGAGAAGAAGGATTATTGTTTTACAAAAATAGACGACGCATCAAAACACCTGCTTGGCGTTATCAACGATATTCTGGATATGTCAAAAATCGAAGCCAACAAATTTGAGCTTTCACCGGAGGAATTCAATTTTGAGAGGATGCTTCAACGGGTGGTAAATGTAATTAACTTCCGGGTGGACGAGAAGAATCAGAAATTTACTGTGCATATTGATGACAATATTCCCCGGATCCTGATCGGCGATGATCAGCGGCTGGCGCAGGTTGTAACCAACCTTGTGGGCAATGCCGTTAAATTTACGCCTGAGTACGGAAACATAGTTCTGGATTCGCGTCTTATGGACAAGGACGATGATGTTTATACTATACAAATTTCTGTAATTGACAGCGGTATTGGCATTTCGGCGGAGCAGCAAGCCCGTCTGTTCCAGTCATTTAACCAGGCTGAAACCAGTACTTCCCGGAAATTCGGCGGTACAGGACTGGGGTTATCTATTTCCAGGAGTATTGTGGAAATGATGGGCGGCAGAATTTGGGTTAATTCCGAGCCCGGGAAAGGTTCTACCTTTGCCTTTACGGTTAAGGTTAACCGTGGCGTCGAGGTAAAGCACTCTCTGGCAGCAAAAAATGTAAATTGGAGCAATATCCGCTTATTGATTGTTGACGACGATCAGGATGTTCTGGATTTTTTTATGAAAACCCTGAAAAACCAAAACGCTTCCTGTGATACCGCCTTAAGCGGTGAAGAAGCGCTTAAGCTCATCGATCAAAACGGATCGTATAATATTTATTTTGTGGATTTGAAATTGCCGGGCATCAATGGAATTGACCTGACAAGACAATTAATGAAAAAAGCGCCCACACCTGATGAAATCTCTGTAACAATGATGACGGCAGCCGACTGGAGTTCCATAGAGAAGGAAGCCAGAGAAGCCGGAGTGGGTAAATTTCTGCCCAAACCCCTGTTTGCCTCTTCCATTCTGGATGTAATAAACGAAATTCTTGGTATTGATCATGAAAAATTGGAGAAGGTAAGGCCCGGACTGGAAGGTTTGTTTGGGGGACGATGTATTTTATTGGCGGAAGATGTAGAAATAAACCGCGAAATTGTACTTACTCTGCTTGAACCTACAAATCTGAAAATAGATTGCGCTGAAGACGGCGCCATTGCTTTCAGAATGTTCAGGGAAACTCCGGAAAAATACGATATGATTTTTATGGATGTGCAAATGCCGGAAATGGACGGATATGAAGCGACACGCCGGATCCGCTCCCTGGATATTATTCAGGCCAAAACCATTCCAATTATTGCCATGACCGCAAATGTTTTCAAAGAAGATGTTGAGAGATGTCTGGAAGCCGGCATGAATAGCCATGTGGGAAAACCCCTGGATCTTAACGAAGTTATAAGCATATTAAGGACATTTTTACTTTAACAAAAAAAACACCGGCATGGTCTTCCATACCGGTGTTTTGCCTTTAGCAGCTTTTTTGCAAAACTGCCTTTAGCTGTTTTGCCAGCCTGCTTTTAACTAGAAGACAGCGGCGACACCGCCGTCATAATGGCTGTTGATGTAATCCTTTACCTTTTGGCTGAGCAGGGCTCTTTTAAGCGCAGCGATGTTCGCATCGTTTTCCCTTCCTTTCTGTACAACCACAATGTTGACATAAGGGGAGTCGGCGCCTTCAATAATGAGGGAATCCTTCATGGGGTTAAAGCCTGCTTCAAGGGCATAATTCCCGTTGATGGTGGCGGCATCCACATCCTGCAGGGAACGGGGAAGCTGGGCAGCTTCGAGCTCCTGGAAGCGGAAGTTTTTTGGATTGCTGGTTACGTCGCGAGGAGTGGCTGTCAGACCCACCCCGCTTCTAAGGGTGATCAGCCCTTTTGACTGGAGCAGGAGCAGAGCACGTCCCCCGTTTGACGGATCGTTGGGTATGGCGATTAACGCTCCGTTCGGCAGATCCTCTATTCTCCTGTATTTTGCCGAATACAATCCGAAAGGTTCAACGTGAACGCCGAAAGCTGATACCAGTTTGGCTGTCCATTCTGCATTGGTTTCCAGATAGGGAACATGCTGAAAGAAGTTGGCATCCAATTCCCCTGCAATTAAAGCCATATTGGGCTGAACATAATCGGTAAATTCCACCACCCTTAGGGTGATTCCCTGAGCTGCCAAATCATTTTTTATCAGGTTGAGCAGTTCCGCATGAGGGACAGGGGTTGCTCCCACCGAAATGGTGGAACCGGAATTCTGGCTGCTGCCTGTAGCTTCAACAGACTGGTTAACAGCGAAGATGAGTGCACCTGCAAGCAGCAGGCTTACGAAAATCTTATTCATTTATTTCCTCCTAAGAATAAGCATTAATCAAAATTGACTTTATTCCTTTGGACAGATTACCCAAAGGAAAGTGTTTTTGCAGTTAATGGCGCATTAAGCAGCGGTATACATCATTAACGAATGGCGCAAATAAACACCGTAATTGTTTCTTTCCCTGACCTGTGTTGATTTGCACGATTCGTTGATTCGGTTCCTCTTAATAAAGTTAATGGTATTACTCCTGTTCATCGTTTTGAAAGCAGACTGCGGCTTATCGCTGTTCCAATTATTTGTACCGCTTCCACCAGAATCAGTATAACGATTACGGCGCCTATTGTCACGTCCGTTCTGAAGCGATAGTAACCGTAACGTATGGCAAGGTCTCCCAGACCCCGGCCGCCAATGGCGCCTGCCATTGCCGAATAACCTATCAGGTTAATAATTGTCAGAGCCAATCCTGAAACCAGGGCGGGCATGGCTTCCGGGATCAGCACCTTGCGGATGATCTGGAAGTTGGTTGAACCCATCGCCCTGGCTGCGGTAAGCACTCCCTGGTCAACCTCTGACAGGGCGGATTCTGCGACGCGGGCTACAAAAGGCGCCGCCGCTATGGAAAGGGGTATGATAACTGCAGTGGGCCCTATGCTGGTTTTTATGATCAGCCTTGTAAGGGGGATAAGCAGGATCATCAGGATGATGAAGGGGAGAGAACGAAACAGGTTCACGATTCGGGACATTATATTATACAGCATGCGGCGGGGGCTTAGGCCCGCGGGGGATGAAGTATAAAGGTAGGTTCCCAGCGGGAAACCCAAAAGACAGGCAAAAAAAGTTGAAACAAAGGTCATGTATATGGTCTCTGCCGTTGCCTGGGGAAGCATTGACAGGATTTCCAGAATTTTTTGGCTAGGCATGGAGCATCTCCCTTGTCGCAGAGGCTTTGGGCGTTTCAAATACAGAGGTGACACTCCCGGTTTCTACTATGTATCCTGCTTCCATTACTGCAACTTCCTGACATATCTCACGTATAACTTCCAGCTGATGTGTGATCAGTATCACGGTGATTCCAAGCCGCTGCTGCAAATCCCGGATTAGCCCAAGGATGGAACGGGTTGTCTGCGGATCAAGGGAACTCGTTGCTTCGTCACAGAATAATACTTCGGGATTTGCCGCCACAGCCCGGGCTATGGCCACCCGCTGCTTTTGACCGCCCGAAAGTTCACTCAGACGGGCCTTGCGTTTGTCGGCAATGTCAACCAGCTCCAGAAGCTCATCAACCCGCTTGTCGATCTGTTTCCGGCTTAGCCCGGCAATTTCCAGAGGATAGGAGATATTTCCGGCGGAATTGCGGGATCCAAGCAGATTGAAATTCTGAAAGATCATCCCCATTCTTCTGCGCCGTTCAAGCAAAGCCATACCTTGCAGGGTATCCACACGTTCATTGAAATAGTACACTTCGCCCGAATCAGGCTTTTCAAGCAGGCTCATGGTCCGGAGCAGGCTTGATTTTCCCGCGCCGCTCCTCCCCATTATCCCGTAAATACATCCTGAGGGAATGGATAGATCTACATGACGTACGGCTGTAACCGGACCGTAGGATTTGGATATTCCTTTAAGAACAATCATTTAGCCGGCGATTTCCTTGAGTCTGTCGATGATATTAATGTGCTGGGTACAGGCTTTTTCGCATTGACCGCAGGATATACAGTTGCCGGCGTCAGAGCGCTCCAGATCCCAGTGCCAGTATAAACGCTCGCCTATGGGATCCTTTGTTCCAGGCTTGCTCAATAATTTATGATTGTATGCATCCATGTACTTGGGAATGGGGATATTCTGCGGACAACCTGGCTCTGCTTTGCTGCCTGTACAGTAAGCGCAGCCTGTGCAGAGCCCTTCAAGGGATATATCGGCTTTGGCTTTTACCGCCGCAAGTTCCGCTTCGCTTCTTGGTATATACCCTTCCATTGCAGCCAGAGCTTCCCTTACGTGTTCAAGGGCAGCAAAACCTACAAGGGTAACGCTGATTTCGGGATGATCCCAGAGGAAACGCAGTGCCGCTGCAACCGTACCCTCACCGGGCCGCTTAAGAAAGTTGAACTGATCCGGATTCTCGGGAATAATTCCGCCTCCCAGAGGATTCATTACAACTGCGCCCAGGCGCTTTTCCTTTATCGCGTCAAAAGCAGCCTGCCTGGTCTTAAAGTTATAAGCCGAATAACCAAACAGAACCCCCTCAAATACTCCTTCCAGGAGTAGTTCCCTGATCTCGTCATTTATAAGATGGTTGGATATGCAAATATGATTTATAAGCCCTTCTTCTTTCAGCTTTCTGAATGTTTGCAGGATGCCGTCTTTTTTTCGGCTCTGCCAGTTGTCAAGGGCTGTGATGCACCAAACATGGTAAAAATCAATGGTACTTATGCCAAGACGTTTTAATTGCGCGTCTATTTCCCTGCGGATTGCACTTTCGGTACTGGCAAAGGTCTTCGTTGCAGAATAAAAAGGAAGGCCCCTCCGCTTAAGTTCCTTAAATCCCTTGCCGAATACAGTCTCACTCTTGGTCTCAAAATACCCCGGCGCTGTGTCAAAGTAATTAACCCCGCCTTCTGCAGCGGTAATCATCATGCGGACACATTCATCGTGATCGTCAATGTGGGAAAATCGCATCCCGCCAAAACCCAGGAGCGAAACCTTTTTGCCGGTTTGCCCGTATTCTCTATACAGCATATAAACCTCTGTTGGAGATAATATCAAATTTAATATCCATGAACAAGGGATTCTTCATTAATGCCGGGGGAAATGGTATTTATCCAGGGTATAATGGAGCTGTAAGCATTATGTTTGGAGTTTTAAGAAAAATCCTTAAATATTAAATTTTTTCCAGAAAATGTTTTGCAAGGGCGTCGTCAGGATCCAGTTCCAGAACAGTCCTGAAAAAAGCTGCAGCTTCTTCCTTTTTTCCGGACCTCATTGCAAGTACTCCCAGATTTGAAATTAGTTTTATATTTTCCGGTTCCTTCCGCAGAGCCAGCTCCAGTTCTTTTTGGGCGCTGCACAGGTCCCCGGTTTCCATAAGGCATATTGCTTTCTCGTTCAGAATGTCACAGCTGTTTCCGCCCAATTCTTTTGCTTTTTTTAGCGCTTCAAGACCGTCTCCGTAACGGCCCAGCTTTCGCAGCGCCCAGCCCAGGACAAACCAGCCGTTCCAGACTTTGGGGTGGTTTTCCAGAAAACCCCTGATTATTGCAAGGCCCTCTTCATCCTTTCCGGTATTGATGCAGTCATAAGCTTCCTGAAAGCTCCTGTCGTCCAGGCCCTCTTTTGTTATTTCCCGTATGATTTTTTTTGCCTGGTTTATCTTTTCCTTTGGAATTTCAGACGGAATTTCGGATTCTTCTTCAAGGGAGACATATCTTGAAAAACATTCCTTTGCCAGGACATAATCCCTTTGCCGCATAAAGAAAAAACCTGCGTTAAAAAGGGTGTCCGGCAGAACCGGTTCCCGGGACAGCGCAATTCTGAAAGCTTCCATAGCCTCCATGGTTTCCTTTACGGCATCATGGCCGTTTCTTGCAAGAGCTTCTGCCCTCTCTTCAAGGATCAGGGCTTTGTTAAGGAGTACACCCGGCGAACCGGGGAATAGGCCTTCCAATACATCCGAGATCTCCATTGCCAGATCGAATTCCCCATTCCCGGTTTTAACTATGGATGCGTTTAAAAATTCATTAAAAATTTCCGGCTTTACTGTCAGAACAAAGCGGCGGTAATAATCTATCCATCCGGACGGAATGTTCCGGAGACCTGATTCGGAAAGAATATTCCCGTTCTTAATGTCCGTTAACTCATCTTCCGGTTGAGGCGGATTTTTGTAATGAATAGAAATTAACCTCAGCATTCCGGAAATGATGGCCTCCCAGGAGAGTTCCTGATCGTTTAGTTCAACGGGGATCAGGATGGAGGGATCAATCTCAAAGGTCTCTTCCCCGAAAGTTTCTTGTTCCGAATAACGGGAATGAAAATGCCGCAAGTCGTCCCTGAGAGAATCGGGGACAGTCATAAATATTATGGAAGAATTATCCATCTTTGCCGGAACCTTTTTATTGGAAGGCGGGGTCCATACCCCGCCGAACCTGTGGTTCGCGCTTACCGCGGAGTTCTTTATCCGGACCCTGGGGTTTTATGTCCTGGAGGCGCCTATGAAGAGCCGATGTCCAGATTAAAATCATTATCTCCTCCGGAACCGGCTTTTGATTCTGGAGAGCCCCCAATTGAGGCTTTTTCCTCCTGTGATTTATCATCCGCCTTTTTTTCAGTAGTTTTTGACGGCTGAGTTTCCGGCGTTCCCCTGTTGTCTGTACGGATCTGCGAGAGAAAATTGTTTATCCGTATTTTATATCCCATGGGTATGGTATTTTCAGCAAAGAGAATGGCCAGGGCTATCAGCTCCTTTCGGCCTTCTACTGTTTCCGAGCGTATAAATTTCCCGTGCAGAAGGAAGCTTTCCCTGGGGTCATCAAAATCCACCCTCAGGGCTGCGTCACGGTTCACCAGGAATTTGGCTACCCCCATCATAATTAGTTTGGCTCCGGAAAAGGAAATATCCCTCAGAATACAGTGACGGGGAACTTTCTCGATAAAAACTGCGCTTTCTTTTGACAGTATATTAAGCTTTCTTATGGATTCCGCGGTAATCAGAATACGTTCTTCCCTGCGCTTGGCTGAATTAATATTGGCTTCCAGTATACGTCCCATGATTTCTATCAGGTCATCCGGAGGACGCTGGGTAAACTGCAGGGAAAACAGGGCCACATCCCTGGAACCTCCGTAGGATGTATAACCGGAATTTCTGGTATTTATAAAAAAAGTTACAGGATTGGTCTTGTCTGCCAATTTGAAACAAAACCGGAGACTGACCATGTTATTGGCCCGCTCCATTTTTTGGAGTATTCCCGATTTAATATTGGCGACAATTTTTGCTCCCTGAAATGAAGTGGAAACAATGACACAGGGCCAAAAATCCCCAACACACTTAAGGTATACCTGATTCGGGATCAATCCCGTTACCTGGATTATTTCCTTGGTAAAGGTAACTTCAATAGTTTTAAACCGTTCATAGTATTCATTAATTTTCTGACTGGTTAAAATTCCCATTATATAGATATTATGATTTTTTTGGGCAGTAGTCAATGAAAAGGTCAGAATGTTAAGCTATTGTTGCGGAAAGCCACCCTAGGCCCATCCCGCGAGGCGGGTCAGTGCAGGGCGCGCTTCCAAAGGAAGCGAAGCCCTGCGGTATTTATATCTGGGAACTTCTAAAAACTTCAGTTTTTAGAAGTTTTCGTACCTTTTATTTTTGGCTGTTGGGGAACCTGTCTTTGCGAATTACAGAAGGTAGCTCAACATTTAGGACTTTTAGAACACAGGTTTTTCCTTCATCAAAAAGACCTGATTTTGCAATTTCCGGCTTCAATTTTTCTTCGATAGCCTGGGAAGTAATAATGTCGCAGAGCTGCCTGGAGTGGGATTCCATGTCTTGTTCAGGATTCAGGGCAGAGTAGGAACGCATCTCAACCATATTAAGGGTTGCACCCCTTGCGCCGTTTTCCATTGCCATTCTGCGGAATGCCTCAACTTCTTCTTCTTCGCCGATGAAGTAAAATCCCCGGGAGGCGGTGTTTTTATTGCCGCTTCCGTCCGATTCGCTCTTTCTTGATCCCAGACGTCGCCAATCGCTGGAGCCACGTACCTCGTCCAGTGCGTTAATTACCTGTTCCATTGTCGCGGCGTGGATTCGTTTGCCCTGCCTTATGCGTAAATTTACAACAGGCGCATGGACATACAGTTTGTACAAAAAACCCTGGCCGGGAACATCCAGGCGAGCCCTGGGGATCAGGGTTTTTTCCACCAGCTCCGCATCGGAACGTGGAACTATAAACCAGAGTATCTCCTTTTCTACCGGAATTGTGACTCTTAAAAGTCCCAGTTTGTCTCTTAGTCCCACACCGGTTCCGAAAAAAACCACCGGTACGCATATTCCCAGTTCAAGAACCGCTTCTACAAGAGAATCCCCTGAGCCCCGGGGGATGGTACAGCTTATCAAGGCGTGTTTCTCTAGATGGGATTTATTGTTTTTCCCACAGAGTCTTTCAAGTTTTTCCGTGTCAAAAGAATAGGATGTTCCCCGGTGAAAACTGACGCGCTGGGAGAAGATGCAGCCCCGTCCGCCCATCTCAAGATCAGTTACTTCCGCAATACGGCGCATGACACCGTTTTCATACTCTGACGGAACGTATAGTCTATAGATCAGCGCCCGGTTTTCTTCAAGTCTGGTTTTCCTGTGCAGCCCCAGAAACCCCTGTTTTGTGATCAGCGACATCTGTTTTGCCCGCTGGACAAAAACCTCCGGCAGCGCCAAATCCGAGAGGCACTGGTTCAAAGTATCCATGATATTTATATCCGCAATACATATGATGCATGAAAAATTTGCTTCCATTGTTCCTCCAGGAGTATATGTTTTTCCGGATGCTTGCCTTAATTACTTATTGCACGTTTTGATTTTGCCTTATCGATGATCCCCGATACGAGGATTGCGATAATCGGAAATACACTCGCGATTGCCACAATGCCAAAGGCACCGTCTGCCCTGAGAGAATCGCGCCCCAGTCCCAAACCTGTGGTTATCATTATTGGAACGGCTATTGGTCCCGTGGCAATACCTGCGACGTCCCAGGCTATTGAAGAGAAATCTTCCGGTGCAAAAATTGTCAGGATCAGAGCCAGGCCATAACAAGGTATAAGGATCCACGAAAGATGAATGCCTCCCTCACTAAGCATGTTGCTGAATAGTACCCGTGCAAAACCGATTGCCATTCCGCCTCCAACGCCTATGGCGGCGAGCATAATCAGTTTTGAACGTTTAAAAGTACCAATGGTCATCTCCTCTACAGTAACGGCGGTAACAGCAAGACCAGGCTCTGCGAAAATTGCCAAAAAACCCAAAAAAAATGCAATCACCAGAATTACAATATATCCGCCAACAACGCCAAAACCGGAGACCAATGCACTTTTAACCGGAATATAGGTATACCGGCCGCCGGAAAGCTGCCGGGGGTTGAATTTTTCAAGCACAGGTCCCTTATCTCCCGGAATCCAGATATAGGTTTCAGATCCATCTTCACCGGGAACGGTTATAAATGAATTTGAATCGACGCCATTAAATACCACGGCTTCTTCTAAATGAACATTTTCCGTATAACTGTACTTGAGCGAACTTCCAGCCTGGGAGCTTAGGGCTGTAATACCGCCTGTCATCCCCAGATTAAGGGCGAACATTCCTATCGTGGTAAACAGTATGCCCAAAATAGCAATATCAATGTTATATAGCCTGTCCCGGGCGACCAGGGCAACGGCGATGATCAGCACCAGAGTAAGAGGCAGCACTGCGTACAAGGCGGTAAGGAAAAAATCAAAAATGGATTGCGGGGCAAATATCGGCACTGAATTGAGGGATTTTTGTTCATCTCTTGCCTCGTTCGGGAAACTCAGGATAAAATCCCCGGTTGAAAGATCTCCTGAAGCCACTGCCGCCGCCGCGATTTTTACAAGTTCTTCGCTGCTGCCCGCCACGTAAATAGCTTTTTCGCGCTGTTCCCCCTGAGTTGAAAAAAACGAAGCCGCATTACCGGGATACGGAACTTTTGGGCTTATTAATGCCGCAAGGAGAAGAACGCTTGCAACAGGCAGGGCAGAGGCAAGGGTTACCAGCCCCAACCCTGAATTATTGGAGCTTTTCCCGCCAATTTTTGCTACTCCCAAACCAAGGGCCAGGATTATTGGAACGGTAACTGCCCCGGTGGCGGCGCCTCCTGTATCCCATGCCAGATTAACCAGGGGCCGCAGCACAGGGTTATTGTCAAAGATTATACTTGCAAGCAGCAAGATTGGAATTATAACAAATACCGGCGGTTTAAAGGACCAGCCGAACATGAAGCGGTATACTCCGAGTACTACTGAAAGACCTACACCGGCGGCAATGGCCGCCACAAGCCAGGAAGTACCCCGGTTCAAAAGTAAATACAAAAGAGGTGCATCCCAGGCCGGGATCACACTTCCCTGCTGCTTGAGGACAGCCACAGCCGGTTCTGCCAGGGTAGCGGTAATACCTACAATAACAGAAAAAAAAGTAATTCCCAAAACGCCTATTTTGGAGGGTAGCCGCATTCCGCACTGTTCACCGAGAGGCATAATTCCAAGGAAAAGCCCTTCCAGGAAGAATGACAAGCCCAAAATCGCAGCGCCGACACAAATCGCAATGGTTATCGCATTTTCCAGCGGAACTCCAAGTATAAAATACTGAGTTATAGCCAAAAATATACTTACCATGAGTACCGATTTGAATTGGGGTCTGATCTTGGCAAAAGCATAATTGCTTAGCATCGGAAATGCTTTTCGGAATGGCAGCTTAATCAACCCCGGTCGTTTAGGGAAAAGCTTGTTTTTAAATTTTTCGAGGAAATCCACTTTGTCTCCTTAACCAGATTATGCTATCACCTTGAGTATCCTCTCGGCAATAATACAGAGAATGGGGAGGATTTGTACAGTGAACAGATCTGTACCGCTGTCTATAATTCGTAAACGAAACTGTAAAGCCGCTCCAGAATACTGTTAATTTTATCTGCATACAATATATCGACTGCCCAGGTTCCTGAAAGCCCTTTAATTTCAGGGGAGGAACCGTAACGGACATACCTGTATCTGGGATCTATCAGTTCCTGTTCCAGAGGTGCATCGGTTGCATAGGCCTTTAGGTGTTGAATATGGGCCCGGACTCCTGTTCTGGGATCGGGGAATATTTCACCGTTTTGTTCCGGACTTATTGCGCCAAGGCCGCAAAAATTGTTCATGTCGGGAGTTACAAGACCGCCGAAGCGGAGGAACCCGGTTTCCAGACACATCTGGGCAAAAGCCGTATCATGGTTCACCCCTTCAATGGCGGCTTCTTCAGTATAAAATATGGTTAGGTTTTCTACAAATTCCAGTTCTGCATCGGGATTGCTTTTAAGTAAAAAAGCGGTCATGTCTTCGGGTAAAATCAGGCCTTTTCCCATTATGTACTCGGGAAGAGGAGGTTTAACCGGCCTCTCAGGGATACCGGCAGGGCCCGTCATTATTTCCACCGGTGGATTTTCTCTTGTTTCTGGCAGTACTGCACAGGAAAAGAAAAAGGCAATTAGTACCGGGTAAAGCAGGGCTGCAGTGAAAAATTTCTTCATATTGACGTTCCTCGTTATAATTCTCGGCTTTTATCAGAAGACTTTTTATTTTTTTCTGTTTTTTAAAAGCAGATTCCATTCCCGTGCAGTATTAGAAGTATGGAATATATTTATGAAAATCCCTCCTCCTCCATAATGGTTCGGGAAAGGCTGGGTAGAACTTGTTTGGGGCCGCGTTCCCTTCCCAAGAACAAGCGGCCCAGGGAACGGCTCATTAATTTTGGACCGGAATCCCTTTCGGATCGGGAATTGCTTTCCATTATCCTGGTTTCGGGTGTCAAGGGCAAAAATGTAACTCTTCTTGCCCGGGATCTCCTGGAAAAACTGGACAAGGAAAAGGCCATTCCCAGGGTGAAAGATCTATGCCTTCTTGAGGGCATGGGCGAATCAAAAGCGTGTACAATCGCTGCAATGCTTGAGATCGGCCGCAGGAAATGGGCGATCGGCCAGCGGATTAATACGCCAATGGATATATTCTCCCTGATAAAGCATCACGCCGATCGCCGTCAGGAAAGATTCATCTGTATTTCCCTCAATGGGGCACATGAGGTATTGGCATCGCGGATTGTAACCATTGGCCTCGTGAATCGCACCATAATTCACCCGAGGGAAGTTTTTGCCGACCCCATCAATGATAGAGCCAGTGCAATAGGGCTGTTTTTTTTATTATTAAATTTTAAACCAGTTAACAAATGTTAACCATTTTTAAAAAATATTTTACAAATTTATGACTATTTTACTCAATTATATGTTAAATTTTGTGAAGTGGGTATATATTAATTAATAAGAGTAGAATAACAAAAACTCTTTCAGTGAGTATTCACTGACTATCAAAGTGGATGGAGAAAATGAATGAAAAAAACAAAAGTAATCAATGATGTTACAAGCAAAGTTGAAAAGATAACTAATACTGTACTCAAATGTGAAACAGAACAAATGGTAACTCTTTATAGAGGTATGTCGCAGAATTATAACAAAAAGGAGTGGGGTCCTATGACTTTTTGGACTACTGATAAAAAAATAGCCCTCGCTTATGCTGATAGTTACCTTTTTGAGATTAGAGTACCAAAAAGGATAGTTTTTAAAAATGGTACAAAAGAAAAATCTATGTTACAAAACTTTGCTGACTCTGCAAAAAAACTTGGATTGAATAAAAACGACCTTAATTGTGATATGAATATGATATTGAGATTAAGAAAACAAGGTTATAGATTTTTTGAAGGCTATGATATTTTAAAAGGAAATTGTTGGGAAGTAACTGCATTAAGATTGATTGAATATATCGGGGCTTATGAAGATTTTGATGATAATGTTGACGACCAATTAGAGGATTTTTTTGCGGCTGCGGTTGAACCAGAAAAGGTATATAAACGTGTTGGTAAGAGTTGGAAATTAATCAAAGAAAAAGCAAAAAATTGGGCAAGGATTAATAAACTAGATAAGTTTGATGAAAATTTAGACCCAGAAGAAATATGCAATATTCCGTCAAGAGAAGAAAAAGCAGCTGAAAAAAGAAAATGGGCAGATGTTAGAAAAAAACAAAATGAAGAATCTAAACAATATAATGCGGTTAAAAAAGAAGCTGATAAAGAAATAAAAGAATTAGAAAAGTTAGCTAAATCAAAGAGTAAATATATTCATATATATTCCAGATACAGACTAAATAAGAAAGATTTTGTATATGGATATGCAAAAGCTACTTTTGAAGAATTTCCAATTGGTTCAGGAGTGAAAATTAGAAGTTGGCCAAGTGAGTTAGAAGATAATCAGTTTATGCCATTTGAAAAATTGAAACAAAAGTTAAGTAAATTAGAATACGCAGAAATGAATAAGCAATGACGGTTCATAATGTGGAGTTCAACTCTCCGCATTGCTTAAATCGTTTTGTATGAAACGATAATTTATTTTTTATGGAGACAATATTATGACAAAGGCAGAAGTAAAGAAGAATGGGAAGAAGGAAGTAACAAAAGTTGTTACTAACAAAGTAGAAAAGAAAGTAGATGCTGTACTTGCAATTGAAGTAGAGCAAAAAACTTTCATCGACCACCGGGATGAGTACTTTTCTGTAAGTGGAAATAAGCTCAATATTTACAGTTACAAAGGAGAAGTTAGAAAATCAGAACCTGATATGAAGAAGTTCAAAACGTATGAGTTTAAAGAAAGAATGTTCTCAATAAGAGAAGACGGGAGATTAAAGAATTTCTTTCAATTGTTCTTCTTAAAGAATGGACAAATAATTCTGGTGAAAAAGCCGAGTGAAGTAAAATAATAGAAAGTAAAGTATACAAAAGCGGGTATTTTATGATACCCGCTATTTTAGTTTATTGGGGTTAACTATGACTTACGATATTTTATCTACTAGACATTGTAGAAAAATAATATCAATAAAAGAACCTAGAGATATGTTCAATTTTCTTAAACGATACGCAAAGAGCCGACAAGAATATTTTTTAGTTATTACTTTAAATGGCGCTCATGAAATAATGGGTATTCATATTGCTACTATTGGATTAATGAATAGAACAATAGTTCATCCTAGAGAAGTATTTATCCATGCAATAAAAGATAATGCAGCAGCAATAGTAATTGTACATAATCACCCATCTGGAAATGTTTTACCATCACCAGAAGATATAGATATAACCAATAGAATGAAAGAAGCAGCTGATTTACTAGGAATTAATTTTTTAGACCATTTAATTATTTCAAAACACTGCTATTATAGTTTTAGACAAGAAAGAAACATAATATCACCATTTTAGCCACAATTAATTATAAAATCATCATTTAAGTAGACATAATATACTCTTCGATTTGTTATTGAATTATTTAGATAAATTGTGTAAGTCAAACCCTTATAAAAAATATAATCTGCTTCTATATCAAATGGAATCATTCTCTTTTCAATATTATCACCTATAGTATCTCTGAAAGCGGACTCTTTTACTATCTCCATTCTACCATTTATGAAACTGTCCCATAATAATTCCATAAGTTCATTTTCACTACTATATAAATTCTTTTTGGCAGATAATTTGTCATTATACTTATAAGAATTGTCATCTATTTCATTAAGAGTATCAAAGAATTTAATAACATTTTCTTTAGTAACTTTATTCATTGTATTTTAAGAATCTCTGATAGTCAGTTAGCCCTTCATCTGGATTTTCTACTTCACTATGTTCAGCATTAATGTTCATATTATTAGCCATCAAATGAGACCACGGTACTTCAATTGTATCAAAGAATGGTTGTACTTCATAAATTATATCTTTATCTTCTTTTCTAACACCTACAATCTTATATTTTATATTCATAAATAAATTTGCTGGTGGAATCTGTATATCAATTATATCGCCGACTTTCATATTAGCTCCTTTAGTTGTTTCTCATAATCATCAATCTTATCATTGATAGAAAGTAATAATAAAGCATGAGCAAAATTAAAATGTGTTATTTTATAAAGTTTTGCCCCTTTTTTTTCGTTCTCTACATTTGATAAAATATAATCTTATTAAGCTTATAGAATTATTATCAATATAATTTTCTAATTTATTTAAAACAAAATCCAATAACTTAAAATATTTATCCTTTTTAACATATTTATTGTAAAAGGATTTATTATCTTTAATTCTAGGAAATCCTATGTATGTAACAATATTATACTTAGAAAAATAATATTTCATATCATCATCATGAATTAAAGGCTTGTTGTTTAAAATGTGAGAAAATCTGTTAAATAGTATATCTTTATATTTATCTATTTTATCTAATTTTTGTTGTTTAATAACTTCTTCAAATTCTCCATCTTTACCGATTAATTCGTCTTTGTTGATAGACACAGTTTTATCTCCTTACTCATAATCAGAAAACTCATCTCCTAAGACAATTGATTCATCTAGAATGAATGTTACAAAATATGTTTTGAAATAGCATTCCTCAGCTTCTTTGGCATAAGTTTTAATAAAACTGTATTTTACTTTTTGTGGTTGACTACCTGATATTTCAAGCCTAAATCTTTCCAGTTCATAGACCAATTCGCCATCACCATTATTACAATAGTTAAACATTTTATCTTCCAAAATAAAGCGATATAAATCACTTAATGATATTTCTTCAAAAGTATGAATTGGCTGTTTTTTAGAAGCATCAAATCCATATATTTGAGAATAAGTATAAAAGTTAACACACTTAACTGTAATATATTCCTCTACTAATGTATTATTAATAAGATGCTCTTTAGTTTTATAGGTTTCATA
>JGI24702J35022_10000335_pt1 | contig 27763 bp, 19 predicted proteins | sample TergutTh196P4_FD_35022 | JGI IMG/M metagenome (IMG submission 35022)
ATTCGTAATAGTACCGTTTGATGCAGCTAGTTTCAGCAATATACCCAAAGTTGAGAAAGAACCCAACCCTCGGGGGGTCGAAAGATGGATTACAAGTTAGGCGGGGGATACGGGAGATTTCTTTGTAGAGCCTATATTTGATAATTGACTGTTGATATGGTAAAATGAACTCATGTACATACACCTTGGAAAGGACGTATCGGTCAGGGTGGAAGATATTATAGGCATATTCGATATTGATTCTACCACGACGTCTTATGATACGCGACTATTTTTAAAAAAGTATGAGGATGAGAACAGAGTCACTAATGTATCTTCGGATTTACCGAAGGCGTTTGTGCTGTGTCAATATGACGATCAGCCGCATTTATTCATTTCGGCGCTATCTTCGTCCTCACTGAGAAAGCGTGTGGAGGTTTGAGGCGTTCCAGCTCCCTAAAGGAGCTATACGCCAGTGATGCGCTGACGTGTTGGAAGCCCATGAGATTTAACTCGCGGGAGGGGTCACTAAACTACATATTATTTAGTTAAGCCGGAGAGGAACTGGAACTGTCGCCTGTTGGCGTGAAGGAAGTCTTTGGATGAGCAGTGCGCGGTTTTAAAATTATTAAGTATGAAATGGAGGCAATAGTTCCTTTGGAAAACAAAGATATCATTGATGCCGATAATAATGGCGATACAGATAACACAAACGGAAGCGCCGACGTGGCAGCAGCTGCTGTTAGCGGCGAAAGCGCCGGGATAGCAGCCACAAGCACTGGCGATTACGGCGCAAACACAGCAGCGCGCGACGGTGGCGATGGCGCCGGCAGGACAGCTGCCGCCAACGCTACGAGCAACGCCAACGCTACGAGCAACGCCGAAGCCGCGAGCAACGCTGAAGCCGCGAGTAACGCCGAAGCCACAAGCAATGCTGATAACGTCAACACCGGCATTTCAGCATCTGCCAACGCTGACAACGACGGCGCCGGCATAGCAGCAGCCGCCGATAACGGAGTCGGCAAGGTTGCCGCCAACGCTACGAGCAACGCCGAAGCCGCGAGCAACGCTGAAGCCGCGAGTAACGCCGAAGCCACAAGCAATGCTGATAACGTCAACACCAGCATTTCAGCATCTGCCAACGCTGACAACGACGGCGCCGTCATAGCAGCAGCCGCCGACAGCGGCGCCGGCATGGCAGCAGCCGCCGATAACGGCGCCATCATGGCAGCAGCCGCCGCCGATAATGAAGTCCGCATGACAGCTGTCGCCGATAACGACGTCGGCGCCGCAGTCCACCTTGCGGCGTACGACGATGAGCAGATTCAGGTGTTAGAAGGACTCGAAGCCGTCAGAAAGAGGCCGGGCATGTATGTCGGGTCTACTTCTTCACGCGGGTTGCACCACCTGGTATATGAAATTGTAGACAACAGTATTGATGAAGCCCTGGCAGGGAGATGCGACAGGATTACGATTACGATTCACAAGGATAACTCCGTTACTGTAGGCGACAATGGGAGCGGGATACCGATTGGAACCAACCCGACGCTGGGAATACCAACTGTTGAGGTTGTCCATACCGTATTGCACGCCGGCGGGAAATTCGGCACTGGCGCGTACACCGTATCGGGCGGGCTACACGGCGTTGGGGCTTCGGTTGTCAACGCCCTTTCGGAATACCTCTATGTAAATGTCCACCGGGACGGCAAGATATACTACCAGAGATACGAGCGCGGCATCCCAGTCACCGGACTCGAGGTACACGGAACCACAGACAGAACCGGCACGGTAACCACATTCAGGCCCGACTCTGAAATATTTGACAGCATAGAGTTTGAAATAGATATTCTGACAACGCGCCACAGGGAAATGGCATTCCTGAACGGCGGCGTTACCATTGAGCTGACTGACGAGCGGCAGGAGGAGCCATACCGCAAGAGGTTTTGTTATGAGGGCGGCATCAGCTCTTTTGTCGCATACCTTAACAAGAGCCGGGAAGCCCTGCATGAGAGCGTCATATACTTTGAGGGATTTAAAGAATCGACGCTGATTGAGATAGCGTTGCAGTACTGTTATTCGGACACGGAAAATATCTTCAGCTACGCTAATAACATCGCCACGACCGAGGGCGGTTCTCATCTTACAGGGTTTAAGACCGCAATAACAAAAGTACTGAATGATTACGCCAGAAAATACGGCGTATTGAAAGAAAATGACAAAAACCTCGCCGGGGACGATGTCCGCGAGGGCCTCACTGCAGTCATTAGCGTAAAGCTTATGGAGCCGCAGTTTGAGGGGCAGACCAAAACAAAGCTGGGGAACAGTGAAGTCAGGGGATATGTCGAACAGATCATAAACGAAAAATTGACATGGTTTCTTGAAGAGAACCCGCAAACCGCAAAAATCATACTTGACAAGTGCATGCTTGCATCCCGGGCTAGGGAAGCGGCGCGCAAAGCCCGCGAGCTGACCAAGCGCAAATCCGCCCTCGAGAATACCCAATTGCCCGGTAAACTGGCGGATTGCACCGAGAAGGACGCCTCGCTGTGTGAAGTATTCCTTGTCGAGGGGGATTCCGCCGGGGGTTCCGCAAAACAGGGCAGGGACAGGAGATTCCAGGCCATCCTGCCTCTTTGGGGTAAGATGCTCAATGTCGAGAAAGCCAGGTATGAAAAGGTTTTTGACAATGACAAGCTTACCCCGGTCATTACAGCGTTAGGGGCGGGCATTGGTACAGATTTTGACGTTTCAAGGCTCAGGTATCATAAGATCATTATTATGGCCGACGCCGACGTGGACGGTTCACATATAAGAACGTTGCTCCTGACTTTCTTCTTTAGATATATGAAACCCCTCGTCCAGGGCGGGTATGTGTATATAGCCCAACCCCCTCTCTACCAGATCAAAAAAGGCAAAGCCGAGTACTACGCCTATACTGATGGAGAGCTCGCAAAACTGCGGGAGGAGAATGATTGGAAGAGCGATGATATCATTCTTCAGCGCTATAAAGGACTGGGGGAGATGAGTTCCGATCAGCTCTGGGAAACGACAATGAATCCTGAAACAAGAATTATACTGAATGTCCAGATGCAGGATGCTTTTGCAGCGGACGAGACATTTAGCGTACTTATGGGCGAAAAGGTTGAACCCCGGAAAAATTTCATCCAGACCAATGCAAAATATGTAACCAACCTCGATATTTAAGGGGTGTTGGCAACTTAATCCCCAGGAACTCAAATGAAAAAGGAGTCGTATACGGATTAAGTTGCCAACGCCGCGCGAACAGCGCGGTGCGCGGACATCGTCCGCGTGAGGCGAGGGGAACCGCGCTTCGCCGAGCCGAGTTGGGTTGCGGGCGAAGCCCGCTTTATCAACTTAATCCCCAGGAACTCAAATGAAAAAGGAGTCGTATACGGATTAAGTTGCCAACGCCGCGCGAACAACGCCGCGCGAACAACGCGGTGCGCGGACATCGTCTGCGTGAGGCGAGGGGAACCACGCTTTGCCGAGCCGAGCCGAGTTGGGTTGCGGGCGTTTGCTCGAATTGGTGTATTCGGAGTTACAATTGAAATGAATCCGAATACAATGAATCCGAACACATGGGTGCTGATATAGAGCGAGGAGGTTTGTGGTGTGAAAATGAGCGGGGATATAAGTAGGCTTAGAGTTTTGAGCGTCTTTGGGACACGACCGGAGGCGATAAAGATGTGCCCGCTTGTCAAAGAGCTCGAACGCTGCAGCATAGATAGTATGGTCTGCTTGAGCGGGCAGCATCGCCGAATGCTGGATCAAGTGATCGATGTTTTTGGAATAAAGGTCGACTACGACCTGAACATAATGAAGCCAAATCAACAACTGTACACTATTACAGCGGATGTTCTTACAAAAATGCAAGATGTACTTAGTGACGCGACGCCTGATATAGTGCTGGTTCACGGCGATACATCCACTTCATTTGCAGCTGCTCTTGCTGCGTTCTACATGCAAATACCCGTTGGACACGTTGAAGCGGGGCTTCGTACATTCAACAAATATTCGCCATACCCTGAAGAAATGAACCGATGCCTGACAGACAGAATCTCGGAGCTGTTATTTGCACCGACCACACATAACAGGGAAAACCTGATTCGCGAGGGCGTTACGGAAAATGTCTTCGTGACAGGGAATACAGTTATTGACGCCTTTAAGACGACTGTCCGCACCGGCTATGAATACAATATGCCTGAAATAACGGATATTGTCAGACAGTCAGAAGGAAAGCGCCTTTTGCTTATGACTGCACACAGGAGGGAAAACCTTGGAACTCCCCTTCGGAATATTTGTAACGCGGCTAAACGGCTGATTGAAGATAATGAGGACGCAGTGCTTATATACCCGGTGCATTTAAACCCTGCTGTGCAGGAAACGGCCCGCTCCATCCTGGGGAACCGCGAGAGGGTATACTTGACGGATCCTATAGATGTTGTCGATATGCACAACCTGATGGCAAAGAGCTTTTTGGTACTGACAGATTCCGGGGGGTTACAAGAGGAAGCGCCTTCATTTGGCGCGCCGGTTTTGGTACTCCGGACTGAAACAGAAAGGCCGGAGGCTGTTGAGGCAGGCACGGTAAAAGTTGTAGGCGTCGAGGAGACGAGAATTTACAATGAAGCCACGATACTCCTACGAGATCGGGCGGCGTACATGGCTATGCAAAACGCGATAAATCCGTATGGAGACGGGCATGCGAGCGAGCGTATTGTGAGGTTGCTCATGGATTGGCGAATGCGAAGCCTTTCATGACGTCCCGCACGGCGCCTCACAAGATGCCCCCACAAGCGTTTCACAGTGCCTCACAAGATGCCCCCACAAGCGTCTCGCATGGCGCCTCACAAGATGCCCCCCACAGCGTCTCACGGCGCCCCTATGACGCCCTCTACGACGTTCCCTAGGTAATACCGCCGGCGCTTCCGCTGTGCAAAGAGCTACCTTTGCGCACAATGGCGCTAAAGGTCTGCAAAATGAGCTTGATATCCAGCAATAGAGAATAGTTCTTGATGTATAGAAGATCATATTTCAACTTATGTTCCGCAGATGTTCCGTAATGACCGAATATTTGGGCATAGCCTGTTATGCCAGCCCTCACGGTGTTTCTGATCTCGTACCCTTCGATACTCTTAACGTATTGTTCCACGAAATACGGTCGTTCGGACCGCGGCCCGACAAGACTCATGTCGCCCTTTATAACATTCAATAACTGTGGAAGTTCATCTATTCTATACCGGCGCATGAAACTTCCAATAGCCGTAACACGCTCGTCTCCCTCATGTGAAAGCACAGGGCCGGTCTCTGATTCGGCGTCTTCATACATAGTTCTGAATTTGAGTATTTTAAAAACGCGGCCTCCCGCTGTAACTCTTTCCTGTCGGTGCAAGACTCTTCCAGGAGACGACATCTTGACGAGCGCCGCAATGACGGCAAAAACGGGAAGTATCACCGGCATAGAAATCAAGGAAAGAGCAAGGTCGAAAGACCTCTTAAAAAAACGCTGCTCAAAAGTGAGGTTGAAACTGTCCATCAGAAGCAGAGGGAGATCATCAAAGTTGACAATCCTCGTACTCAGCAGAGATAATTCAAAGACCTCCGGCACTAGATAGGCGGCTTTACGCCTATTCATACATACAAGAAGGATCTCCATTTTTAGTTCTTCCGAAACGTCAGAGCAGATGAGCACCTCATCGATTTTCTTAATATATCTCAGACATTTGTCGCCTTCATCAGGTTTAAAAGTGTATTTGACTTCCATTTTTTTCGCGATGTGGACTTGGGAGAGTTTCTCTGAAAGCTCTTGCGCCTGGATGGCATTGCCTATGATCATTGCCGCTGAAGTCTGTGAGCCAGCGAATCGAAGACTGAGAGTTGCAAAATTCCATGCGATAAGAATGGCGGCCTGAATGACAGGGGCGATAAGCAGAACCAACCTTGGAAAGGAAAATTGGCTTAAAAAATATGTTACTGTCGTAGTGGTTAACGCCAGCATGAACACCAGTTTGAAAATGGAAGCAACGACTGAACTCAGGGATACTCTATGCAACTTGAGAAGGCCAAATATGTCGATATATACAAGGGAGGAAATAGTTATGAACGGGATTGCAGCCAAATATGGTCCGAAGTTAAACATTGGGAGCCTGCCAGTCAGCCTTACCTCAGGGGCAAATCGTATGTAAAAGGCTGCTACATAAGAGACGTTTATCAAGAATATATCAACTATTATCACTAGGAGCTTAATAATATTGCCCTTGTTAACATTCCCGATTCTTTTTAACATCTAACGCAGCAACCCCTTTTGTTTGCTTCTTCCAGCCACATTATAGCATGCCGACACATTTGTAACAATAGCGCAATAGCGATTTGATGTATTATTTAACCTTATCCTATTTAACCTTATTTAATCATTAATCATTAATCATTAATCTTTATCTTATTTAATCTTAATACATGGTGTAACTTTGAAACTTATGGTAAAATCATAAAACGCGGTAAGGTGTGAACGGGCGCAGAAGCGATTCTTAGTGGCGGTCTAAGGCGAGCATAGGAATTAATGATACAAATCGCTTTACGACTTCTATAAGTCGTAAAGCATCCAGACTTCAGATGGAGATTGTACTCCGCCTGAATATGTTCCGCCTGAAGAGGCGGGAGTCTTAACTCAAGACCCCCACCTCTTAGGTGGGGGTGGATAAATGAAAAAAACTACTGATAAAGTTTATAAAGTAGACGTCAATTTTGTAACTGACGGCGAATCGAAAAAAAAGTTGGCGCCGGATATAAATCCGAGTCTAGATTCAGAATCATCGCCGGGGCCAAAGTCGAAACCACCATCGGAACCGAAAGCGGCGCTGGCGCCGAAGCCAAAGCCGGAACCACCATCGGAACCGAAAGCGGCGCTGGCGCCGAAGCCAAAGCCGGAACCACCATCGGAACCGAAAGCGGCGCTGGCGCCGAAGCCAAAGCCGGAACCAAAACCAGAACTGAAGCCGATGCCGACGCCAACGCCGAAGTCAGGGGTAAAACCTGGACAGAAGAAGAGCCCAACGCCGAAGCCAAAGCCGGAGCCCAACAGCAGTACAATATTTTGCGTGTTTGTGGCGGTTTTGGTAGTTGCGGTTATTCTTTCCGCGTTCCTATCGAGCACTGAAAGCCGGTTGCATGAGCAGAATTTCGAGAAGTATTCAGATGCGGACGAATTGGTCGAAGAAAATAAGTATGGGGAGGCCCTTATCATTTACTCTGAACTGATATCAAAGTATCCGAATTCATATGTTCTGGAATGCAAAGCCGCCATATGCGAGTTCAATCTGGGCAATTACCAAACGGCATTGGAGCGTAGTTTAAGAGCCATGGAGACATTTCCACTCCTTACGGAAGAAGTATGGTTTATTGAGTTCCTTGAGAAATGCTATATGGTTTTAGGTGACGACGTTAACGCATTGGCGGTAAGTGAGAGAAGGATCCGATTAACATAAAGCAATTGCTCAAAGAGAAGGATCCGATTAACATAGAGGAATTGCTCAAAGAAAAGAATCCGGTTGCCATAGTGAAAGGGCTCTTCTGGTTCTTCAGATGCGCTCAACGACAGGATTTGGTTGAAAACTGAATAAATTCAGGTAATAAACATAAAATAGTCAGCAAGCAAACATGAAATAGTCAGTTATCAAAATAGGCGTAAGGGTTCGGCAAATGTTGAACAGCATTTCGGAAGTCGGAAGAAAGGAAAACCCAAAAAATAACAAGAAAAACAGTGATAAATCATTTCAAAAAGAAATATCCGGTTATAAACGGAACCTTTAGCAGAATTGACAGGGTGATTGTCTGGACGGCGCTGATTTTTATGTCTGTGCAGCCGCTGGTATTCAGAATCATAAATATTAAATTCATTTCTCCTGATATAACGAATTATTCGGCTGTTGACACAGGTATCAGGACCGATACGTTTACAGAGCTGAAAATGATTCTTCTATATACTATTACCGGGTTATTACTGCTGATGTTTGTTTATAAGCTACTTTTTCGTAGCGGATGGTTCAACTTAACGGTTTTTGACGCCATTCTCTGTATACTCTGCGTTTTTCTGATACTGTCTGTGTTCATGTCGGAAACTAGAAGCATCGCGCTTTATGGGATGCTCCAAATGCGCATTGGCGCACTTTCCTGTATATGCTACTGCCTGATGTTCTTCATTGGATTTCATGTGATGTCTGGATATAAGAAAGCAGGCTTATTGTTTATACCGCTTTATATTATTGGAGGAGTAAATGCGCTGACTTCATTTCTGAACTTTTTTGGATATAATGTAGTTAATTCGCCAATTATTAAGTTCATACTCGGTGTGCCTGTAAATTCGGTTGCAACGACGGCGGCTGAGTTTTCCTCGACTTTCGGGAACGTCAACTACCTGAGCGGTTTTGGCGGTGCGATGTTTGCCGTGTTTTTCTCGAGGTTGCTACTCATTTTGGGTAATAATGTCCCGGATAAAGACGGCGAGGCGCGCTTGTTGTTTGGCATAAGGACAGAGAGTCTTACCATTGCCGGCTGCTTTTTTATGACAGTAGCTTCATTCTCTATGATAATCGTATCAGTTTCCGCAAGCGGTTTTCTAACATTTGTCGTTATGTTTGTAGTTATTACGGGAGTTGCGTTAATGAACCGCATAACCAAGAAAATGTTGTTGGCGTTAGCTTCGGTAATTGTTATCTGTGTTGCTATGTTTTTCATATACGCGGGTCACAATACACAGGTCTATTCGAGAACTATTGGGAGAGGCGCGGCGTTGTTTGGCTTAACTACGGCAAATGATATCGGAGACGGGGCCAAGTACAGGGCGGCGCCTATGACGCTTGCAACAAACCGATTGAGCACATTGACGACGGAGCGTCTTAACGCAAATGTTAGCGGCAATTCCGGCGTGACAGTTGAATTCCCCGATATCCCTGAACCGGGCGTAACCTTGGGTACAGGCAGGGTGTATATATGGAAAGAGACGCTAAAACTCATTGCTGAGCGGCCATTATTTGGGTATGGAATGGACACTTTAACTTACAATTTCCCTCAATTCGATCTACAAAAAATAGCAAATTTAGAGCATTATAGTGTGGTAGTAACAAAACCGCACAACGTGTATCTCTCATATGCGTACGGAGCGGGTATACCGGCCCTTTTGGCGTTCCTGGCGCTTAATGTTGCAGGTCTCGCGACTTTGGGTAAATACATAACTGGAAGAAAAAAACGAGGGGAGCTTTTAAACCCAACGTCGATGTGTTTTATGGCGGGATGGGCGGCATATTTGATTCAGGCGCTGGTAAATGACGACCATATTGCTACAACTCACGTCTGGTGGGCCTTCTTCGGTATTGCATTGGGGATGGCGCGAAGTGAAACTGAAGTCGACCGAGCTAAAGAAAACACGCCGGAAAAGTTTTAATTGCTACCATTCTGTTACATTTTATTTACACTTGAAAAGAGCGGTTGACGTAAAAAAAAGGGGGTGATATAATCAATCTTAAGTTTTGAGGCGATCTCATTTGTCGACCGAGAAACAGAGCAGGTTATCAGGCTACGGGTTAAAACCAGGGGGTAAGACGTGATCCGGTGCCTTAGTCAAAGAGCTTACCCAATTATTTTTTGAGGAGGATTTGAGAATTATGAGAAGTCTCAAAAAGTTTTTAGCGGTACTCCTGACGATCGCCATGATGGTGAGCGCAGCAGTGCCGGCCTTCGCGACACCCCCCACAGCCCCCGAGCAGCTCGGGATAATCGGTCTGTTGCAGGGTTCCGGAGAAGGCCTTACGGAAGAGTATCTCAACACTAACCTGACAAGGATGCAGGTTGCGATACTGTACGCGAGGCTTATTGGCATTGAAGAGGAAGCATATGAGTTTGAGGATTGGGATTATGACTCAAATTTTGCGGACTGTGACGACAGGACCAGCCCCGTGGAAGAGAATATGCTTGGATTCTTCTATGACGACCCCTCCTATGGGTTCATAGGAACAGACATGGATACCGCGCTGAATCTTATGAAATTTGAACCGCAGGCAACAGCTACGAACAAACAACTGGTAAAAATCCTGCTGACAGCAATGGGTTATCCTTTCGGCACTGGATATGACTGGGATACGATTCTCAGTTATGCGAGAGACATTGGCCTGAGCGCCGGTTCTTCGGAAGTGCCGATCAATATGTACGATGTTGCGGAACTCATCGTCATGGCGCTTGAGTCAAAGATGCCAGACGGCACTGTGTTCGGTCAGTACCTGATTGACGAAGGCATACTTGACGAGGATCTGGTCGCGGAAGCCGGGATCAACTTAACCGGCGAGCCTGTTGACGAAGAAGGCGCGGGGCCGGAGCCTGATGTTTACGAAGCCAAGAGCATCGCGGCAAACAACTTCGCAGAAGTTGAGATCACGATGAATTACGCGATCGACCCCGGTTCCGTTGACAAGGCAAATATCAGGGTCGACGGAAGTAAACTTGCCAGCGGCGATAAGGCTTATGTCGTGGACGACGTTGGCGAAGGAGCGATTCTCAGGATATTCTGTCTGGATGGCTTTGTCAGCGCCCAGAACGAGAGAAGAGAGATCTCCGTTACCGGCCTTAAGACGCCAAGTGGAAATACCATGACGCCGTTTGTGCAGGAAGTAATGTTCAGGGATTCAACGGCGCCAACTATTGAGGCAGTTATCGCGAAGGGCAATTCCAGGCTCGATATTTTCCTCTCCGAGCCGCTTCAAGAAAGTTCCAGCATAAACTCGCTTTCGAACTACAATATTGACGGCAAGAGGATTTCAGGATCGGCGCCCGTATATGACAGGGATCAGGACAAGAACACCGGCAGGGTTATCAGTATAAAGAAGATAAACACTGTTCTTGCCGCCGGGACGTATGAACTCTCGATCAACGGCGTCGGCATTCAGGTGCTCGACTATGCGGGCAACAACATGGGCTTCCAATCGTCCCTGTTCACGATAGTTGACGACAAAGAGGGACCTATCGCTGAAGGCCCGATTGATCCTGTTTATCCCGCGAAGGTCAGGATCCAGTTCGACGAGGAGATAACCGAAGACGGTTATATTTACTGGCTTGACGGGGGAGCGAGAAGGTCGTCCTCAAGCACGTCCGTCGACGACGACGATCCGACTATAGCGATATTTGAATTTGATGGTAGCCGCAATAGCAAGGTTCTGCCGTTTGCAGCCACAACGATCTATCTGCAGGATGTAACGGACTATTCAGGCAACGCCGCCCAAGCCCCGCTTTCATTCCAGGTTACGCCCGTTCCTGACAGCGTAAGGCCTGAGGTCGTGGACTACGGCTCCGACGAGGAGGGTATGTTCTGGGTGCAGTTCAGCAAATCCATGGCGTCTCTGACATCATATAGTACCTTTGATTTTGTTATTTATAATGGAGACGGCGACAGGGTTTATGACGTAGCGGCAGTGAATGGCGACGACGATGATAAGATTGAATTTTCACACGCCACTGAGCTGGGCGCCGACACGTACGAAGTCACCCTGAAAAAATTCCAGGATAAAGCATTGCCGGATCCTAATGAGTTGCTCGAGACTAAGTTTGAGGTCAGGATACCTGATACTTATGCTCCGGATATTGAGAGCGCCTGGTGGAGCGACGATGATAAAAATATAATCAATATTTTCTTCAGCGAGAGGGTCGACCCGTCTTCAGCGCTGTACAGGTCAAATTATAAGACAGCTGAAGGAGACAGGGGAACGACGTCCCTGCCGAGTGTAGCGACTATAAGCCTTGCCTCGGGCGACAGGCTTGTGAGGATAGATGTGAGCAGAGTGAGTAGCACTGATCGTGCTAAAATGAAGTTTATTGTAGTCTCTGATGTTCAGGACCTTGATGGCAACGTGATGTCGATGCAGAGAGCCGAGATTCTGGCGATTGCCGATGTTAAAGAAGCTGAAGTGAGTTACACTGCCGCGACGGCTGAAGACAGGATAAGGATTTATATCTCTGACGCTACATCGGGTATTGTTTCGTATGATCCGGGCGATTTTACGCTGTACACAGGCAAGACCGGCAGTGCGACCAGCAGGGTTGGCATTACTAACGCGTCCCTGAATTCGGACCGCAATGAGCTCACGCTTACGCTGAACAGAAAACTCAGCGCGGACGGTACATATGACGGCTATGAACTCTGGCTCGGTACGGATTACCTGAACCCTGCCGTTGGTGTTGATCCGACCACCTACCAGATAAACTCCGGCGATACAAGGTTCCTGGTGCAAGACAGGATAGAGCCGACCTTAGTAGATGTGCTTTGGGGGTTAGACAGCGGATATGGAAGCGCCTATACAAACAGAGATGCGATAACGCTCGTATTCGATGAGAAGGTGCAGCCTGATACTGGTAAAACTTGGGATGATTTGTTCTTAACTCTGGATATTGACGGCGAAACCGTAACTAATGGGGATCCCGGTTATGCCTGGCATGTTGACTCGGCTGGTCCCGATGCCGACGGATACTACTTCGTGAATATCTTTATGACAGGCACAAAGAACATTGAGTCCGTGGACGTTGATATAGTCCATAGGCCAATGACAACATGGAGGATCAATGACGGCAGCACCAGGCCGGGCGGACCAAACTATCTGGCTGGATTCACCAAGACAGTTAACGTAAGGTTTATGCACTAATTGACGGCATAACCGCATAGCTCTGCAGCATGGGATAACCACATAATACAACATAACATAGCATCATAAATATTACATAAGTTTAGTAAGGGGGCTGTATAATGCAGTCCCCTTTCCTTATGCCCTTAGCGCCTGCCTTACTTCACACTGTTATGGTATGTCGTGCAATGCTTCCACCCCATTCCTTATGCCTTTCTTTGCGCATGCCTATCTTTACGCAGTTTCGCGCGCCGCTCACCCACCATTCCATTCCTTATGCCCTTCTTAACGCCTTTCTTAAGCATTCCTTTTTCAATACGCCACTGAGTCCCGTATCATTATTATTAAGATATCTTTACAATAATGTGTTATTGTTGAACCACATAATACAGCGATATATAATAATTGCAATAATGATTAGCGTTGAATTTTATGAGATATATGGAGGTAAAGGCATGTTTTTACGAAAGAGAAGGGCTTTTTACAAAGTAATCTTGCATACTTTGATAATATCAGTGGCGTTTTTATGTGTGTCGCCGGCTGTTGTTACGGTTGCAAATGCGGAGATCACGGCGGGTGATTTTGACTGCGCCTATATATGCGCCGAGTTGGGGATATTGAGAGGCGACGGCGAGGGAGTTACGGACGAGTACCTTGAAAAAGAATCTGTCAGGGTACAAGCCGCATACCTCACGTTAAGGATGATGGGGAGCGAGGATATTGCCGAGAACTACACCGGAACGGATAATTTTGACGACGTCGGACATTTATTCGCCGGAGGGCAACGCAGGACAGCGTATCTTAAGGCAAACAGCGCCAAGTATGGGTGGCAGGGCGACGGGACAAACAAGCTCATGCCGGACGACATACTTACCGCGCAGCAGTTTTATAAGGTGATGCTAACCGTGCTCGGCTATGAGGTCTATGTGGACTTTGATTATGCAGACACTCTGGATTTCGCAGAAGACGAAGCGGGTATGTTTGAGTGCAGGTACATCCCGGGGGCGCTGACAAACGACGACCTGTCGGTAATGCTCGTTGAAGCGCTGCTTGCCAAGATGAAAGGCGAAACATACACCCTGGCGGAGTTCCTGGCCGAGGAAGGGGTTATCAATTATAACCGGGCTGTCAACATCGGGATTATAAGTAAGGAAAGCGGAAGTGAAGAGCAGCCGTCCACGGGATTGCCCTCGACATTGCAGGTTGAGGATATCATTGCGGTTAATTTTGCCGAAATCGACGTAGTATTTAATCAAGGGATCGACAAGGATTCTGTTGACAGGAGCAATATAAGAATAGAGGGCGGCGTTCTTGAGGAGACTGACAGCGTGCGCGTTCTTGAAGACGGCGCAACCTTGAGGATATACAGGCCTGCAGGTTTTGTGTCGGCCCAGGGAGTTATCCGGAAGCTAACCCTAAGCAGGGTGAAAACACCGGCGGGACTGGAGATGGCAGCGATAACTTCAAAAGACGTCACATTTATGGACAACCAGGCGCCGTCGCTTGTGAAAGTCTCCACAATTGGATTGAGGTACGTTAAGCTTGAATTCTCAGAACCGCTTAGAGTTTCGGATTCCCAGGTAATGAATTACACAATCTACAAGTTCAATGGAAGATCCATAAGCACCACAGAGCAGATTATATGCACAGGCCGGGAGGTTTACCTCCCGCTTTCCCAGAGCCTGGAGTCGGGGCAGAATACGCTAACGATAGAGACAAACAGGCTAAACGACTTGGCGGGATTTCCAATATACGACGTGTCGGGCTATACATTTACAGCTGAAGTTGACACGACCGCGCCTGAGGTGATATCGGTTGAGGCGTACAGGGAGAAGGTCGTGGTTGTCTTCAATAAGGAAGTCAGAAACGCTGTCAGGCTTGGCTGGCAGGACGGATCGCTTCGGAGGAACGCTCAGCGTCAGGAGAAAGACCAATTTGAGAGGGATATCATTACGTTCTATTTTGATGAAGGGTCGTACCTGCCTGTATCAAGCACTGAGATAATCATAGACAATATAACGGATATGGGCGGTTTGCCAGGCGCCGAGTACCGGCAGTTTGTCACGCCCTCTCTGGACACATTGAGACCTGCGCTTGTGGATGTTATATCCGAAAATGCCAATGAGATAGTCCTGCTATTTAATAAAAGTGTAAGAGTGGGAACCGCCAACAGCGGTAGGTTCACTCTAAGGAACGAAAATGGAGTTACAGTCACTGTGACGCCGCAGGCATACACTCCGCCGGGGGCGTCCGCTCCTGACAGCCGGTACATAAAACTGACTGGAAATATCCCGGCCGGAAGGTACACGCTTACAGTTGTGAATGTCGAGGACATGACGGCGCAGGCTAACAAAAGCGTCGAAGACGTGCGGCAAGTGACGACGCTTGATACGAACCCTCCGACAGTAGTGTCAGTTTCCACGTTGATCGGTGAGTCAAAAGTAGTCGTCGTTTTCGACAAAGCTCTCGACTGGTCGTCAGCGTCGGATATTTCCAATTATCAATATAAAGCGCCGGGCAAGGGACATGTGGAGATGCCCAGCGGGACGTCGGTGTTGCTTGAAGCGGACGCAAAGACGGTTGTCATAAAGTTCCCGACCGGAGGGTGGGTGATAACAGGCAATACGGTCACCCCGAACGCATTTACGCTTTATATTGCTTCAGACGTCGGCGAGCAGATACGGCTTTTAAATATAGAGGACGTCGCGGGCAACAAGATGGAACCGACCGTGATATCTGTACCAAGCAGCAATGAAGTGGCCGCAAAGCTCACCGGCCTTGCCACAGCGGTCAGCCAGAATAAAATAACTATGAAGTTTGGGAACGGAGCGCTGCCTGTTACGGCATACAGCGGGGATTTTATAGTCCGTACAACAAGTGGGATAATTCCGCTCAAGAGTATGAGTTATTCTGATATTGACTCAGTCAAAAGGGAACTGTCCCTCTACCTTGGCGCCGGATATGAGTTAAACGAAGACGGCACTTACGGCGCCAATAACCTGCAGGTGACTGTTACCATGGTCCTGCCTTCCCAAGTACAGCAGACGAAGACTGCTCTGGGTGTTCCCCTTGAGATCGAAACCGCATCAGCTATTGTTGTTGACTGTATAAGGCCGGGGCTTTTTGAGGCTTTCAGAGGGAACAGGGCGGCTCAGAATTCTTCAGCTTTGGGAGTGAAATATCCAGCGCTCGCCGTTAACCAGGTTCTGGTAGTCTTTAATAAAAATGTACAGTTTTATGGCGTTGGCTATGCGGCGCAGTTGAATAACATGATTTCGATTGTGGCGGAGGGAGCGCCGAACTCACCGTTGTCACCCGCAAATTACAAGATAGAAGCGTTCAATGGGAATCTTGATCCGTCGACGTTCAACCAGGGATTTTATGATGTGAGGATGATTGTTATTACATTTAGTAATATAAATCCTCCTGACGCGGTGAGCGTCACAGTGAACGCCAACTTGATTTGGAATGGCAACCTGTTTATAGACGGTCAATATGTATTGAACAGCAGCTTTTCCACAGAGTATTTGCCGATGCTACAATAGCGCCGCGCAACAGTGCTGCTATGCGCCAGTGCGCCAATGCGCGAGTGCGCCAGTGCGCCAGTGCGCCAATGCGCCAGTGCGCCAATGCGCCAGTGCGCTAATGCGCCAGTGCGCTAATGCGTCGGTGCGCCAGTGCGCCGGTGCGCTAATGCGCAAGCGCGCTAATGCGCCGGTGCGCTAATGCGCCAGTGCTGTTGCGAGGCGGCGCGACAGCGAGTGACCGTGCTGCTGAAAGACGGCGCTGTTCCGGGGTGTCTTTGAATTATTTAGCAGGAATATGGTATATGATTATGAAAAAGAATATTTTTTACCGATTAATAATTTATTTAGTTGCAGGAGTTATTATCCTGCCATCTTTTTGGGGGGTGACGTCCGCTGCAGCCGCAACGATTGACGGCGGAAAGACGGATGCCGAGATATGCGGTGAGCTGGGCGTATTGCTTGGAAGCGGTGAAGGGTTGGATTCGTCTTACTTGTTGGCTTACACAACCCGTGAACAGGCGGCGTATATTACCCTCAGGCTAATGGGGAAAGAAGCCGATGGAAGCGCTTATATGGGAGTAAGGTCGTTTAAAGACATCAATGAAAACTCTGTGGGTTTCGAGGAAGGCAGAAGAATGTTGAACTTTCTGAGAAATAATCCACAGTATGGCTGGCAGGGAGACAATGCCGGAAACTTCAACCCTGCAGGGCTTTTGACCGCTCAAGCCATGTATAAAGTTGCGCTGACTGTGCTCGGCTACAAGGTAGACGAAGACTTTAAATGGGAAGACACGTTGACCTTTGCGCGTGGAAAAGGCATGGGCGCTCTTGGGTATAGGGTTACATATCTCTCAAACAGTGACGTTGCGTCAATATTAATTGAAACACTCAAGGCGAACATAAAAGATCAGAGGATGACGTTGTGTGAATATCTTATTGACCAAAACGTGATCAGCGCGCAAAAGGCGTTTGCCGTGTCCATGACTCCCGGCAGCCCTGGCTACAAGCCGCTACTGTCGTACAAAAACGGAGGCCCGCTCATTTCGGAGATTTCTGCGGATTTAGGACAAAACCGGCTTCGAATCGGATTTAATATCAATTTAAACCCATCATACGCAAAATCACTTAAGCATTACGAGTATTTTGTGTATGGAAAGGGGTATGTGCCGCTTCCATTGACTTGCATTACAAGCATGCCAGATGAGACTACAGTTGTGATACAATTTCCAGAGAGGGGATGGGCGGAAGGAAATGTTCCTCCTATGGAAGCTTTTACTACATACATTGCTACATACGGAAGAAATGAGATAAAGATAAGCGGACTCCTTGACGCGGATGAAAATCTTATAGATGATGTGTTAATTGATGTTCCAAGGTGAGAAATACTGCAAAAACTATTTTATAAATGTTCATACTTTTTTAATACTAAAGCTGTACTATATTCATGTTTAATACTAAATACTATATTCATGTTTAGTACTAAAACTGTACTATAGTCATGCTAAACACAATAATTATAATGCCGAATGATAGCAGAGGATGGTATTGATGCATATTATTGGTTCGATGAAAAGAGTTCTGACAATTTCACTTCTCATTACTTGTTATACATCTGTATTTGCCGGGATTGGCGTCTTCGCAAAGGATGGCGTAGCTAGACCGACGCAGATGGTTGAGTCTCGGGTGTTAGTGACGCCAACATTGATAACGGCGAAGGAAGATCGGTCGATAATTGCGTCAACATCAACATCAGCGTTGACACCAATGCCAACGCCGGCGCCAGCGGTAGCGTCATCATTAGTTTCATCAGCATCAGTATCAACATCAGCATCAACATCAGCATCAGCATCAACATCAGCATCAGCATCAACATCAGCATCAGCATCAGCATCAGCATCAGCATCAACATCAGCATCAACATCAGCATCAGCATCAACATCAGCATCAGCATCAACATCAACACTGGCGTCGGCGTCAGCGACGTCGGCGTTATCAATGTCAGCGTCAGCGAAGACGCCTGTACCGCAGGTATTTGCAACGCCAAGACCAACTCAGACCCAGGTTACAATTGTTATTCCTGCGGCTACTCCAACGCCTACCTCTGATCCAATGCTACAGGACTATGTCAGGGAGGGTGTGGACAAGGTCAGCATTACGGACATAAAACCGACTCCGGGTATCCCGTCATATAATGTCAAGCTTAGCGTAGAGAAGGCAGTGGAGAAAGCTCTCGAGGCTTCTAAACCGTCAATAAGGACTCTTGAAATATCAAAGTCGAATGCTTTAAAGCAAATAACCTCAGTCAGGAGCGGCGTGAATATGGCGATCAAGGCCCTCGACAATGACGACAGGTATTTGGAGCTCAAAGCCTACGACGAAGTATGGGGCGGGGACAAGGACAGTAAAGGCAACTATATTGTTACTGCGGAGGGTGCGATTGTTCACGACAAATTGGACCCCGACCTCAGAATGGAACTCAGTATATATCAGGCGATGGACTATGAGGAACTGTGGTATGACGACAGGCTTGCCCTGGAAGTGACGAGAGACTTGTCGTACGATAGGTTTAATCTTAATATCATGCAAATCGAACATAATCAAGAAATACAAAAGAAATCAATCGAATACGGGGTTTACGCTCAATATGCCGGAATTGCCCAACTGCAGAGCTCGCTTGTGCTCCAGCGGAAGTCGCTTAAAAACACGGAAAATACCTTGGAGACTGCAAAAAAAAGATATGAGCTTGGAGATATCTCAAAAGCGGAATTTGACAAAGCTCAGATTGCCTACGACAAGGCGGTTCTTGAAATTGCCAGCTCTGAGCGTTCGTTAAAATCACAGGTCACTTCGTTCAACAAAACGCTGGGTGAGAATCTCAATACGACATACAGCGACTTTGATATTAGCTTACTGGCGCCTAAGGCAAGCAACAGGAGTATAAATTATTATCTGGATAAAGCTACAAGCGCGAGAAGCGAGGTCATACTCGCCGCTGAAAGAAAAAGGCTGGCGGAAGCCGAAGCCGAATACTATAAAGCGGTCTATAAGAGCGAGCGTACATTTGAACGATATGAAAAAATACAGGCTGCTGATGAAGCGGTTTTAGAGTACGAATTGGCAGTCAACGCTGTAGAGTCGGATGTCCGGAGCGCATACAAACAACTCCTTGCGCTGAGGGGGAGCTCCCCATATTACCAGAGACAGGTTGAGATAACACAGGACAGCTATGAGAGAACGCAAACGATGTACGAGCTTGGCATGGTGACGTTGAGCGCTGTCGATGCAGCGGCGTTACAGGTAAACCAGGCGGAGTTGCAGCTTTTGAACAACAGAATCAGTATCTGGACTCAGCAGAAACTATTAGAGACTATTTGCGGGATAGGGCCGGGAAACCTGAGATAAGGGAGACTGTAAGCGAACCGGTATAGTGGTATAGAAGGCACAGTTGTGCAATAACGGAGGGTAACCACGATGTATAGCAATGATTATCACAATAGCAATAGCGTCAATAATTACGATAGAGAAAAGGACTCAGCAAAGGGTTTTCCCCCCTCTTATGGGAAGCGGGTTCATCTTTCGCTTTCGGGCGGAAAGAATGAATTCCCCGCCCCGCATATTTCAAAGAAGTCTGAAAGCAATACTACTGGTCGGCAAACCCGCAGGGATATCGGAGTGAATTCTTTTACGAGTCTTTTCGCACTGGTGACAATGATTGCCTCTATAGCGTTTACGCCGGTGACTGATATAGCGGCTCCTGTTGATACTTATGCGACGTCAGCGGTGTCTGCGGAAATGCTTGAAGTGCTTACGGCGTCTGCGACCACGTCTGCAACGCCTGCGACCTCAGCTACAGCAGTTGCCGTTGGCGCAGCAGCTGCTGAAGCCGGCGCAGAGAAAGCCGCCGACGCAGAGAAAGCCGCCGGTGCAGAGGAAACCGCCGGCGCGGCAGAAGCGAAAAAAAGTGGCGCCGTGCCGGGATACAGTATAGTTGATGGTGTTGTACAGCTGACGCTAAACGCCATGTTCAATCGTATTAAAGTAGATAACGAGGAGTACCTGGTTCAGGCGAAGAGGGCTGAGATTTATAAAAGAAGACTTTCGCTTGCGATGAGCAATAAAACGATAGCTGAAAGCCTTTCTGCTCCGAACGCGAACAATCCCGAGTCCAGGTTGAATTGGGAGAAGCAGAGGCATACGGCATGGCAGACGGCGGAACTCGATTATGAGAAATATGTAAATGACCTCGAGGATAAATACGACTCCATAAAGAGTAGTTTGAAGAGCCAGTATAATTCCATTCTTGACAGGCAACGAAACCTGAAAGTATACGGCGACGAGATGGAGAAACTCGAAGCAAATATTTCGCAGACTGAAGCCAAGATCAAGGTCGGACAGGTGAAGCAGTCCGACTTGGACTCTCTCGCGGCGCAAAAACAAAAACTTGAGGCGGATGTAGCTTCGTTGCAGCGAGATATCGACCTGGCAAAGCTGCTCCTTAAGTCCGATTTGGGAATCGATTTTAGTTATGATATTGAACTGGCAGATTTTTCATCGTCATTTATCAGATATAACGACTCAAGGATCGAAAACACAATATCGGGAGCCGTGGGCAAGGACTTCTCTGTTCACAACAGTACACGAAGACTTGAGATACTGAGACAGGAACGCGCGATGATGATACTGTTCGACAAGGACGGCGCCTTCATGACCAGCCTTCAGGAAAACGAGATCTCTATAAGACAGACCGAATATGAAATAATTAACGCAAAAAATACGGCTGAGACGGGATATTGGTCGTCCTATTACAGTATCCTGAACCAGGAAGATAGAATAGAAATAGAAAAGAAAAACGTTAAGCTTGCAGAGGACTCTCTCCGTGTGACGTCCGCGCTGCTTGCTCAGGGTATGGCGAGGCAGATTGACGAGCAAAACGACAGAATCAGCCTGGAACAAGCGAAGATTACCCTCCAAACGGCAATAAATGACTATATGCGCATGGTTGAAGATTTTGAAGCGAGTTTGAAATAAATCGAAAGAATAAACCGGCAGAGTAGAAAATCGAAAGAATAAACCGGCAGAGTAGAAAATCAAAAGAATAAACCGGCAGAGTAGAAAATCAAAAGAATAAACCGGCAGAGTAGAAAATCAAAAGAATAAACCGGCAGAGTAATAAATTGATTTACTAAACTGGCAGAGTAATGATTTGAAAAAATTAACCAACATAAGAAACTGATCGATAGGACATAAAAGTGCTCGTTATTGACAACAAACCTATTACTATAGAAGACGTGGTCGCCGTAGCCCGCGAGAACGAACGGGTCGAGTTGTCAGAAACCTCCATAAGGAGAATTGCATCAAGCCGCGTTCATGTAGACCACATCCTTGAGTCTGAGAAGCCTGTCTACGGGATCACGACCGGATTTGGCGAGCTTAGTAAGATTTTTATCGGCGCAGACGATCGGGAAATATTACAGCGCAATCTAATCCTCAGTCACTGTACCGGCGTAGGCGAAAACCTGCCTGAAGACGTTACTCGCGCAGTAATTCTGTTGCGGATTAATTCCCTGGCAAGGGGGTACTCCGGCATTCGAGTAGAGACTGTGCAAAAGCTGGTTGATCTTTTAAATCTGGGCATTTGCCCGGCTATCCCATGCAAGGGTTCGGTTGGAGCTAGCGGAGACTTGGCTCCTCTTGCTCACATGGCGGCTGTGCTGCTAGGCGAAGGATTAGTGATAAAAGACGGCAAAGAGGTTCCTTGCGCTCCGGTATTGCGTGAGGCTGGTTTTGAACCAATCCAGCTTGCGGGCAAAGAAGGGCTTGCGCTAATCAACGGGACGCAAGTTATGACGGCCATTGCCGCGCTTGTCTGTTATGATGCAAAAAACCTCATGAAAGTATCTGATATTGCCGCCGCAATTTCGCTGGAAGCATTGCGAGGCACACGCGCTGCGTTTGATCTGCGAATAGCTGAACTCCGTCCCCACAAAGGGCAGATCGACACTGTGAAAAACATATTGGCTCTGACCGATAACAGTGAAATCATTCAAAGCCATATCGACTGCGATAAGATTCAGGACGCCTATTCGCTACGCTGTATCTCTCAGGTTCATGGGGCCAGTAAAGACGCTCTGCGCCGTGTTTTAGAAGCGGTGGATGTGGAGATGAACTCTGTCACTGACAATCCAATCGTCATGGCTGATACCGGGGAAATTATTTCCGGAGGAAACTTTCACGGCCAGCCCATAGCTCTTGTAATGGACTATCTTAAGATTGCAATATCTGAACTAGGCAATATTTCTGAGCGACGCATCAACCGTATGGTAGATAGGAGTCTGAGCGACCTGCCGGCGTTTCTGACAGCCTACCCCGGCGTCAATTCCGGTTACATGATCACACAATACACAGCTGCGTCGCTGGTATCAGAAAATAAGGTGTTGGCCCATCCCGCCTCGGTCGATTCAATACCAACCTCAGCCAACCAGGAGGATCATGTCAGTATGGGAACAATTGGAGCGAGGCAAGCCGGGGAAATCCTGGAAAACGTGCGGCATGTACTGGCTATCGAGATTATGACCGCACTTCAGGGGATTGACTTTCTTAAACCCCTTCGAGCGGGCGCCGGCTCGCAAGCCGTTCACTCCTACCTGCGAAATTTTATACCCCACCTCGACGAGGATCGTATATTGACGCCGGACATTCTCGCTATTTACGAAACGATCGTTGACGGCGCCCTGATCTCGCAGGCGGAAAGCGCTGTTGGGGCCCTGTTGCCGCTCTGACCTGAATCGCTTTGACTTGGTTTGATTTGGTTTGGTTTGGTTTGATTTGGTTTGATTTGGTTTGATTTGATTTGGTTTGATTTGATTTGGTTTGATTTGGTTTGATTTGATTTGGTTTGATTTGGTTTGATTTGGTTTGATTTGGTTTGATTTGTTTGGTTTAGTTTGGATTTGGTCTGATTTAGTGGTCTAAATAAGCGGTTTAATTTAACAGTTTGGTTTAGCGGTCTAATATAGCGGTTTAATTTAACAAAATTTTCCAGTCTCTACTATATTGCATATACCGATAATTTGTGCTAACATACTGAATGTTTCCACTGTATGGATGGAAAATATTTCCCTTGCTCCGGACAAAAGTTCCGGGGCCGATAGGCCGGGAGGAGGTGAATAGTGTTATGAACATGAACAAATATGAGACCGTGTATATCATCAATTCAGAGTTAGGCGAAGAGTCAATTCAGGCAATCATTGAGAAATTCAAAGATATGATTGAATCTGCTGGTCAACTTGAGGCAATTGAAGAGTGGGGTAACAAAAGGCTCTCGTATCCCGTTAAGGACAAGAACGACGGCTACTACGTGCTGGTGCATTATAGTGCGCCGCCAGAGTTTCCACGGGAGTTGGAACGCGTGTTTAAAATCACGGACGGAATTCTAAAATTCCTGACAGTAAGAAGAGACGATTGATCAACAGCAAGAAGAACAATTGATCCACAGTAGGTAGAAGCAATCTGCCCGTAGCAAACAAGGAACGATTGATTCGCGGCAAAAATGAAGCAATTGATCCACAGCGGGAAGGAACAATCAGTCCGTAGTAAAAAGGAACGATTGATTCTCAGTAAGAAGAAACGACTAAATAGCAGGTAAGAAGAGACAACTGATTTGCAGTAAAACGGACGATTGATCCACATTCAGAAAGGGGCGCGTAATGAATAAAGCAATACTCATGGGAAGATTAACCAGAGACCCGGAGGTTCGGTATAGCCAATCCAACTTGGCCGTATGTAATTACACACTCGCCATAGACAGGCGATTTCCAAGGCAAGGGGAAGAGAATCAAGCAGATTTTATTCCCATTGTTACATTTGGCAAAACGGCGGAATTCTGTGAGAAGTATTTCAGAAAAGGGCAGCAGGTCGCTGTTGTTGGTAGGATACAGACCAGGACTTGGGACGACAATGAAGGAAAAAGACACTACATGACGGAGGTTATTGCGGACGAGTGCTTTTTTGCTGACAGCAAACGCCCAGATGGCGGCGGTGGCGGTAACGTTCGCCCAGAAGACTATGGATACTATCCTCATATGGATCCGAGCGCTCCGACTCAGACGTTGGGTACACAGTCGTCAGGCGCCGGCGCCTCGTCTGAAGCGTTGGGATATGGCGCCAATAATGCTATGAAGACTGGTCGAGAGAACAGTGATTCTGGTTTGGACGACGGCTTTTCCCCAGTTGAGAATGAGAACGATTTGCCCTTCTGATGTGGGAGCGTGATAAGCATTCTTCTTAGGATATAGCATTATCAGGCGTTCGGATTTGCTGCAAAGCGGGGGGCGCTGCACGGCGGGGCGCAATAAGGTAAGGCGAGGCCCTACAAGGCGCGGTGAGGCGCTATAAGGTAGTAAAAAGGCGAGGCCCTGCAAGGCGCGGTGAGGCGCTATAAGGTAGTTAAAAGGCGAGACCCTACAATGCACGGTGAGGCGCTATAAGGTAGTTAAAAGGCGAGGCCCTGCAAGGCGCGGTGAGGCGCTATAAGGTAGTAAAAAGGCGAGGCCCTACAATGCACGGCGAGGGTAACAATGCGGGACCCTGCAGGGCACGGCGCCATAGTCGGGCCGAAAACAGAATCTCACAATTATTCAGCATTTTAAGGAGGTGAAAGGAATGCCTAAGCAAGGCGGATACAAAAAAGACAACAAGAGCAGCGGCTACAGGGAGCAATACGATAAAAACGACAGCAAAAATAGTATGCGCAGTAGACGCGTTAAGAGGAAGAGTTGTTCATTTTGTGTAGATAAAGAAGAGCACATTGAGTATAAAGATGTTGCGAAACTCAGGAAGTTTATTTCTGAGAGGGCGAAAATCCTGCCAAGGAGGATTTCCGGTTGTTGCGCGAAACACCAGAGGCAACTGACAATAGCCATAAAAAGAGCAAGGCATATTGCCCTTCTTCCGTACACATCGGATTGACTCTGACGTGTCAGGATATAGTTTGCTTGGCTACTTACCTATTATGAAGCTAGCCGTATCGCGCGACACGCGACAATATTTATAAAACCACCTATCTAGGTGGTTTTGTTTTTGTAAGGATTAATATATAATTAATACAAGGCGTTCACAAAACCGGGCGGATATAAAACCGGACGTATAAAAGCGGAAAACCTGGCATACATTAACCCGACGTACGTAAAGCCCGACGTGCATAAAGCCCGACGTACACATGAACCCCAAAAAGAGTTGGGAGTTTGGCAAAGTATGACCGCCTAAGTTCCTGAGAGGTCATACTCTCGAGAGGAATGCTATGGTTCCCCTCAATTCTTCCCTCCTTTAAGGAGAATGTGAGGGAGTCCCCCTCATCACTCCCCATGACCATTCCTTTTGGTCATGGCAGTTTTTTGACTCTCGAAGAAAGGAATGGTAATGAGCATGAAGGTAATTCTTAAGGAAGATGTTAAAGGCCTTGGAAGCAGGGAGGACATGGTTAATGTCAGTAATGGATATGCCCGGAATTTTCTTCTACCAAGAGGTATTGCGGTTGAGGTTTCAGCCGCGAATCTAAATGTCATGAAAGCAAGAAAAGATGCCCTAAAGACAAAAGAAGAGCGGGATCATGCACATGCTTTGGAGTTAGCTGAGAGACTCAAACAAATGTCAGTTGTCATTAGAAGCAAAGCTGGCGAGAACTTGAGGCTTTTTGGCTCGGTTACGGGGAAGGATATTTCAGAAGAGCTTAACAAGAAGTTCAGGGTTGATATCGATAAGAAGAGGATTATATTGGAGGAGCCAATTAGGAGCGTAGGGGAACATGAAGTGGATATAAAGCTGTCTCCAGGGGTCTCTGCCAAATTGATGGTAAAAGTGGAGGCTGAGTAATGCCGCAAAGCCAAAGCCAGAGCCAAAGCATGAGAGTGCCGCCGCAAAACCTTGAGGCGGAAATGTCAGCCCTCGGCTGCATTTTGCTAGATCAGGAAAAAATTACCTCTGTTTATGAGATTGTGAAACCAGAAGATTTTTACAGCGAAGTGAACAAAGAGGTTTACTTGGCTATGTTGGATCTATTCAACAAGTCCGAACCTATCGACATATTAACTGTGGGCGACAGGCTAAAAATGCGTGGGAGCCTGGCTAAAATTGGCGGTATGGAGCATTTGGGAGAGTTGGTATACGTTGTACCGGCGCCCGAAAACGCGCGTTATTACGCAAAGATTGTCGCTGAAAAATCCATGTTGCGGACGCTGATAAAGGCGTGCTCTAAGGTTGTTGAGGATAGTTATTTAGTAAATCAAGAAGCGGATGCGATTGTAGAAAGGGCCGAAGACGCTATATTCGGCATCATGGAAGACAGAAACCGAGCAGGTGTCGTCCATGTGAAGGAAGTCATTATCGAAATATATGAAATGCTCAATGAGCTCTACAACAGGAAAGGCAAACTCACAGGAGTCCCAACAGGGTTTTACTGGCTGGACGATAAGACTTCAGGACTGCACAACTCAGATTTGATATTGTTAGCGGCGAGACCATCTATGGGCAAAAGTTCACTTGCGCTCAATATAGCCCATAATGTTGCCGTCAGAGCCGGACTGCCAGTGATGTTCTTCAGTCTTGAAATGACTAGAGCACAGTTAGTGAGTAGAATGATTTGCGCTGACGAAATGATTGACGCAGGCAGAATGCGGAGCGGGAAGCTTTTGGATGAAGACTGGCAGAAAGTAGCCCTCGCAACGAGCAGGCTGATGGACGCTCCGTTTTACATTGACCACACTTCAACGTTGACGGTTACAGACATTAAGGCAAAATGCCGTAGGCAAAAGCTGGAAAAAGGCCTTGGCCTGGTTGTGATCGACTATCTCCAACTCATGCAGGGAGGAGCGAGGAGTGAAAACAGGCAACAGGAGATATCTGAAATTTCAAGATCACTGAAGTTGATGGCGAGGGAGTTAAACGTACCGGTTCTGGCTTTATCGCAGTTATCAAGAGCGCCGGAGAACAGAACCGACCACAGGCCGATACTCAGTGATTTACGCGAATCCGGCGCAATAGAGCAAGATGCTGATATTGTCATGTTCTTGTATAGGGACGAGGCATATAACCCGGACACGGAGAGCCCCGGCCTGGCGGAGCTTATAATTGCAAAGCATAGAAACGGAGAGACTGGGAAAATCGACTTGAAATGGATGGGCAACTATACCAAATTTGCCACCCCCGATAATATCTATTGATTTGGGTAACTTATTTGACAAAGTATTAGAGAATATAATTCGCGACGATCTATTGCGCCCCGGAGATAAAGTGATTGTTGGAGTATCGGGAGGCGCTGATTCAGTATGCCTTCTAAATGTGCTCATGCGAGCGGCGAGAGAATATGACATTGGAACTCGCGCGAAAGCGACCTTAACTACGGCTGCAGCAACGCAAGCAGCTACGACACCGACTACGGCGCCCCCCGCGACCACGGAGCCGGCTGCAGCATCGCAAGCAGCTACGACACAGACTACGGCGCCACTTGCGACACCGATTACGACACCGGCTGCAGCATCGACTGCGACACCGACTACTGTATCACTTGCGACCGGAGTACCG
>JGI24702J35022_10000336_pt1 | contig 27739 bp, 18 predicted proteins | sample TergutTh196P4_FD_35022 | JGI IMG/M metagenome (IMG submission 35022)
AGTTGAGAGTTGAGAGTTGAGAGTTCCACAATCCCGTCAGGGATTTACGCTCGGTAGAATTCAATGTTTAATATTCCACAATCCCGTCAGGGATTTACGTTCGGTAGAATTCAATTATTCAATGTCGTAAAACCGCAAGATATTATTTTAAATTTTTAAATCTTTAAATTGATTCAGTTATTTCAACCTATGAACATACGACCGGTTTTAATATTTTGCATGCTGTTTGCTTTGTTGCCGGCTAACGCCCAGCGTGTCGGTGAATGGCGTTCATACTTAGCGTGTTACAATACAACGGCCGTTGCCGAAGCCAATAACTTGGTGTTCGGATTGGCCGACGGGGCATTATACAGTTACGGCAAAAACGATAACCGCGTTACGTTTTACTCGCGGCAANCAGGNTTGAGTGATAGCAATATCGAACTGATTGGATATAACCCAGCCGTGAAAATGCTGCTGATAGCCTATACCAATGGTAATATTGATTTAATGAGCGAAGACGGAATTTATAATCTTCCCTTTTTGATGAATGCAGGCAATATTCCTGATAAAAAACCTTTGGCCATCAATTTCCACAACGAAAGAGCATACTTATCCTGCGAATTCGGTATTGTAGTCATCCAAATGGATCANCAGGAAGTGGCCGAAACNTACCGGTTTAATCATGCTGCCTATTCGGTTTGTATCATCGGTGAAACGATTTATGCCTCCACNAGCGAAGGGCTGAAACAAGCCGACATCAATAACAACCTGATTGACAACAGCAATTGGAGTATTGTGCCGCTCAACTCGCCTGATTTCAACGTTTCATCCATCCGTCAACTCACGCTGTTTCAAGAGCGGCTTTGTTTCCGTGCAGCAGGCAGCGGCGTATTCTATATGGAACCAACCGGAGAGATAAAAACCATCATCAGGCATACGGGCTTGCAGGGGATGGTGTTGCTTCCCGACTATTTAGCGACTTACACCACCTCCACACTCTATCTGTTTAATACGATGAATCGCTACGAATCAGTTAATTTGGGCGTGATAAACGATGTGTCTGCCCTGAAAAACGATGCCAATTATTGGATTGCCGGAGGGGTCAACGGTATAGCAGGCATCAAACGAAAAGCCGAAAATCAATTTGAAGCGTCGGTGTCGGGATTGAATATCGAAGGGCCTAAACGCAACCTGTCGGCTTTCCTGACTATGCATGGCCAACAATTATTAATCACAGGAGGAGGATTTACGATCAATCGTTTTGATAATCCCGGTACGTTNATGACGTATNNCAACGGTATATGGACCAATTTTGATGAAAGCCGGATTGTTTCAAGTATCGGTTATGGCGTTCGTGATTTTACAACAGTAGCCGTAGATCCTGACGACGACAATCATTATTTTGTATCTTCATTCGGAGAAGGAATCGTGGAGATAAAAGATAATGCCTTTGTCAGTCTTTATAATCACACAAACACTGCTTTACAAAGCGCACTGCCCAATTCGTCTTCTGCCGACCGGTATGTCAGGGTGGGGAGTGTCTGTTTTGATAGCGACAAGAACCTTTGGGCTACCAATTGCGAAGTGCGCAATGTGATTGTCGTACGTACACCTGATGGTCAATGGACTTCGCTCTACTACCCCGGCATCAGTGGCGCCAGTGTCGTGGATAAGATTATGATTACCTCCAAAGGAATAAAATGGGCCAATGTGCCTCATAACAGCGGGACGACAGGCGGTATCTTAGTGTTTGACGACAACGGGACACCTGCCGATAACACCGACGATAAATCGTATTATTATGCAACGCTAAGGACAGCAGGCACGAATACGATACACGGAACCAAGTTCTATTGTATGGTAGAGGACCTGTCGGGAAAAATCTGGATTGGCTCGAACAGTGGCCCCATTATATGCCAATCGCCCCATAATGCGCTTGAAAACCTGACATTTACCCATATCATCCGGGAAGATGACTATGGTGTTCCCTATTATCTGATGGATGGCGAACAAATCAATACCATCGCTGTGGACGGAGGCAACAGGAAATGGATCGGCACGGCCGGTTCGGGGATTTTCTTACTTAGCCCCGAGGGCGACCGCACCATCCTTCATTTCGATATGTATAACTCACCCTTGTATTCAAATACGATTTATAGCATTGCCATTGACCATACGACAGGTGAAGTATTTATCGGGACCGATAAGGGATTGATCTCGTATTGGGGTGATGCCAACGAACCAAGCCCGAGTTATTCCGACGTATATGCTTTTCCGAACCCTGTCAGGTTAGCAATCGACAACCAGGTTGTGATCACCGGATTGATGAGAGATTCGAACGTAAAGATTACCGATATATCAGGCAACCTGATTTACCAGGGCATGTCGGCAGGGGGACAGTTTGTCTGGAATTGCAGGGGTCGCTCCGGCAATCGTGTGGCAACAGGCGTCTATTTGGTATTGTCCTCCACCCCTGAAGCCCGCGAAAGCGTAGTGGCAAAGATTGCAGTGATCCAAGAGTAAGTCACACCTTCGGGAAAACCCAGGGCGCACGGTATTGTTTGGTCAGGTAGGCATCGGCTTCGGCATCGTTGAATGTAGTGCCGTTCCATGACAGTTTCTTTCCGGTTCGGTAGGCTATATTGCCCAACTGCGAAAATTTAGCGATATGCGCACCGATTTCAATACTTGCATTACAGTTCGGATTCCTTGTCTTAATACATTCCAAATGGTTCTTTACATGAAGATTAAGTCCTCCTTCCCCATACGACTTTTGCAACGGTACAGCCTCCATGCGTACTACGTTGTTTACTTTTTCGGGTATGACTTCCCAACCACTCCGGTCAAGTACTAACGTTCCGTTTTCGCCGACAAAGCCTAACCCGTGATTACGTCCGTATGCGCCGTCATCAATGCCGATGGCATGATCCCAAAGCACGGTGAAATCGTCAAACGTATAGATGGTCTGCAGCAGGTCGGGCGTTTCGCAGGCATCATCGGGATAACCGAACTTGCCACCTGAAGCCATAACCGAATTAGGGGCGGTCACCTTCATGCCGTACAATGCGTAGTCTAATAAATGGACACCCCAGTCCGTCATCAATCCGCCTGCATAATCCCAGAACCAGCGGAAGGTGAAATGAAAACGATTCCTGTTGAACGGGCGAAGTGTAGCAGGGCCTAACCACATATTGTAGTCGACACCCTGCGGGGTGGGTTCGTCAGGTATGACAGGAATGGAAGGACACCACCCCTGGTAGGAAAAGACGCGCACAGTACGTATCTTCCCCAGCTTACCGCCATGTACGAAAGCCATGGCATCCTGCCAGTGTGGATCGCTGCGTTGCCATTGGCCTACCTGTACGATGCGTTTGTACTTGTCGGCAGCTCGGATCATCACATTACACTCTTCGATACTGTTGCCCAACGGTTTCTCACAAAACACATCTTTGCCTGCTTCACAGGCGGCAACCATCTGAAGGCAATGCCAATGGTCGGGAGTCCCTACGATAACAATATCAATGTCTTTGTTGTCAATGATCCTCCTCCAGTCCTTATACAGATTAGGTACTTTCTTGGAGGAGATCTTTTCGGCTGTGGCCGCTTGTCGGTTCAGCACATCATCATCGATATCGGCAAGTGCGACACACTCTATCTCAGGATTTCGCAAAAAGGCTCTTAAATCGGAGAAACCCTGCCCATTACAACCGATTAGCCCAACGCCGATTTTGTCGTTAGCTCCTGTTTGATTTAATCCTGCTTTGATAAAAAACGGACTTACTGATAGTCCGGCGCCCAATAAAGAGGCCTGACGAATAAATTCCCTACGTGTGGTCATGATTTATGAATTTTAATTAATAATATTTTGATGCAAAATTACGATTTTTCTTCGGAAGAAGAATTGATTTTATTTCGCTTTTTCCCGTTTTGCGTAATTTACAATTTAATAAATTATCTGATACAGAGATTTGTCTTATACCCTGAAAGAGGAAAATCAATAGGGCAGGGCGACTATCATTCAAACATGATGAGCGTTAGAGGGTCGTTGTCATCCCAGGTGAAACTTTCAAAACTGATGTCTTCATCAATTTTTTCCCAATGAAGACCAAAGGAAGATGCTGTCCATTCTAAACGCTGTATTTTTGTTGCCTGCCGCAAGCGTGGGAAAAACCGCAATGGTTGGCTGAGTACTTCTCCAATATCGGTTTCTATATAAATCCGCTCATCATCGAACCAAAGTTTATTGATTGTCTTCATGTAATTTAGATTTTATAAAGAATAATTTCCAATGCTCAATTATAAACTCGCTATTATCCTTAAGGACTTCTTCAGCAATTGCCAATTCATGGGGTTTAAATCCCATGTTGGCTGTCAGTTTGATTTCCGGGTCTAAATCGAAACGTGCTTCAGAATCGCCTTTTTGAACATGTACATGGATAGGTTCGTGTTCACGTGCCCAATAAAAAAAACGCATTCCTAACAATTTCAATACTGTTGGCATAATATTATCACATTAAAATACGCTGCAAAAGTACATTTTTTTTCATTCGCTCTCCATTCTTTAGTAAAAAATCTTGTAATCTTTTGAATATCCTTCTTCTTTCTCACCTCATGGTGTAACAATAATATCCCTTTGCTTACTTCTGTTTCGGATGGAATAACTTTCATTAATGCTTTCCCAATACGCTTTTACCGCGGTTTATTTTTTTATCATACATCTTCCTACCCCTCTACCATCCAAAATAACGCTTCGCATTGTAATAGCAGATGTCTTCGATTAGTTGGCCGATAAAGGTGATTTCGGATACAGGCAGGAGGCCTTTCTCTATATCGTTGCCAATCATATTGCAGAGGATACGCCTGAAATATTCGTGGCGCGGATAGGAAAGGAAACTGCGCGAATCGGTCAGCATACCTACAAAACGGCTCAACAAACCTAAGGCGGAAAGGGCATTGAGCTGATTCTCCATCCCTGTGATCTGGTCGAGAAACCACCAGCCCGAACCGAACTGCATCTTTCCCGGAACAGAGCCGTCGTTGAAGTTGTAGATACCGGAAACCAACAATTCGTTATCGCGGGGGTTGAGGTTATAAACGATTGTCTTGGATAAATGGCCGGCTGCCTCTAACCGGCTGAAAAAACGGTTCATCGGGGCTGCCACCACGCAATCATCAATGGCGTCGAAACCGGCATCCGGACCGAGTTTTTGAAACATACGGGCATTATTGTTGCGGATAGCGCCGATATGGAATTGTTGGATCCATCCTGCGATATGGTCCATCACAGCCAATTCGTACAGCATTGCCGAACGGAATTTATCTGTTTCTGCAGGTGAAGGGGATTTTCCCGAACGTACTTTCAGGAAGATCAGCCGTATCTCATTTTCGGTATACGGTTCGGCATAGAATGTGCTTATACCGTGGTCGGAGAGATTGCAACCTTCCTGCGCGAAATAGTCATGCCTTCGCTGTAAGGCATCCAATAAATCATCATACGTGAATATTGACATGCCTGAAGCAGCTTCCAACTTTGTGATATATGTATTGTAAATCTGCGGATTATCTATCGCCATCGCCTTGTCGGGACGCCAGGCCGGCAGGACTTTGACGGAGAAGCCGCTCTCGCGAATCTCGCGATGATATTCGAGCGTGTCAACCGGATCGTCGGTTGTCGCGACAGCTTCCACCCGCATTCGTTTCATTATAGCCTGTGGACGATATTCCGGCGTTTGCAATTTGGCCGTACAATTCTCATAAATATCGCGGGCATTCGATAACTTCAATGTCTCGTGTATGCCAAAGATACGGTTCAATTCCAAATGTGTCCAGTGATACAATGGATTACGCATTGTATAAGGCAATGTCTCCGCCCACTTCTCAAATTTTTCGTACGAGGTACGGTTGCCTGTGATGTATTCTTCGGGTACACCGTTGGCACGCATCGCCCGCCATTTATAATGGTCACCTCCCAACCATATCTCCGTCAGATCTTTAAACTGATAGTTACGGGCGATCATTTGGGGGTCTAAATGACAATGATAGTCGATGATCGGCATCTTGTCGGCATGTTTACGGAACAGGGATCGCGCCGTATCCGATTGCAACAGAAAATCTGCATCTAAAAAACTTTTCATTTTGATATTTATTTAGGGATAAAGGGTATATGTTTTTTACATATCGCTAATGTGCTCTTACAGAGCTTCGTAATTGCCCCCCAATCCTTTTGGGCAATCGCCTCTTTCGGAAAAAGCTTCGAACCCATTCCAACACATGTCACGCCGGCTTTGAACCATGCCGACAAGTTGGCCTCTTCCGGTTCAACGGCACCGGTAGCCATAATCATCGTCCAGGGCATCGGCGCTTTGATATTTTGCACAAAAGAAGGTCCTCCCACACATCCTGCCGGGAAGATTTTGCATACGTCGCATCCTACTTCCTGTGCCAATCCAATCTCCGATACGGTACCGCATCCGGGTATGTAAGGGATCAACCGGCGATTGCATACCTTGGCAATTTCGGGATTGAACAGCGGGCCTACCACAAAATTCGCTCCCGAAGAGATGTAAAGCGCAGCTGTTCCGGCATCGACGATTGAGCCGATACCTAAAATCAGCTCAGGACATTCGCGGATGGCAAACTTCATCAGTCCGGCAAAAATCTCGTAGGCGAAGTCGCCGCGGTTGGTAAACTCAAAAACACGCACACCGCCATCATAACATGCCTTCACAACTAACTTCGTGATTTCCATGTCTTGATGATAAAACACCGGTATCATTCCTGTTTCAGCCATTGCCGATAAAACTTGCATTTTATTAAATCGTGCCATAATGTATTGTTTATTAAAAAAAAATGAGTACTTTGCGGGCAAATATACAAAAAAATCGAAAAACATGGAAAAAATAATGCAAGAAACCGTTACCATCTATTGTAAAAACAATAATGAATACAGGGACGTACCCATAGGATCTTCGTTGAAAGACATTTATAAAATGGTTGGCACTCCGTTGCGTTACCGTCCGATGAGCGCGCGCGTGAATCAACGGGTGGAAGGATTGGATTGGCAATGTTGGCATCCCAAAGACATCGAATATGTGGATATTACAAGTCAGGCCGGCTTCAGGACTTATCTCCGTTCGATTTGTTATATCCTTACAAAAGCAGTCAATGATATTTATCCCGATGCGGCTTTTAGCCTCAAACACCCTGTATCCAAAGGTTATTATTGTACATTCGATGACCAACGGGTGATCACACACGAAGAAGTCGACCGCATCAAGGAGCAAATGTCAATGATTATTGAAGCCGATATTCCATTTGTGCTCCATACCATTCATACGGCAGATGCCATTCAACTGTTTCGCAAACATGGCATGAATGATAAGGCTTTATTGATCGAAACGGCAGGCATGACCTATACTTCTTATTATGAGATGGACGGGTATATCGACTATTATTACGGATGTTTAGTACCCTCATCGGGTTATATCTATCTGTTCGGCCTTATTCCGTATGAAGATGGTATGTTGTTGCAGATTCCGGATGGCAATAATCCGATTCAATTGCCTCCCATGACACATCAGCATAAAATGTTTCATGCGTTCAAAGAGCATCTGACGTTGCAGCGCACACTCGGCATCAATTATGTAGGCGATATGAATATGGCTGTTTCCCATGGCAATGCGAAAGAAATTATCAAGGTGTCGGAGGCTATGCAAGAAAAACAAATTGCCCATATTGCCGAAGAAATTGCGCGGCGTTATAAGGAAGGCGTTCGGATCATACTTATTTCCGGCCCTTCTTCTTCAGGCAAGACCACCTTTTGTAAACGACTGCAGATACAGTTGATAACCAACTTTCTGTATCCTATCGGGGTCTCACTCGACGATTATTATGTCAATCGGGAAGATACGCCGAAAGATGAGACGGGCGCTTATGACTTTGAATCGCTATATGCCATTGATATCCCTTATTTTCAACAGGATCTGACGAAATTGATTGCAGGGGAAGAAGTGGAGATTCCTTCGTTTAACTTTACCCTCGGGAAAAGAACGTACAGGGGAGACAAACTCCAAATGAAGCATAATTCGGTGCTGCTCTTAGAAGGTATTCACGGATTAAATCCTGAACTGACGGCTTCTCTTCCGCCTGAAAACATTTTCCGTGTTTATGTTTCGGCACTGACAACCATTGCGTTGGATGGGCATAACTGGATTCCGACAACCGACAACCGACTCTTGCGACGTATTGTTCGCGATTACCGTTCAAGAGGATATTCGGCCAAAGCGACGATTTCAGGATGGGCAAGCGTACGCAGGGGCGAAGACAAATGGATTTTCCCGTATCAGGAAAATGCCGACGCCATGTTCAACAGCGCCATGATTTATGAGTTAGCCGTTTTGCGTAAGTATGCCGAACCGATTCTNAGCGAGATACGTGAAATGGATCGCGAGAGTGCTGAAGCNTACCGGCTTATCCGTTTCCTGCGCTATTTTAATTATATCCAGCTGGATGAATTACCCGCCACCTCGTTGTTGCGCGAATTTCTGGGAGGTGGGAATTTTAGTTACTAATTTCCTAACGGAGATAAATGAATTTTTTTGACATAATCCTTTTATTTATAATAAAAAACCATATCTTTGTGCGAAAATACAACGAAAGTTATGAAGAGGTGGATCTTGTTATTAGGAATTTGTTTGATGGGACTAACCGGTTACAGTCAAACTTTGGGGATAAAGAGTAATCTTTTATACGATGCGACCTCAACGATTAATTTGGGTGTCGAATTGGCATTGTCCGACAAATGGACACTTGATATCAGCGGGAATATCAACCCCTGGGCATTCCCGCAAAGGAAAATAAACACTTCAGGCCAGATACTCCAACAGTACGACGCCATGATGAAACACTGGATGTTGCAACCGGAACTGCGTTGGTGGAGTTGTGAGAAATTCAATGGTCATTTTATTGGCGTACACGCGCATGGAGGCATGTTCAACGTTGGCGGAATGACATTTTTACCCGATACCTGGGGCGCCAAAGGGGTGCAAATTAAACGTTTTGAAGGATGGATGGCAGGAGCAGGGCTATCGTATGGCTATCATTTGATTCTAAGTAGCCGTTTGAGTCTGGAGTTTTCACTTGGCCTGGGATATGCTTTTATGCGGTATGATAAATACAATGATTATACCGCAAATACGCCGACCAAGAAAGACCCCCATAAATACATGATGCATTATTTCGGGCCGACAAAAGCTGGCGTTTCCGTCATATTTATGCTTTACTAATCAGGAAAGGAGGTTACAATGAAAAAGATAATATGTTTGTTGATGTTGCAATTCATCGTTGGTTGTTGGGTAATTCAGGCGCAACAACCGGGACAAATCCTTGTCCTTCCGAAAAGTTTTACACAAGTCGGGGATATGGTCGAAATTGAAATGTTGTTTGATATGAAATATCTTCGGCTACGCAGCCAGGAAAGCATTACCTATACACCGATTATAACAGGAAGCAGTGAACAGGTTGAACTGCCTAAGGTGATTATCAAAGGTTCAAGTCGTTTCAAGGCCGACCGCAGGGCGGAAGTGTTAAGTAAAATCCCTGTTGCGCCGACATTTAACCAGGGTGGCACGCAATCTAATCCCATCTATTCCACCGTNAAATATAACAGAAGCCAACTCGTTCCCTACCGGATTTCGGTACCGTACCGGGAATGGATGAGTANNGCTACCGTCAGTTTGCGCGAAGAAACATGCGGTTGCTGCAATGAACAACTNAGGATGACCCAACGGGATCTCATATTTGATGAGACAACAGGATACAGTCGCGANATCCANCCCAGATTCAACTACATGGTACCGGAACTCGAAATGGAGAAAAACCGTTTCGATATAGGCAATGCATACCTTGAATTTCCACAGGGCGGAAGCACGATCAATGCGAACTTNAGGAATAACCAGCAGGAATTGGAAAAGATTAACCGACTGATTTCGATGTTNATATCCGATCCTGATGTNAGAGTGACCACCATTGAGATGCGTGGTTATGCTTCGCCCGAAGGATCGTCACAATCCAACTATGACCTCTCTTCGCAACGTGCAAGAGCCATGCGCGATTACTTTGTCCGCCGATTGACCAATATCCCGTCAAGCTCATTCCTTATCGGTGTGGGCGGTGAAGACTGGAACGGACTTAGAAGCCTGTTAATGAATTATTCGGTCGACAATAAAGAGGAGATATTACGTATTATCGATACGGTTCAGGATTTCGATGTGCGCGAACAACGAATTAAAAATGTAGGAAACGGCTCAGCGTATCGCCAGATTTTCCGCGATTTGTATCCGCAACTACGTCGTGTGGATTGCCAAATCAATTATACGGCACGCAACTTCACCGTAGAGGAAGGCAAAGACCGCATACTCGATAAGGCCAAAATGCTTAGTCAGAACGAGATATATCAGGTGGCGCAAACATATCCTGTCGGTAGCCATGAATTTAATCAGACATTAATCACGGCGCGGCAATATTTTCCGAACAATGACAGTGCCAACCTGAATGCAGCGGCAGCCGCCTTGTCGGAAGGGAATCCCGTATTGGCCGAAGAATATTTGAAGCAGGTACAGCAAACCAATTCGCCTGAATATGCGAATTGCATGGGCGTGCTACATATCTACAAAGGCAATTATCGGGAAGCGGAGGAGTTTTTACTCAGAGCCCATGCCGGCGGAATAACCGAAGCCGCCCATAACCTGAAAGAATTGGAAAAAAGACGAAATAGCAGGTAAGTTCCCCCCCGTATTGCTTAATTTGCAATTATAGCAAGTGTGAGTCTTAGCATTTGTAATGCGTAAAAAAAAGTGCGTATTTTGAATTTGTCAAAATGTCAGGGCAAAAAACAATGTTTTTTATCAAAATGTAAAGGCAAAAAAATAATGTTTTTGTCAAAATGTAAAGGCAAAAGATTGCAAATCCAAATGGACGGACATCGTATAACCTTCGTATGGAGGTTCATATGAATAACCTCGAGCAAACCCGATTTATCGGGAACAATTCGGGGTATTCAACGCGCTTAGTTTTTCAATTCGCCTGCATGTTTTTGGATTTTACGGATGGCTTCGGCTATCTGTTCCATATCACGTGTTGTACCCAATAAATGGTTTTGACTGATCCAGAGCGCTTCTTCGCCTGCCAACTTGTCGTTTTGTGGGCAATGATTGCGTTCGAGCCATTGTTTCATGGTTTTTTCACCGTAGATTTGCAGGAAATGTTTGTTTTGAGCCAATCTCACAACATACGCATCCTTATTCAAATGTCCGTAACCTGTTGAGGTACTGATGCCTTCCGCGCGCATGGCTTCGATGAAACGTTGACGACTCATTCCGGCAAAATGTGATTTGTCGTAACGGTACATATACAAGTGATACGACACATTGGATACGCCATCGTACAGTTTTGCCGGCGAAATACCGGGAATCTCACGGAGCATTTTACTCAGGTAAGCGGCATTTTGGCTTCTTCGGTTGGACTGCGCTTCAAAACGTGTCATCTGCGCCAGCAGCAGGTTGGATTGAAACTCGGTCAAACGGGCATTGGTGCCTCGTGTGCTTTCTTCCACGCCATACTTTGTCGAAGCCGGTCCCATCCCCTGGTTATGAAATCTGTAACAGGCATTGATAAAATCCTCGTCATTGCTGGCAATAGCGCCTCCTTCGGCACAGTTCAGGTTTTTGGACGACTGGAAACTGAAAGCACCGCCTACGCCATACGATCCCACCTTCTTACCTCTCCATGCCGACCAGGGCGCCTGGCAGGCATCTTCAATCACCGGAAGGTTGTGTATTTGGGCAATCGCCATGATCCGATCCAAGTCGGCAGGCACTCCACCCATGTGTACCGGCATCAATACCTTGGTTTGCTTCGTGATGGCACGTTCCATTTGTTGGGGATCAATCTGAAATGATTCGATATCGGTATCTACCAATATCGGCAAGGCATAGTTGAGCACGACCACATTGTAGGTAGCCACAAAGGTGTAGGCCGGGATAATCACCTCATCGCCCGGTCCCACATCGAGTACGCCCAGCATGGTCAATAAAGCCGTTGTGCCGCTGGCAACGGCCAGGCTATGGTTGATACCGAGCAGTTTGGCATATTCGTCTTCGAAATTGGAAGTCACCTTGCCATCCAAACGTCCCCATTTCTCACTTCGCAATACATCCAACAATGCCTGTTCTTCCGTACTGTCATACAACGGCCATTGCGAAAATCTGTCCGGATGTGCCTTAGGTCCGCCCAATAATGCCGGTTTATCATTATCATCCCATGCGATAGGCGTAATGTTCGGTATACCTCCCCAAGCTGTCGGGGATGTCATGGCTACACCTGCTCCAGCCGTCGCTGCCACGCTTAAAAACTTTCGTCTGTTAATCAGATCCATCGTATCTATATTTAAAAGTTAAGTTGATAATTCTATACCACAAAATTAGTCCATTCCTTCAAAAAAACAAACAAAACATATAAATATTTTAATAAAGATAATAAAAATGCACAAAATTTAAAAAAAGTCGAAAAAAATTTGGTGGTTTAAAAATAAAGCCTTATTATTGCATCATAATTTTGCGTATTACTTTTGAAAAGCATCACTTAGCGAACGGTAATAATTGGTCTAACTATTGAGAAACAGCTTATTTTTTACTTTGTGGCGTGACTTGAAATATATTGAGATTATAATAGTTTTACTTGTTAACAACAAATTTTTGGAATTTTTATTTTGATGAAAGGAGAAACAACTAATGGCTGAATTGCACAATCAGAAGATTATTAAAAAAAAGAAAATCAAAAGCGCGATTGACCCACCGGTCGCCATTGATGAAGAAAAAGCAGCAAGAGAAGCGATCGGCTTGCCGGGTAACGCTGAGCAGAAAGCCGTGATAAAGCCGCATGCCGCTGATTTAGGAAACGTAACAAGGGTGGTGCCGGGAACGGAAGATGGGCCATTCCTGTTAGAACCGATCAATCCGATAATACCCGGACAACTACTTGACTACTTTATTAGAGGCGGATGGACTGAACCGAAGGATACTCCCTATACCCACAACACTTCACATGGTCCGGCGCTGGCGGCGTTTAAAGGCAAATTGTATATGGCGTATAAGGGTAGTAATACTGATCTTAGAATATGGTATTCGATTTATGATGGGAATAAGTGGTTAGAAAAACCGATAGATTTATGCAATGAACAACACAAGGATTTTCAAACGTCCTGTGCACCTGCGCTGGCAGCTTTTGGAAGTAGATTGTATTTAGTATGGAAAGGTAGTGGTACTGATACGAATATATGGTTTTCCCGGTCTGCTGATGGACTTACCTGGGATAATCCGAAAACGACAGGCGGAAAAAGTACTCACGAACCTGCACTTGCATTGTTTAAGGATAAATTGTTTATGGCATGGAAAAGCAGCACTAACTCAACGGTCTTGTATGCATTCTTGGGTTTAGATTCTAATGGAAATCCTCAAAGCGAATGGACTCACAAAGGAGACTTGGGGGAACATGCAGTGAATACTTCCTGCGGACCTTCCCTGGCAGCGAGCGAGCAAAAGCTTTACCTTGCCTGGAAGGGGATGAATAATGATAATAGAATATGGTATGCGTCTATGTCTATGTATTTGAATCCTCTTGGTACTAATTATCTTTGTGTATGGACACCCCATGGAAATGCGATTTCGGACAACAAAGACTTAAGTACTTCGTGCGGTCCTGCCTTGGCAACGTTTGCAAAGTATTGGGAACATGCTAAGGGGTATGACCCCATCCATAAGGATTTATATATGGTATGGAAAGGTAGCGGGAGTGACAATTTGATACAGCAGTCTACCTACAGGTTGAACGAATTGGAGGAAAAGTGGACGCCGCAAGTATCAATTTCAAGCAGGGTGCAGACATCGGATACGCCTGCGCTTGCGGAGTTTCAAAACACGTTATTTATGGCCTGGAAAGATGCGAATGAAGCATGGATTCACTTTTCACACCTTAATATCGGTTCGGATAATCATATCAGAAATATCTTTGAAAAATCACGACCCGGGATACCCGTAGTTCGACCCGAAGACCTTGCCGTCTTTCGCATCGAGACGCGAAACATGACTGTCGTGAATGAAGTCACCATTGGCATTAATCCCAACTATAACACCCCCGGCTTTCAGACAATAAAAGAGAAAGAGAACGTAAAAGTTGTACTTCTCAGTTCCCTCGCAGAAATAAAAACGCCCTCACGCTTGGAAACGTTGGCAACGGTCAAAGAAACAGCGAAACTAAAAGAAGCGGCGGATAAGCTAAAAGAAGCGGGCGTAGAGGTTGTTTTCTGCTCTTCAAACATCAATGAGGACACAATAACTTTTTTTGCTAAAGAAGGTATCACGGTTTTACATAACGTAACCCAAGCCGAGATGAATGAACTGGCCCTTGTAACGGGCGCAACCGTCAACAATAGCATAGAGGATTGGACGGCAGCCCGTATAGTAGGTACAGTCGGCAGATTTGAAGTAGCTCAGCCCGGCGGCGGTTTGCACACTTTTATTCCAACAGTCCTCAAACCGCGTCTGAAGAGAAACAGCCCAACAGGAGATGCATATCTTATTCTGCATTTCCCACCGCAGTCCTTTGCAGAACAAACCTTTTTTCAGGAAAACACATCAGACATAAAAGATGAACCAGTAAAAGATGTTGATAAGGATAAGCCCATCTCAAATACAGGTACTGGTTCTGAGCTGTGTGATCCCCCTATTCGTGCGCGTATTGCTCATGAGTCTCGGCTTGTCTTTATGGTACCAAACAACTTTCCTGACATCGAATATACACTTGAAGGGATACTGGAAGCATGCAGGAAGTTAGAGCTTAAAGTATCTACATCCAAAGAACCGGAGTTGCCGGCTTCAACGACAACTTCGATAGAAATGCCCTGGCGTCTTATTCTATCGCCTAATAGCGGTGCATATTGGCGTCATACAACTTCTTTGCCCGTTTCTTCCGACTCAACGAAACCCACCGAGTTATGGCATACACAAATGGTTACGCCGCACGATGGCGAGGAGATAATGTCGCCTTATCCTGATGAGAAGCGCACTACACGGGCAATCTGGGCATTATCGGGCATAGGAAATGAGATTGCTAAAACAGATAATGGGAAGCTTGCACCGATGCAGCGTGAGTGGCCGGCAAGTAGTAACCTACCTTCTACCGATAGTAATCCATTTCGCACTTCGCTTGATAATTTTGATCGTTACCAGATTGCGCATCTCTCTTCTAACTTTACCAACAAATATGTACCCGTGCCCCTTAATACAAACATGCTGATGCTTTCATCACTGGGTGGATGGTTAGATTCGTGCGGCAATTGGGATCCGTCAGGCGTAGGGTTCAGTGTCGAGCAATGGGTGAATCGCGCTACTATGGGTCGCGATCATTATGTGCGTGTAGTCTACCGTGGCTTTTTATTTCCTTTCGGCCACCGCGTCTCGCTAATCAAAGTCAGTGAACGCAAATTCAATAAAACAGTATCCGGCAACTATGCAGCCTATTTGCACCAGCGATTGTACATGGTTGTCGGTGAAAAAGAAAGAATCTTTACCGATTGCGATGCCTTGTTCCAGCAAACAACTACCATAATTGATAACGAACTGCACTATCTTGCCAGAAAATTCCCTTTTAGAAGTGTCAAACTGCTAACGGAGATAACACCGGATCTTGACGATCCGGATAATGATTTTTGTAAAATTAAAGATAATGCTCAGGGACGAAAGATGTTCTGGCCTCATGTCAACAAAAAAGCTTTCAGTTTTCAATGTACGGCAACTGATTTGGAAGGACGGCGTATACTCTTTGATTTACCGATGATTTTCGTAGACAGCACTTTAGCAACCCCAAGAGGAACGGATGGTTCATTAGCTTTTGAAGATGCCGAGGCACAAGCTAAATTCGCGATGTCAGATTATGAATCTCATGGGTTGCCGCTCTATAACACGACTAACCTAAAAATGCAACGTGTAGCGCTCGCTAAAAGTCTCAAACCCGGCGATACATCAGTACAGGTCGATCAGTTGACATTCGGCGGTTTCGCACAACAAGAGAACCAAAGTCTGAGAACTTTCAGCAAAGATTTGACACGACCGTTATGGGTGCCCCAGGTAGAGCAGATAACAGCGAAGATTGATTCGATTACGCATTTATCCGGTGCACAAGGGACACACAGTCTTAAGTTTAATATGGAATATCAGAAATATGATCTTGGAAAAGACGGGAACAAAGGCGAAGTATTTGTAGACATTAATGGCGGGCCAAATCTTGATTTCTCATCCCAGGGCGACAAGTCAGGAGGTTTTATACAACCCAACCTCACGCCGGCGGCTCTCTCGCGGTTAGCAGGACCGGTAATGGGCGATGAGACTCAATTGAAAAGTTTCATCACAGGTACAATGTCGGCAGGCGCAGGTTTTCCCAACCCCAATCCTAATGATGTGTCCGGCTTGCCAACCGGCTTGCCAATGCCACTCCTATTTGGATGTATTCCATTAGGTGCGCTGATTAAACCAGCTGATGTTGCCGGAAAAGGCGTCCCCAAATTTATCAGTGAGGCAGGATCAAAGTTCGACAGTTTCTTCAATGATCTGGGCAGGCTGTCCGATCTTACAAACAACATACCTGCACAAGGGCTTAATATTGTCAAAGCAGCGTTTACCGCCTTTAACGATACACTGTTGGATTTGATAGATCAGGCAAAAGCTTATGACCAGACACAAGTGGCCCCGTTGATCACAGCGATAAAACAGATGACAGACAATTACCCAGCTATCAACAGTTTGTCGAATTGGTCTAATTTGATTATTCAACTAAACAATATCGGTTACACTAACGCTGTCAATGCTTTAAAAAATGTCGGTAATAATTTGCCCGGTAATGTTTCTGCAGGTTTCAAACAATCAGTACGCAATACGGCAGACAAACTCGGTCTGTTATTAAATCAGATCGAACAGTTGCAAACATTGCTCAANCTGAACACCGGAATGTGTGNAATCCTAAATAATATCGTTAGCAATCCACTGGATACGAATAATCTGAATNCGCTGAATGGTCAGTTGGAACCTTTCATAAATGCATTGAATAAGGCTGATCTGCTCGACGGAGCGCCGCTCAATACCATGCTTACTTCCTTAAAGGCGGTCAAAGAAATCCTTACGGATATCCCTAATCTTGTGAAAATGCTTACCGATGAAGAACTGACAGTCCGTTTCGACTGGAATCCGGAGATAAGCAATTGGGGACTGGAAGGGGGTTCAGCAAGCACCGATCCTTTGTTCCGTGCCAATGACAAAAAAGGGTTGTTAGTTTCCGTCGAAGCGAAAGTCAAGAAAAACGGCANATCAAGTCCGAAGATCAGCGTCAATTGCAGCCTCAAACATTTTGACTTAGTATTGATTGCACCGGCAAGTTTTATCGAACTGAACTTTGAGAAGATTGAGTTTAAGGTTGACAGCGCCGCCAAAATGGATGTCGATGTCAAACTCTCNGATATCAAGTTNGTCGGTGTGCTCAGTTTCGTGGAAACGTTGCGTGACCTGATTCCGCTTAACGGTTTCTCAGATCCGCCGTATCTCGATATCACATCAAAGGGGATTGACGCCGGATACAGTATTTCACTACCGTCGATTGGTTGTGGTATACTTAATATATGCAACCTCAGTCTGGCAGCAGGTTTCACTGTGCCGTTCATCGGCGAACCGGTGAGCGTTCGCTTTAATTTCTGTCGCCGCGAACAGCCTTTCACGCTGACTGTTATGGGTTTAGGTGGTGGTGGTTTTTTTGGCATTACCATCGACCCGCATGGCGTGCAGATTCTGGAAGCATCGTTGGAATTCGGAGCAGCCCTCGCNGTCAACTTTGGCGTAGCATTCGGCGAAGTNCATATTATGGCCGGCATCTATTTTCGGATGGAAAAGTCGGAAGCATCNCTTACAGGCTATTTCCGGTTAGGTGGAAGTGTAAGNGTGTTGGGGTTGATTACCGCATCCATTGAGCTTTATCTAAGCCTGACTTATGAATTCAGCTCAGGCAAATGTGTCGGTATGGCACAACTCACCATCGAGATTTCTTTGTTGTTCTTCAAAGCCAGCGCTACCATCAAGTGCGAGCGCAAACTCGCCGGATCCAACGGTGATCCTACATTCCGTCAAATGTACGGACCTGTACTTGAAGATAACTCAAACCCGACATTGAGCGAAGAACTCAATGTTATAACAGACGCCACACAATACGGTTGGCGTGATTATGTTGAAGCTTTTACTTATGAGGAGACTATATTATGACTAAACAAAAAATTATTTGGACAATTTTACCATACGGTATGACGGACAACAATCAGTGTCGGGTGAGTGTTGTTGTATCACCACGACTGACACCTGACAGTGTAAATGGAACGCTTAAGGAATTCCCTGAATTTATGGATTGGCCTAAGATAGTTGCAGATGGTACATACACGGCAGAAATCGCAGGCAGAGCTATTAAGTTGAGTTTGATTTCCAATCCGGATTTGGAGCTTTGGCACAAGTTATTTACCGATAAAACACCCGTTGACGGGTTTGAATACATGGATATAAGCCGGATAAGATTGAGGAGTTATCCAATTCGCAATATCCTGGCTTTTCTCAAGAAACATTACGCAAATCTTGCAGAACGTTCTCCTTTGGATATTCCAAAACTATTGCCCTGGCCGGAAGCTGATGAAAATCTCCAGGATATGCTGGAGGAAGCAGGTACAACGTGGGAGGAGGTGGAGATCAATAAAAAGAGGTATACAAAGTTTGGTCCAGGGTTTGATCGATTCTTCGATGACAATGAACCCAGAGAGTTTAACACTGATGTTGAAAAGTATCTCTATGAGGCAGATCGTTTCTATCGACGCCCGAAATCCACAGCATGGCGTCGCCGTCCCGATTTTCAACATATTCCTGAGCCGCCCAAACCACCTGACTACTATGATTTTCATAGCATTGTCGCGTTTCTGTCGGGTTATCCGGAACTGATGCGCAGACTCGGTTTGGTGCTGGATTTTGTTTTGGATGAAAAGCCGCCGGAGGCTGAAGGGTTTCTACGGTTACAAATCAGAAGCAGACTGCACGATACGACCACTGATGTAACTCCATGGACTGCATTTTCTTATGATCAGATACGTTTTCTCACACGCCCCAGTCGTACTGATGAAGATCACAAAGACGGCTTGTTGAATTTAGTAAGAGCAGACGACAACTATATAAACCCCGGAAACAGCATTTTTGATGTTTACCAGGTTGATCCCGATGGATCTGCGTTGAAAACCGTTAATTTCGTATTGTCTGCACAGAAACTGCTAAACCTGTCTGTCGACAAAAAAGCTCAGGGGTATAGTGAGGTTACCTACACTACCGGCGACCGGCAGGGTGTCGCAGCCTTGCGTAGCGGAGGCCTTGGAGTGTCTCAATACAAACGTGCTGAACTTGTTGGTAAGGATGCAGATCGTGCAACGCAAAATAATGATAACCTGTATGATGAGGGTGACGGTAGTGAAATCAGGTTGTATGCCGAAGATGTGCATCGGGGTTATCGAGTTGATGTAAAGGATGGCTCGGGTACATGGCGCTCGCTCTGCGCCCGCGTTGCCAAATACCAATTGGTGCCTACCCGTACAAACGATGTTGATGATGGTGGTGAAGAACTTGTTCTCACCCTTGATGAACTGAATGATGAGGGGTATGTATCCGGCGCCTCAACCACTTCAGGTGAATCGGACAGCGATCATTATCTGCACGAATCCCTGTTTCGTTGGACCGGATGGAGCCTGTGCACGCCGCGACCCGGCAAGGTCATTAAGGAGAGGATAGAAGGCAATATCCAATACGAAGATCCAAGTATGGAAGAGGATGAGGCTGATAATGGTAGCGGCGTGAGCGCAAGATTTTCAACGAAGCCGGGTTCATTACCGCGCCTGCGCTTCGGTCAAAAGTATAGCTTCCGCGCCCGTATCGTTGATTTGGCAGGTAATAGCCTGGCGTTAAAAGACCGGTCACTCGACGAGTTTACCGGTGCAAGTAGTGAAGTGGGCTATTGGCGTTTTGAACCGATAGAAGCTCCGGTCGTTGTGCATCGCACCCGCGTATCGGAAGGTGAATCATTAGAACGAATGGTGATCCGCTCAAACCACGACGCTTCGACAGGAGATTATGTGCAGAACGTCATTCAAGAAAGCTATCCGTCCTCAACTGATTTTGATTATGACAAGGTAAATGAACGTCATTTTGTGCCGCCGAAATCGTCGCAATCGCAATGCGAAACACATGGCTTGTTTGATCCTTATTTCGGCAATGACTGGGAGAAGATTAAGAAAGCCTACACGATTGCCGCACGCGAGGAGGCTACACTTAACGACGGCATCACCGACGATCCCGANTCCCCGGTCAAATTNATTACGCCCTCTGCGCTGGACGGTATCGCTACCACTACAGATATTCCCCAAATGATGCCAAGTGAAGATAATCCGCTGGGTGACAGGATGGCAGGTGGTCAATACGTCATTCACGGCGAAGAACAGATTACCACGCCCTGGTTGCCCGATGGTGCCGCTGAAGGCGTTGCGATCCGTGCAGCGACAGGACACAATCTGCCCGGCGTTACGATGGAAAAATATCTTGGAGGGGTTGAAGTATACACTTCTCACAGTCCTGCCTTAGCAGTGTATAATGACAAATTGTATATGGCATGGAGAGGTAAGGATTTAGACGAGCATATCCGGTTTGCATATTTTGAGGGGAATTGTTGGTCTATGCAGAAAACGGCACAAGCGCAGCGGGAGGATGAGGTTTGCACTTCTCACAGTCCTGCCTTAGCCGTGTATAACGGCAAAATGTATATGGCATGGAAAGGTATGGGTGATGATGAGCAGATATGGTTTTCGTTTTTTGATGGTAATAAATGGTCATTGCAGCAGCAAGTGCCCGATGTATGGACTTCTAACAGTCCTGCCTTAGCGGAGTATAATGGCAAATTGTATATGGCCTGGAAGGGTATGGGCGATGATGAGCGGATCTGGTTTTCGTATTTTGATGGGAAAAGGTGGTCGGAGCAACAGGTAGCGCCTGATGTATGGACTTCTCATAGTCCTGCTTTAGCGGTTTATCATGGCAAATTGTATATGGCCTGGAAGGGTATGGGCGATGATGAGCGGATTTGGTTTTCTTATTTTGATGGGAAAAGGTGGACTGCACAACAATTAGCGACAGGTAATACTTCTCATGGTCCTGCTTTAGCTGTTTATAATGGCAATTTATATATGACATGGAAAGGTATCGGTACTGATGAACGGATCAAGTATTCCTGTTTTGACGAATATAGTTGGGCTGCACAACAACAGACGACAGGTAATACTTCTCATGTGCCTGCCTTAGCGGTGTATTTCGACGAATTGTGTATGGCCTGGAAAGGTATAGCAACAGATACGCGTATATGGTTTTCGTCCTTTACCTGGGCATGGGCTGAGGCAAAATCCGTGTCAGGCAGTTCCTGCGTTATCACAAGGATACCTCTGTCAGAGCAATTTGTTATTATGGTGAAACACAGTGGGATTTGGCCTGATCGTAATGGTTTTCGATTGATTCTGGCCGAAGTAAATCCTTTACTTGATTCAACTCATCTCCACTATTCAAGCGAGCCTTATTGGGATGAAGTCAACCGGACATTGACATTCTTCGTACCAAAAGGCGGCATCGTCCGACTGCTTTATTCCACTTATGCCAGTGGAAAGTATATTAAAAGTTTCGGACTCCCACAATGGGTTCAGAACGAAGCAATTCGCAAGTACACATATAAAATGGCGGTAAGCGGTACAATCTGGTTAATCACGCCGTTTCGTGAACTCACACTTGTACATGCAACACAACAACCGGTATGGGAGCCGACTTTTGGCAACTTAATACTATCAAGGAAACTTGGCTCTAACGATGTAACACTTGTTGATGGTAAGGGAATGAGGCTGCATGGACCCTCGACCGGTAAGTTTGAAATTGAAGCAACATGGGACGAATGGGTTGATGATCCTACCAAAGATGAACCGGAACGGGTGCCCTTCAAAGGACAATTAGGCGAGATTAAGTTAGCTGAGAACTATCAATCTGACATTAACCTGAAAGTTGCGGTAGATGAACAGTGGAAAGATTTGGATGATGTGACTCCGGAGCAGAAACAACGCGCCGATGTTCATGTATTGGGCGATACGCGTTTCCGCCTAATTAAATATCAGATACGGGCAACGACACGTTTCCGCGAATACTTGCCGCCGTCCATCTATAAGGATCAGGATTTGGTGACATGGTTGGGACACGTAGCTTTAGGCGACCCCATGATTTTGCCGGAAGATATAGACAAAGATCCGGGCGCTCCAATACTTAAAGGCTTCGATACCGGTAGCAGCGACCAGCAATCATTAGTGCCGGCCAGTGCGCCACCTACTGATCCTAAAGTGTTGTACGTCGTACCTACCATGCGTTGGGGGGGAAAACAACACATCACCGACGGATATGATGTCACCCGCTTCGGCAATGGTCTGCGTGTATGGTTAGACCGTCCCTGGTTCTCGTCCGGCGATGGTGAACTACTTGGCGTAGTGATCTATAAAAATGACGGGCTTTTCGCCAATATACCTGAAGACTTCGTACAATTGGTTACGCAATGGGGCGCCGACCCGTTCTGGGCAAGCGATAAGTCAAAACCAAACGCCAAAGTCTCGGATTTCCCCCGTTGCGTGAAAAGCGAAGAAGTGAAACTACAGGAAGCATCCGATTTATCTATCGACAAGGTCACGATAGTGGGTCATCGCGTGCACTTCGACTATGAGAAGAAACTATGGTATTGCGATATTGAAATCAACCTGCCGATTTATATGCCCTTTGTGCGACTTGCATTAGTTCGCTATCAACCCAACGCATTGGAGACGGCGAAGATTTCAAAAGTTGTCCTGACAGATTTTGCACAGGTGCTACCAACCCGTAGTGTTAGTGTGATAAAGACTGTAAAAACGCTGGAGGTTACCTTATTCGGTACGAACGCAGACTCCGGTCCAATGTTCCGTGATAAACCTAACATACCTGAAAGCGGTTCATCTGACATGTACTGTCGTAACCGCGTAGAATTAGTGTTACAAACGCGCGACCCATTGATCGACAGTGATCTCGCCTGGACAGATACGACAGTTTTGAAAGATTTGATAACTGCCAATAATTGGGATAATAGCGAAATTTTCTACGCTAATGTGAGTCCGACAATAGGACCATTGCAACGTTTGATGTTACGCGAGTTCGAGCGGTTCTACAGCGATGATGTGGCAATCACATCCACTGAGAAAAAGCGTGTCATCGAGGAGCGATTGGTATTTTCCTATATCATCACAGCCTGAGAAGTGGNAAAGAGTGCTGTAAACGCTTAATCACCTCACGTAATCGCAAAGGAGGGCGGCCATTTTATGGTCGCCTATTCTTTTATTGCAATGATTGAAAATTTTTGTAATAAATACCTCAATTGGGATGGTGTTTTGAGATAATTTTATTACTTTTGGCGGCGATTGATACTGATTGAATTATGGAAAAAACTGAATTATCCCTTTGGCATGGACATTGGAGAGGGGCTTTATTGATTGGATGGGTGGCTGTAGCCATGCTTACCGGCTGTGTGAACAAATCCGGTTTACCGGCGAAACGGACTTTTCCCGTTGTAACCGTTCCCCTGATGTATACTTCACAACAGGCGCAAGCTGAATTTTTGACGATGCACTATTGGGATCAGTTTGACTTCACTGATACGGCCTGGGTGGGCAGCGCTGAGACGGTCACCGAACAGGCATTGGTGAATTACCTCTCGATAATGCCCTACGCTTCGTATGGCGTGGTTTGCAAGGGCATCCAAAACCTGTTGGATAAGGCGGATATGAATATAGCCATGTACGCTTTTTTCTATTCCAAGATGGAATATTATTTATCCAACCCCAACTCGACATTACGCAATGAAGAATTATATATCCCCGTATTGGAACATATGGTGAATTCCAATAGCTTGGATGCGTATCGAAAAGTACGCCCGAATACCATACTGCCTCTCTTGCAGAAAAACCGCCCGGGCACTCGTGCAACCAATATTCATTATACCCGTCCTTCGGGCGTCAAAGATTCACTATCCAACATGAAATCAGACTATGTGTTGGTTGTTTTTTACGATTTCGACTGCGAAGACTGCAATGTGCTTAAACAATTGATCAATGAATCGGAGATAGTCACAGAAATGCTGAAACAGAAGAAGTTGGCTATTTTAGCCATTTATCCCGGCGCCAACATGGAAGGATGGAAAAAATCATCGCCACAAATTCCGACTGCATGGATTAACGGATACGATCATGACGAAGAAATAGGGAGGTTGGGCACCTATATATTACAGTCTATCCCAACGCTTTACCTGTTAGACAAAAACCTGACAGTCATCATGAAAGACCCTCCGTTTACTTATGTTGAATCTTATTTGAACGGCGTGTTGAACCCTCAGGGGTAATTAATAATTTAAAGATTTAAAAAATTAAAAAAATAAAAAATCAGTAATTTAAAGAGTTGAAANAATCATGTGCAGATGAAGAAAAGCACGTTATATACAGGAGGCGGAGATAGCGGAATGACATCATTGGCAGGTGGCGTNCAGGTGCACAAAACACATCCGAGATTGGAAACGTATGGGACGATTGANGAGCTAAACGCTTTTATAGGTCTGTTAATCAACGAAACAGAAAGTGAGCGTATCATTGAATTATTGCAACACGTGCAACATTTATTATTCAATGTCGGCTCTTATCTGGCTACCGATACAGCACAGACTCAACTGAAGCCACAAGGTATAATCAAGGCAGAAGATATCCTGTTGCTGGAGGAGATGATTGATGAGATTGATGACAAATTGCCTGTTCAACGCGGATTTGTGTTACCGCGAGGTTGTCGTTCTACAGCATTGGCGCATGTGTGCCGGACGGTTTGCCGGCGGGCCGAACGTGCGCTTTTTCGATTAAATGAAGCGATTCCGGTTGAGGGGCATGTCTTGGTTTTTTTTAACAGACTGTCTGATTTACTGTTTGTTATAGCAAGGCATGAATGTTTTTATCACCATAAAGAAGAAAATATTTGGAATAATAGTTGCAAGTAATAAATAAAAGTTTACTTTTGCGCAAAAATACGATCCTTAAATTAAAAAAAGAGAGACTATCATGTCGGAGATAGCATGTTGGTTGTAATAATTTTTTTGCTAAAAAATTGAATTATGTATTGGACATTAGAATTGGCCTCCAAATTAGAAGATGCTCCCTGGCCTGCCACAAAAGACGAATTGATTGACTATGCCCAACGTTCGGGAGCGCCGTTGGAAGTGATTGAAAACTTACAGGAAATGGAAGATGAAGGCGAAATATACGAGTGCATGGAAGATATATGGCCTGATTACCCGAGTAAAGAAGATTTCTTTTTTAACGAAGAAGAATACTAATGAAAATTTGGGGGTTGGAACGGAATGTCTTTTTCACAAGACTGACAAGTTTTTTCACCGACACATCTACTTACTCAAACGGACCAGCCCAAATCTTCACGGCATCTACATAAAAATAATCCGTAGCATTAGGCTTGGGATCGCCTACCCCACCCCAGACAGGATCGAATTTCAAGCAGGAAAACGGCGTATTTACGTCTATTCCGGCATTAAACAATACGTCGGAATAATCCATAATCTGTTTGTTGTCAACCCATAGCTTGAGTAATCCATTACGCTGACCGTCTTTGTTCAACTTAAAATAAAGCGTCACTTTATACCAGACATTCGAACGTATAGCGACGCTTTCCATGTTGGGATTTTTCAGTTCGGTAACTCCAATGTTGCTATCCTGACAACCAATCTGCAACATGGAAGTAATTCCCACGCCACCAATATGGTTGGTGTCAACGGCCGAAATAACAAAATCAGTATGGTCACCTACAACAACATACAGTTGTTTGTTCGCTACACGGTGGAAAAAGAAATTTTCAGAATACTTAAAATAGTATTCCACCTTGACCTCTGTCCTGCTTTCGTCAACGCATACCCAAGCCAAATCAGTTGAATATCCGCTCGGATGACCGGGAGGATAGGTGAATCGTAAAACATGGTTACCGTCGGGCGCAGTCGGATCGGTACAGATATCCGCTCCGTCATACACATGGGTGAAAGGAAGCATCGAATCCTCAAAAGATGCCTGTACCAGTAACGTACCCGCTGCAATCACATCGTCAGTTTCATCTTCAATCCCATCATCAGTACCACCATTATTACAACCACCCATAACGATAATGGTTACCAAAAACAAAGCAAAACTTACACTTCTCATCTTCACTTGTTTTTATTCTACCTACAAAAATATACATTTATATTGAGAAACTGTTTAAAATTTAAACAGTTTCTGAGAAAACAGATTTTATATATGTATTTTTGCAAAAAAAATGGATAAGATGGATAAGCGTGATTTGCGGATTGTATTTATGGGGACTCCGGACTTTGCGGTGGAGAGTCTGCGGGCATTGGTCGATCATGGTTACTTTGTGGCAGGGGTTGTTACGTCGCCGGATAAACCTGTCGGACGGCATGGCAGCATCTTACATAGCAGCCCGGTCAAAGTTTATGCTTTGTCGAAGGGATTACCTGTTTTACAGCCGGAAAAACTCAAAGACGAAGCGTTTTTAGCCGAATTACGTAAGCTGAAAGCCGACCTTCAGCTTGTGGTTGCTTTTCGTATCTTACCCGAAGTAGTATGGGATATGCCCCGGTACGGCACATTCAACCTGCATGGCTCGTTGCTCCCACAATACCGTGGCGCTGCGCCAATCAATTGGGCAATTATCCACGGAGAGAAAGAAACAGGCGTGACAACTTTTTTCCTGACGCATGGCGTTGATACGGGACGAATCATCAGCCAACGCCGAATCCCGATTGCTGAAACCGATAATGCCGGAATGGTACACGACCAATTAATGGTCTTAGGGGCAGCATTGGTACGTGAAACAGTCGATTTATTGATCTCACATAACGGTCAAATCGAAACCATCCCACAGGAAAAACGCTACCACAACATCTCGGAACTGCACCCCGCCCCGAAATTAAATCAGGATACCTGCCACATCAACTGGCATCAACCGGCCAAAGCCATTTATGACTTTATCCGGGGCTTATCGCCTTACCCTGCCGCATGGACAACACTCGAAATGCCCGACGGAACTTGTCAGTCGTTGAAAATCTATGAAACAGCTATCATACCGGCATCGGCTGACTTACCGCCCGGTACCATCGCTTCCGACATGAAATCATATTTGGATATTTCCGTTGAAGACGGTTTAATTCGCTTATTATCCGTTCAATTATCCGGGAAAAAACGCCTTCCCATCAAAGATTTCTTGCATGGACTCAAAACATTGCCCGATAGAATCAAATAATTCACTCATTTTTTCACTTCGTAAAAAGAACTCCTTCGCACCTCGGTATAGCTCGAACAAGTTCGGCTCTACACTCGGTTTGTCGTCGTTTCAGTTATTCAATTATTCAATTATTCAGTTATTCAATTGTCCACCTCATAATGCAAATCAATCTTACTAAAGCCTGATACTGTTGACATCTGACGGTTTACTTTATCCAA
>JGI24702J35022_10000337_pt1 | contig 27669 bp, 25 predicted proteins | sample TergutTh196P4_FD_35022 | JGI IMG/M metagenome (IMG submission 35022)
TCGGCGATGGAACCCTTTTCGATCCCGGCCACCATCCGCGCCAACTGCTTGATGAGGGTCTGCGGCGTCATGCAGGGGTTCGCCTCGATGATGTAGGTGTTTGGATGCGTCTTGGCGTAATGCTTGATGGCGAAGGTTTTTCCGGTGCCGACAAACCCCGTGAACACCGAAAAGTTGCGGTAACGCCGCGCCATGTCGCAGCACATGTGCGCGAGGCGGAATACGCTCGTTTCGACGGCTTCAGTAAATTTCCCGGCCTTGTCGGTATGTTCGATGGCCGCTGTGACGCTTTTCAGCAGCTTTGTGGGAGAGGCCGGGTACATCCCATTGAGTATTTGAGACAGCGAGGCGGGCGATACCCTTGCCAGACGGGCGAGCGCGTTGCGTGAATATCCGCTCTGGTGCAACCACTTCAATATCCAGCCGATGTTGTAAATGTCTTCTTCGCTATAGGTGTACTGGTTTCTTTCGGACGGGGCCGTAGAGGCCGTTTCTGATTGCGCTTGGGGTTCGAGTATGGCTTCCATGCTGTTCTCCGCTACAAAAGGCTGTTAAACGGGTGTTAAACGGGGGTCGTTAAAGGTCAAAAAGCGTGATTTCGTCGCCATCCGCTGGCGGCAGGCGTTTTGGGTCGTTTGTGATTGCAGGCATAGCCGAATCCACTAGGGCGTCGGCGTCGAGCACAACCCCGGCGCGTGCACGCTGCTCGGCCATCTTCTTTTCGAGCCGCTTCATGGCGTCTGCCGCGCGCTGCTCGCGTTTTTCGTCGAGCCGGGTCTTGTCGATGGCGTCGATGGCACTGATGAGACGGGCGTCGCAAATCCATCGGCCTTTCAGGTCGCGGACAACGGCCACCGCGTTGTCCATCAGGTCGTATTCCAAAATCACTTTGGCGTGGTTGTAGGCGTGCAGATCGGGATGCCCGTATTCCCTGCGGCCATGCTTGACCGACGCGCGGCGCACGGTGAGCGTGACGGCTTGGCGTTTCAATTCGGCCACAGAGGCGGCGGGCGGTAACGGTTGCAATTCGCCCCACAACTCGGCGCGCGTCACGCTCTTGTCTTCGGGGTGCGCGCGGCGCACATACCGAGCGATCCATGCGTTGAACGCAATCGTGAACTCGGCGAGAGACGGCAGTTGCAACCGGCCCGCCTTGACTTCGCGCACGATACGGTTCAGCGCGTCCGGCGCGGCGTCATCTCCGCAGTAAAAGGCCGGGAATTCAATCTTGATGAAATCTTCCTTGACGGTGCGGAAGAACCGCTCGACCCATCCCTTGCCGTGCGGGTTGCCGGGAATGGAGTGAATAATCTGCTGGACGCCCGCGCGGGAATAGAAGCCGGTGAGTTCGCCATCCATGAAGCGGTTTTTATAGCCGCTACCGTTGTCGACGTAGAGCATCGGCGGCACATGCCCCCAGCGCGTAAAGGTTTCCGCCCACATGTTCTGGACGGCATAGGTTCCTTCATGCTCATCCGCGCGCCAACCCACCGGCACACGGCTACGCAGGTCGATGGCGCAGGTAAACTCCGGCCTCCAGATGTCGCCTGTTACGGGATGCGCGAGATAGATGTCGCCCCGGTAGCCATCGGCCACATACACGTCGCCGGGCAGCGCGTTCGCCGTGCAGCGTCGAACATATGCCCTTTCGGTGAGCCGGTAGAGTTTCTTGCCCAGCCGTGCCGGACTGTACCTTCCAACCTGCGCAGGGACTGATGAGAGGTAGCCCCGCACCTGGTCGTAGGTGACGACAAAACCATCGACTTCGCGCAGACGGTTGTAGACCGCCGCCATGCTCGGCTTCGATGGCTGGTTGAAGTATTCGAGCGCTGGCCCCCACCAAGAGGCGGATTCGGTGACGCGCCCCTTGTGCTCTGGCAACAGGGCGTTGATGCCGCCCTCTTCATAGAGTTTCACCCACTCGAAGATGGCGGATCGCCCCGGCGTCGGACGACCCGATTTCGCCGCGCTGCGCAACGCGCTCGTAACATGCGGCGACAGTACCGACCCATGCGCGCGTTCAATCAGGTTTGCGATGGCAGAGGTCAGGGTCGAGTGCTGATCCGGTCGGTTCCGGATCGCCAGAACGATGGTTTCGCGGCAAACGGCCACCTGTCGGGCGCGATCCGAGGCTTCTTTCCACGGATCACGTTCGCGGAGCATCAACACTTGCGCCGTGGGCCGGATGGCAGGGCGGCGCGGGTCTCCTGGGACGATCTTCATAAGGGTTGCGGTGCGCATGATTTATGCCTCTTTGCGGGGGCGACCACGACCGCGCCGTTCTGGCGCAGGTTCGTGCAGTGACGCTTCTTCGACTCCATCGGCGTTTTCGAGCATTCGGGAGTCGATCAGCCAGCGTTCGGCCTCTTCGGGCGTCAGGATGTGCTGCCCCATGATCCGGGGCGGCAACTCGAATGGAGCCAGTTCGCGCATGCGGGCGATCACATCCAGAGCGCGAGCGGCGATGGCATTGGCCGCGACCCATTCCTGTTCCAGCCGCAAGCGGGCGTCTTCTGTTTCTCCGCTGGCTTCCTGCGCGAAATTCCGGAACAACCCTTCTAGCTTGAGTTCTGCCGTCTTCATCGCGCCCATGCAATAGGCACGGGCAATGACGGTTTCTTTCGGCATATCCGGGTCGGTAGCAGAGATGCCACGCTGAAGGCGCTCAATCCGGGTTTCTGCGGTATTGAGCCGCGTTTGTGCGGTGTCCTTTTCTTCGCGTAGCTTTCGCGCGAGGGCGCGCAACTGCGAGGCGGACATGCGGTCAAGATCATCCAGTTCGAGGATGTTCTGAATGTCGTCGTCTTCGAGGGTGAGCATCTCAAGGAACCCCTTGATGCCCTTCACACGCTTTGCCAAAAGTGAAACGGTTTCGCTTTTGTAAACTCGCGCCGCCGACCGCATGAAGTTCCGTGCCGTTCGTGGCGTAAAACCAAGGTGCTCGATACGCCCCTCAAACTCGCCGTGTGGCGTAACCGCTTTAAGCAAAAGAAGGTACTTACCCAATTCGATTGCATCCTCAACTGTTCGGCGCTGGTAGAACCGGATGCGCTCTTCGAGTACGTCGACCGCCAGTGAGCCCTCGTATCCGAGTTCACCCGCCAGAGATGAAGGGGATTCACTGCTGTCCAAAACGGAAACGGTTTCCGTTTTGATTTTTTCGAGGCTGCCGCCGATGCCGAGGTCGATTTCATCGTTACTCATGGCAGCCCTCCTTCAACCCAAGGGCTACAGCAACCTTGTGCGCCTTGCCATGCGTCCCCTTGTTGAATCCGTTCAGTACCCTGATAACGGCTGGGTAGTCGGTTACGCCACGTTCTTCCGCCCATTCTTTGATGGTTTTACCCTCCTTCCGAATACGGGCTTTGACGTGCTCTGTGTTCATGTTCTACACTCCTAGTAAGTTGCTTTACAATGCAACTGATTGGTAGCCCAGATGATCAACTTTTTGGGAACATACGTCAACCTCTTTTTGGTAGCAGCGTGGCAAAATCGATAGGTTCGCGTCTCAAGGAGGCGCGTGAAAAACTTGGCATGGATCAAGTGCGGTTCGCGGAGGAGCTTGGCATCCCGCGAAACAGCCTTCATCGTTACGAAACGGACGATCAGGTGCCCGGCGGGAAAGTGCTGGCGAAGCTGGCCGATCTGGGTGTCGACATCGTCTACATCCTGCGCGGCGGGAACAGTCTTAGCGTTGAGATCACAACGACAGAGATGCGGCTTATTCATGACTACCGAATGAGCCACAAGGATGTGAAAAAAGGTATTAAAGCGTTGCTCGCCTCAACAGCAGTCCGCGACGATGACGAGGGTGTTGATCTGTCCGAAACAGCCGCGTCAGAAGATAGCGACGGGCAACGCTCCGTGGAATCTGAGCAAAAAAAGAAGGTGCGGCGTAAAAACAAGCCTTGACGCGCTACCTACGTTACGGGAGGCTGTGGCGCTTTGAATTCTTCCAGAGAGGTCGCGCCATGCCGTTCTTAAAAACAATGCTCTTAGCCACTACTGTGGCGCTTGCCGTGATGGCCTGCGGGGAGTCCACGCCACGCGCTGTAGCAGAAACGCCCAAAGAAGTGGCCAGCACTGACAGTGCTGACGCCATGAAATTGACCATGCAGATGCTTGGGTCTTTGAAAACCTTAGATCAGGTTATTTCGACCGCACAACCTCAGATGACAGATGTTCATGGTGCGGATGTGAGTGTTGGGGCGGCATGGCTTGCGCTCTGGGGCGCGGAGAACCTGCGCTGGTCGGAGCTTCAGAAAGTCCCGGAGACAAAATACGGATTGGTGATGAAGGATTCAGACGCCCATCGTGGAAAGAGGCTGTGCGTCAAAGGACAAGTAATCGAAATCGCCCTGGATCGGACTGTGCCAGACCATAAAGTCTTTATTGGCGGGATGTTCAGCGGTTCCGGGAACATCTATCGTTTTATCGCCGTACAGTCGACCGGCGAAATCGTGCAGAACAGCAACGCCCGGTTTTGCGGCGTCGTTGCCGGACAGCAGCATTACGAGAACAGCATCGGCGGCGTTGCTCATGCTGTTCAGCTTGTCGGTATGTTTGATCTGCCTGAGAACAGGGATAAATGAAATCTCGCAGGAATACGCTGGTAGCCCCCAACCATTTTGCCGACGTCGGCAAAATGGTCGGTGGCTACGACGACGCCGGGGTGCCCGCATAGATGCAGGTCAACCCGGCCCAGTTTCGCGGGCGGGTTTCATTTCCTGCCCCCTCGCCTGGCTCGAAAGTTGTTTGCGCTTTTGAGGGCACAGGGCCGCCAGCTACGCTTTGCCCGGCGATGCCACGGCACAACGAAGCTCCTCCCGTTTTGAGTTCAGCGTTCGTTCCGACCATATTTCCGTAATGCCAATGCGTTCTGAATGCGTCGCCTTGTTTCGTCCCGATCCCACGCCCCACATCAACCCCCCGCCCGTTATCCCAACCCCGCCGAAATTCCCCGCGCAAATCGGGCACGCGGAAAGTGGTAGTGCCGTTGCCGGTCGAATACTTGCCGGTATTGGTTGACCACTCGCTATCGGCAACGATGTTGCCACTCGCCTGCGCGAACTCCCACAGCAACGGGCGTTCGGAACGATTGATTAACTGGCCAGCAGCAGGCACCCACACAAGCGGCGGATTGGTGCCACTGAAATCTTCCACCGCGCCAACAAACATCCTGTCGATGTAGTCCTTCATGTGCCTTGGCCTCAAAGCCACCGCAGCAAGGCTTCCGGCAAGCACTTCCGCCCAGGTCGCCAGCTTGATGATGCCTTGCTCAACCTCGGTCGCTTCTTCAACCTGCATCGTCGCCACGTCGAACAGGTTCCACGTATTTGAAAACCAGTAGTATCCGTGGTTATCGTAGGTCGTTTCATACAGATCAAAAACGTTCAGCGGGGTCGGCGTGTCGATCCATGCCTCGGCGACCATCGTCACGATTGCGGCCTGATAAGGGCCGTAATAGCTGGTCACAAGAATCTTCGTGCCTTCCGGCAGCGGCAGCGGAACCTCCGCAAGCGTTTGCTGATTGGCGACGATATTCCACACTTGCCCGACATAATGAATCGTGCCGTCGCGGCGCGCGAAAGTATTGGTGAGCGCATCACGCAGTTGCGTATTGGAATTCTTGTTGAGCGAAACCCCTGCCGACAAAATGAAGTTGGCGATTTCATTCTGAAGCGCATTCATGAAATCAGTCGTAATCTCGGTCGGCGGGCGTCCGGTTGCCACGTCTTCAGGAACGAACTGATTGTTCACATGGCCTGCGCCGTCAATAAGGTGCATAGTTGCCTCCAACTCCTGTAATGTCTTCAAACCAAATAGCGACATGCGCTTGGCGGAATGCTTCGAGCGCCGCCCGGAGGATTTCCGGATCAACGACAGAGCGGTAATACCTGACCAGCAACACGTAACGGGCGCGTCCGGCGACCGACCAGAGGCGCGCAGCCGGATCGCGTCCCGATCCGTCGCCAGCGTGCCGCCCGATGGTCATGGGCGCAAAAAGGTGGAAACACTGAACCAGCGGAACAGTGAAAGTCGTATTTGGCGCGTCGGCGCTCCACAGCCGGTCGCCGATACGTGCGCCGATAGCGCATGTCTTTCTCGGCAGCGTCTCAGTGATGCCCGCAGCCGCCAGCGCCTCATCACACACGCGCTGGTACTCGCTGATATGCCAGCTTGAGTATTTCGGATCGTGCGTATCGATGGCGTGTTTCAGCACACCCGGAATACCGGATTCCAGCCGCGCGAGTTCTTCTGCTGTGCCGCGCAACATGGCCGCGCCAAGCCCGCTCTCCGGCCACTCCCACGCCTTACCCGGTGGCAATAGGGCTCGGAGCGCGCCGGTAAAGTCATCAGCGGTGTGCGGTGACAGCCTCATCGCCACTCGATGCCCGTGAGCACCAGCACTTCACCCGGCGACACCTGGATGTTCTCCGTCGGGGCGATGCGGGTGTACTGGTTGGTGATGGTGGCGATGGCCGCGTCGAGTTCGGCCATGTTGAATACAGAGGCTTCCTCGTTTTCGGCGAGTACCGCAGCATTGATGGCAGCGGCGATACGGTCACGGATCAGGGCGTTATCGATGGCCGGATCGAGATGCAGGATCACGTCGACGGGGCGGAGGGTTGGCGCAGCCAGCCGCCAGTCTGCCGTGGCAGGAGCCACCGTAGCCAAAAACTCAGCAATGGCTGTCAGCACACCCGGCGGGGGTTGCCGGTTGATCGCACCGTCACAGACCGGGTAGACAAGCACCGTCCCGAACCCAAGCGCGTGCGGGAACACCAGCGCACCGCTGACAGCCGGATGAGATGACCTACACCAGTATTTGTAATCATCTGGCCGTCCGCCACGCGCGCCGCGCACGGTCATGGCCTGCCATTCGTCGGCGACTCGTAGACGCCAGTCATCGACGGTTTCTTCTGCAGCGCCGCCGGTCAGCCCGTCATCATCCACGACCATCGTACTGGCAACGCCGGGGAGCGGGTCAACCAGCGTCAGCTTTGCTCCGGCGGGCAGGTTGACAGCATCACCCGTGTCGACCGAGCGAATCGACACGTTTGCCACCCCCGAATTCGCCATGAAGTTCGCAGATACGACGCGGTAATCCAGTCCATTCGGCCCACGCAGAAGCGTGTCGGCCAGTACGACGCTACCCGGCGAGCCGGTTGCAAGTGCCGTGCCGATGGCGGGCATGGCGGTCAGGCGTGCGACGCCATAAAGCGCGGCCCACTCGTAGAGGCGCTCCAACTCGCAGGTCAGCGGGCTGCACTGTCGGTCAATCCAATCAAGATGCCCGTGCAGCCCGTGACATGCGCGAGCCCAGGCGTGAGACAGCGGCCCGCGCAGTACCGCAGGCATGACCGCAAGGTCGGCCTGGATGCGGGCGTCAAGCTCAAGCAGGGAGGGACGTTGGTAGTCAGGCATCGGACAATGGAACGCGCACTAAAAACTTGCGGCCATTGTGCAATCCTGTGATTTCGATCAGCAGGCGGGAAATGTTTCCAGCCGGATCGGTGGGTATTACCTCGCGCACGGCGATGCCTTGCAGTGCAGGCGTTGCTCGCGCGAGCACCCGCTCAATGATGGCGATGGTTTCCAGTCGCGCGGCAGCGGTGAGCGGCTGACGGCGCACATGCCAGAGGCCGCTACCGGCTTGCGGGTCTTTATACCAGCCGCGCCTGTCCCACTGTTCCCCGACGCGGCGCAGCGGGGCTTCGGCATCGGTGAAGAGCGCGGCATAAACGAGCGTCGCGGCAGCAGTGTTTGCGTCGGCGGGATCGTCTGGCGCGAGGTCGAACTCGCAAGGGGCGGTCTGGATGAGTTTTAACATTTAACTGCTTCCTCTTTCGCCCATGAGTTCTGAACGCCCGCCATCGCATCGATAACGTCTTTCATCTCAAGAGCGCCTCAAACATGTTTGTTTGAGCAGGGCGATCAGGATGATTGTTGAACAGACCGAATCGCTTAATCTTGATAAGCGCCTGCGTCAATTCCGCCATTTCTTCAATCAATCGGTCGATTGGTGTGCCAATATTCTTGTATTCCGGATGGCTCATTTTTTGCCTCACTCTACTGTGCCCGTTGACCCGCCACCGGGCTGCACGCCGGTGTGGGTGTGGGTGTCGCTGATGTCTTTGCCGTTACAGGTAATCGTCCCGACAATCTGGAAGTTCCCAGTAATGGCTGATGCAGTGCCTTCCTGTCCGAGTACAGACAACCCTTGATTCACGGTTGCAGATTGCGTCGCCCAGACTTGACCATCGAGCACGATTTCCGGGGCTTTCAGGGTGATCTTCGTGGCGGCGTTGATTTCGATGTTGCCGTCGCGCTGTATGTGGACGTAGTTCCCTTCGTCGTCGTGCAGGGCGACTTCCCCTTCCTTGAGGGCCATGTTGTATTGCTTGTCACCGATAACGATGGCGATGCCGTGCGAGCGGTCGCCGCTTGGAAACAACAGGTACGTTTGCGCTCCGGCCTTTGGGTAGTACGAAAAACCGTAGGGTTCGACGCGATCAATATTCGGCAGCACTTCGTCGGCAAGCACACGAGCCTGCACCTTGCTGTCTCCAACCAGCATCGCCACGCCTCGCGCGACAAGCAGTTGCAGCCGTCGCCACACCTGGTTAGACATCATCATCCCCTTCATCGTCTTCGCCGCTTCCGCTACCTCCTCCGCTTCCCGCGTAGGCATCTCGTTTCATGACGGTGAGCCGCGTCATGTGCCCGCCGCGATCATCGATCCGGAAAGCGCGCTCGCCGATCAAAAACACGTCGTTGATGCCTTCATCCGGAATCGTCACCCTGACTTGCGTGTTGATCTCCCACAAGCGCCACGCCTCTTCCGCCCGATAGCGCCAGCCTTGCACGGTGAGTTCAATGCGGTGTGCACGGGCAAGCCGCCGGTTGCGTTCGAGTTCGGCGCGACGCTCGCAGCTTCCAAGGCCATGCCCGTGACGATCCGCCATGATGTGCATCGGGCGGTAAAACTTGATGCCCCTGTCCCACACTCTGCCGGAGATGGCTTCGTCTTCGTCAGAGTTATAGCCTTTCACGCAGTACTCCGAGAACCGTAGGCTGTACTCATCAACGACTTCATATTCGAGGATGTGCTCGCCATAGATGAGGGCTGCGACAGGCGCAGCCTTTGTCGGTTCAGCCAGGATCAGACCGCCGTCAGTTGTCGGGTAGAGCAACAGGTTTGCGGTGCGCGCGGCGTTGATGAGGGCGTTCGAGGGGTTTTCGCACTGCATGGCGAATTCTTCGACCGTTTTTGTTTTGGCGGCGATCTTCAAAGGCACTTTTAATTCATCACAAAGCCGCTTTGCAATCTCGCCCAACGTAAGCCCTGAGAGCGTCTTGGATAGCTGCGTGTCAATCAGTTCACGCGCAATCGAGCGCCCCTCGATGGAGATGTCGTGGCTATCCCTGCCAACGCTGCGGGATAACTTATCCAGCCGCACGGTGGTGACAAGCTGATTGCCGATGAGCACCTTGATGACGGTGTTGGCAGTGATGCCGAGGTTGTTCCCTGTTCCCGGTGCGGTAATGGAGAGATTCAGGCTGGCACAGAGATCATCAACCGAGGCACGCACCTCGGCACGCTGCCACCAGCCGTAGCGGATGCCGTCAAACTGGAGTTCGATCTGTGCATCATCCATTGACCACTCCGTTCACGAATAAGGGGTGACGGACGGCATTGCGTTGCAAGAAGATTTCTTCATCGACGCCCAGGTTGTGCGCGATGAGCACGGCGGGCAGCGGATGCGCGACGTTTCGGCTGACGGCAGGCTTGATGTCCTGGTCGAGCAGTGCACGGACAACGGCGGCGCGGGCGTTTTCTGTCGCTTGAAACACGTCATCCGGGGCGGACGGCAGAATGCCGTTGATCGCCTTGTCAATAGCAGCAAGCGCCTGATCGCGGTCAGTCTCGGAGGGGTAATCGGCNACNGCAACCGAGAGCGCGGCGGCGGCAATCAACCGCTGTTCNAGGGCGTATTCCGTGCGCAGATTGGCAAGCANCGCCGCATCCGACGCGCTTGCGCCCGTGAGCGTGACCGCTTTGCGTGATGTCCCGGCAGCCTTTCCGATGCGCCCGACGATCCCAGCGCGCGATCCGGGTTGCAGGTCGGCGGCAATGTTTCGCCCGTCGCCGGTCGACAAACCGAGCGCGTGAGCAATGCCGAGCAGCGCGTTGGCGTAGGCGCTCGGCAACGCAGCGATGGCGGCAAGATCGGCCTTGACACCCTGTATCACGTTCATCGCTGTCGATGCCCAGGCAAGCGGCAGCGTGGCGAGTGAGATGATTTTGCGCAAACCTTCAAGCCGCTGATGGACGGCGGCGACATAACTTTGAAGCGCATTAGCGGACATGGGTTGCAGGTCGAAATCTTCGACCGCTGCGGCAGCGGCATCCCGGCAAGCCGCTTGCGCCACATCGCTGTAATCGAGTTCAGGCTGAAGGATTTCTCCACCGGGCACAAACTCAACCTTGACGGTGCAATAACCGCCTTTCTCGTTCGTCTCGGACACTGACCATTCATGGGCGCGCACCCATAACGAGCCGAGCCACGGGTGGATGAGCCAGTCCGGGCCGGGTTCGGCCAGCAGCGTCAGAAACTCGTTCCGTGGTTGGTCGTAATCCGGGCCGATAAAGTAAGCGGTCAGGCTCCAGTCCCATGCCTTTTCGCCGAAGTCTTCGACGCGCGGCACATTCGCGCCGGGGTATTCGTGCACGACCAGCCGCCGCCCGCCCTTGGCGTCGTGGCTCTCGGTGAGAAATTCAAAGTCCCGGAATGTGGCGCGGGACATACGGTCTGTCCAGGGCATGGCTTTGCCGGATGATGTGATGACCGCAGTATCAAACGGTCAATCGCACAGGCGCAGGCGGGAAACGTTTCCAGCCTGAGAGGGGGCAAGCGGGTGCGTCATGATGCCAGCGCATCTTTCGATCAATTCACTTCCGATCAACCTGATGGAGACTGTCATGTTGTGTGTCGTCCTGACTGCACTTGCAACACTTGCTATTCCTGCCGCGTGCGTAATGGCTGCGCTTATTTTCTTCCCCGATAAATGGTGGAGGATGTGAAAAAAGGGCCGTGTCGATCAGTGGCGGCTTACAGGATCGACAGCCCGACGATCATCTCTTTTTCCGGTGGTAGAACCTCCGGCCTGATGCTGTACCGCATCCTTGAAGCCCATGACGGAAAACTGCCAGATGATATACATGTCGTGTTTGCCAACACGGGCAAAGAGATGCCGGAGACGCTTGACTTCGTGCAGGAGTGCAGCCAACGGTGGAATGTGTCAATCACCTGGGTAGAGTACGCCGATCACAACGACCCACAACTGCGCTGGAAAATCGTGGACTACGCCAGTGCATCACGGCATGGGGAGCCGTTCGCCGCGATGATCGGGCGTCGGAAGATGCTGCCGAATCCAGTGATGCGGATGTGCACCGGACACCTGAAAGTTCGCCCGAAGAAACTATACGTACAGCAGGTTCTCGGATGGACTGAATGGGATGTTGCAATCGGGTTCCGCGCAGATGAGCTGCACAGGGTTGCGCGGCTTTCCAAACCACATAAAGAACCATATGAGCGTTTCGCGCCTCTCGCGCGGGCAGGTATTACTGCCGTCGATGTATCTGCGTTTTGGCAGGCGCAACCCTTTGACTTACAGCTACCGAACCACAACGGAAAAACGATGCACGGAAACTGTGATCTGTGCTTTCTGAAAGGCGCAGGCCAGATCATGTCACTGATCCGGGAATGCCCAAGTCGGGCGAAATGGTGGATGGAGCAGGAAAGCCGGATTACTACCACCGGCGGACAGGGACACCTGTTTCGTAAAGATCGCCCTTCTTACGCGGACATGTTCCGCATCGTTGAAGAGCAAGATGAATTTCCGGGCTTTGACGATTTCGCAGTCATGGACTGCGCTTGCACGGATTGAGGTAAAAAATGGCAAACGCTGATGTTGAAATCCGCCTGCGCCTGAACAACGAAGCATCGCAAGGCGTAAAGAAAGCCGAACAGGATGCCCAGAAAGGCGCAGAAAAAACCGCGACGGCAACCGAGCGTGCGGCAGCAAAAGCGGCAACGGCGGCTGAACGCGGCGCAGCACAGCAGCGGAATGCGTATAAGCGCACAGCGCAGGCGCGCGAACAGCTTGGAATTCGCTCTGAGCGAACCATCCAGCGCGAGATCGACCGCACGGTCGCCGCCTATAACCGACTTGCACGCTCCGGCACAGCATCATGGCGTGAGCAGAGCCGTGCCGCCGAGCAGATGCGCCAGCGGGTGACTCAACTCACTAATGAGATGGGTAGGCTCACCGCCAAGCAAAAGGCAGTGGGGGCACTGAAAGGCGGCGCATCCATGGCGGCAGGAATAGGCGCAGCCGGGATGGTGTTGAAGTCACCCATATCGAAAGCGATGTCATTCGACGAAAGACTGGCTCACATTGCAAACAACGCCTTCGCCGAACGTGATAGAGAGGGGCGGATTCAAGGCATCGATCAACTTCGTGCGGCAGTCAATTCTGCTGTTATGAAGGGTGGTGTCTCGCAGGATAGCGCGGCGGATACGATGGATACGCTTGTTTCATCGAGCCTGATGAGCGTTTCTGAAGCATCCAAAATGTTGCCAGAGCTTGCCAAAGCGGCAACGGCATCTGGTGCGGACATCAGCGAGTTGACAGATATTGCCCTGTCTTCCATGCGGACGTTTGCCATCACGGCAGAGGAAATCCCAAACATCCTGAATCAAGCCGTTGCTGCCGGACAGGCTGGTGGTTTTACGTTGAGCGGGCTCGCACAGTTTTTGCCGAGACACATGGCACAAGCGGCAGCGTCCGGCATGTCCGGGCGTAGCGACTTTGCGTCACTTGCTGCGCTTAACCAGGCTGCGCTACGCACGGCAGGGAACCAGGAAGAAGCCGGACGTAATGTACAGACCATCCTGAGTCTTTTGAACGACAAGTCAGTTGCGGAGCAACTGAAAAAAAAGACAGGTGTAAATCTGTCAAAACACCTTCAATCTGAAAAAGCAAAGGGCGTCAGTTCGCTCGACGCCTTTGCTGGCCTGCTGCAAAAAAGTGTCGAGAAGAACAGTGGCTATAAAGCCTTGCAGGTCAAGCTGGCGAGCGCGAAAAACGACGAAGAACGCACAGCGACGCTCGAAGGCATGGCAGCCATTGCGCAGCGTTCCAGCATCGGGAACATCGTCACCAACCGCCGCGCAATGATGGCCCTTCTAGCGATGATGAATGAACAAGGCTACATGCAGGATGTGCGCCGACAGATCATGGAAAACGATGTGGCATCTGGCGGTGCAGTCGACAGGAATTTTGAAGTTATCGCTAGTCGGGCGGGTTTCAAGACCCGTCAAGCTGGTGAGGCATTGTCCATCTCGCAACAGGGAGCACTTGGCAATCTCAACGAAAAGATCGGCGAAGCAGCCGAGGCGTTCAGCACTCTGGCGGGAAAGTATCCTGAACTGATTGGTGCAACAACACTGGCAACAACGGCTCTGACTGCTTTCGCTGGTGCTACTGGGCTGGCGACGATTGCGATGGGAGGGAAAGGGATTGGTATTGGAAAGGCTGCGGGCGCAGCGAAATCGCTAGGGGCAGGCGCAGTCAGAGCTGTAGCCGGTGGAGCGGCACGCATTGCAGCGACACAAGGTATGTCGCTGGCGGGTGGCGCGGCCTCCGCAGGTGCCGCGACAACGGCTGCGGGGGTTGCCGCAGCGGGGGCAGCCGGGTACGCGACAGGAAAGTATCTGGTTAATCCCGCACTAAACTACGCAGCAAAGAAGGCAACCGGCAGCGAGCATGAAACCTTCGGAACGTGGTTGTACAGCCTTTTCAACGGGGACAAGGAAGCTGAGATCGAGAAGATGCTGGCCCCGACGCCTCTTCCCCAAAAGCAGGATGTCGACATCAACGCGCAGTTGAAAGTCGGCCTTGCTCCTGGCCTTGTTCTTCAAGGTCAATCAGTGCAAACAAGCGGGGGTGGAAATATCCGGATGGATACCGGTAACTTGGTAACTGGAGCGCCCTGATGCAGTACACCATTGATTTTGATACCGACAGATTTTCCCGACTGATGGGTGCATTGCGCCAAGCACTGGACGATCCACAAGACATGTTGACCAGCTTTGGGGAGTCGCTGCTGAGAGTCAACCGTGATAGACACAGACAGGGCGTATCACCTGACGGTTCGCCGTGGGTGGCACTCAAACGCCCGGACGGTAATCGCAAAGGAGGCCCGCTCAACAAGACGGGCAGAATGCTGGCAAACCTGCACTATCAGGTTGATGGTGACGTGCTCAGGCTCGGTTTTGATGGTGGAGACGGATTCCCGGCGAAATACCATCAAGAGGGTTCACGCGCCCACGCCATTGAGGCGAAGAACAAAAAGGCGCTCGCTTTCATGGGTGTCGTCCGCAAGCGAGTCAGCCACCCTGGTCTGCCTGCGCGCCCCCTTGTTGGCTTTCCTGAAAGCGATCAAAGGCTCATTGAAAGGGTTGCCCAAGACCACATTGAAGCGGTTTCAAACGGGCTTTAACGAGGTACTACACGAAACAATGACGCACTTTTGGCGAGTAAAAAAATGGCTTCCGGAAAGGTACGGCCAGCCATGTCGGATCATGGCAACAGGGAAGATGAATTCAGTACTCATTGAATTTGCTGACGGCACCCGCACCGTTACATGTCGGTATTTTGTGAGACGACTAACCGGGAAAAATCCACCGGGCACGGTTTAATTTTCCAGCATTTTCATACCGAATTTCCCCCGAAAAATCCCCTAATTCGTCCGGAAATCAAGATTCTTTTCAGAGGCTGGTTTTTCCAATAACCACGCGGGTTTCAGCCCGATTTTACTTGTCTCGTTCTGTCCGGTTTCTACCCCCTCCCTACTGTGATCCAGAAGATGGATGACTGAGACGATCTCCCCCCAAAAAAGCATTCCCGCGTTCGACGACGCCACCCGAGCGGTTGTCCGCCTCCAGACACGGTGTGCCGCATTATTTTTGTGTTACCTGCAAGCATGTCATGGAGGAATTGTGGATAATCCTCCGTCTCTACCATGCTTTTCACGCGCGTCACCATGCCCACGGTCGTCTCATCCCTCCGTTGCCTCATCGTCCCGCTCGCGGTCGTCGCCCTGCTTGCGGCCTGCAGCAAGGACGAGGATGCGCCCGCGCCGCGTCCGGCGCTGACAATAACGGTGGCAAACCCTGTCACCGAAACCTGGCCCGTTCGCATCCCGGCTAACGGCACGGTTGAGGCATGGCAGGAGGCCGTGGTCGGCTCCGATGTGCAGGCTTTGCGACTGGCTCAGGTGCTTGCGGATGTGGGCGACACGGTGAAGGCAGGACAGGTGCTCGCGGTGTTCGACGATGAGCCGGTCAAGATCGAGGTTGCACAGGCAAGGGCGGCGCTCGCGCAAGCGCGTAGCGCCCTGGAGACCGCCCAGGACGATGCAGAGCGGGCAAGAGCCTTGCGCGGCAGCGGGGCATTGAGCGATCAACTCATCGCCAGATACCTGACCACCGAGCGAAGCGCAAACGCTCAACTTGCCGCCGCCCAGGCAACGCTTGCGGCACAGCAATTGCGCCTGACCCGCACTCGCGTGCTCTCGCCGGATGACGGCGTAATCTCGGCACGATCCGCGACGGTGGGCGCGGTATTCAGCCCCGGCGGAGAGCTTTTCCGGTTGATCCGGCAGGGACGTCTGGAATGGCGGGCGGAATTGACCGACACAGAACTGGAAAATATCGCGCCCGGCGCGCGGGTACGGCTCACGCTTTCGGATGGTCGAACCATCGAAGGCTCCGTCCGGATGGTTGCGCCGACGCTCAATGCGCGCACGCGCACGGGATTCGCTTATGTCGACCTGCCGACGGATGCGGCGGTGCGCCCGGGATTGTTCGCGCGCGGCGAGTTCGATCTGGGCGAACGCACGGCCATGACCGTGCCGTTGCAGGCGGTGAGCATGCGCGAAGCGTTCAATTATGTGTTCCGGCTGGAACCGGACGGATCGGTGCGTCAGTTGAAGGTGACGACGGGTCGGCACGCCGGGGATCGTGTGGAAATTCTCGATGGCCTCGAGCCGGAGGCGAAAATTGCCTCGGTGGGCGCGGGTTTTCTCAACGATGGCGACCGGGTGCGGGTTGTCGAGGAGTGAGGAGTCGAGAAGTAAGAGGTGGGACGGAGAATGAATATGGCGAAAATTGATGTCCAGGGAACATCCATTACGGTCTACTCAGAAAATGACATGGACTTCATTTCCCTGACCGACATGCTCAGAGCCAAGGAGGGGGATTTTTTCATTTCCGACTGGCTACGCAACCGCAACACCGTTGAGTTTCTAGGCATCTGGGAGCAGGTACACAACCCCGCTTTTAATTATGGCGGATTCGCCGCAATTAGAAGCCAGGCAGGTCTCAACAACTACAAGCTCAGTGTCAAGGAATGGGTGCTTCAGACCAATGCCATCGGGCTTGTAGCCAAGGCCGGTCGCTATGGTGGCACGTATGCCCATCAGGAAATTGCTTTCGAGTTCGGCATGTGGATCAGCGCCGAGTTCAAGATCTATCTCATCAAGGAGTTCCAGCGCCTCAAACAAGCCGAACGCGAGCAACTAGGCTGGGACATTCGCCGTAACCTGACCAAGATTAATTATCGCATCCATACTGACGCCATCAAAGTCAGGTTGATTCCGCCGCAACTGACGACGCAACAAATCAATAATATCTACGCCTGCGAAGCCGATCTGTTGAACGTGGCGCTGTTCGGTAAAACCGCCAAGCAATGGCGAGATGAGAACCCAGATAGCAAAGGCAACATCCGCGACGAGGCCAACGCCGCGCAATTGGTGTGCCTGGCCAATCTGGAAACACTGAACGCGCATTTCATCCATCAGGGGCTTGTGCCAGCGGAACGACTGAAACTACTGAACCAGACTGCAATACAGCAGATGAAGCTGCTGATTGCGGACACCAAAGTCCGGCAACTGGAGGGGAAGAAAAAACCTTGAAACCCCTCCTTAAAAATCTACCCCAATGCCACACCCGATGCCTGTCTCTACCATGCCCACGGTTGCCTCATCCTTTCGCTGCCTCATCATTGCTCTGGCCGCCGGAGGCGAAAATCGCATCAATGGGCGCAGGTTTTCTCAACGACGGCGACCGGGTGCGGGTCGTCGAGCAATGAGCGGCAGCCACGCATGAACATCAACGTTTCGGCGTGGTCGATCCGCAATCCGATCCCGCCCATCATGCTTTTCGTGATGCTGTGCGTGGGCGGGATTTTCGGTTTTCATCACATGAAAATCCAGAATTTCCCCGACATCGAAATGCCGATCGTGTCGGTTGTGGCCTCGCTGCCCGGAGCCGCGCCGGGGCAGCTCGAAAGCGATGTCGCGCGGCGCATCGAGGATTCCATCGCCACGGTGCAGGGACTCAAGCACATTGCCACTTCGATTCAGGATGGCCGGGTGTCGATGCTGGTCGAGTTTCGGCTGGAAAAGGACATTCAGGAGGCGGTCGACGATGTACGCTCCGCTGTGTCGCGCGTCCGTTCCGATCTGCCGTCCAACCTGCTCGACCCGGTCATCAACCGCGTGGATATGGCCTCCCAGCCTATCCTCGCTTACGCCGTGCGCTCGCCGCGCCGGGATGACGAGGCATTGTCGTGGTTCATCGACAATGAGCTGTCGAGGCGGCTACTCGCCGTCAAGGGGGTCAACGCCGTAAAAAGAGTCGGCGGCGTCAGCCGCGAGATACGGGTGACGCTCGATCCGCTACGCTTGCAGGCGCTGAACGCAACGGCAACGGAAATCTCGCGCCAGATTCGACAGATGCAGACCGAAACCGCAGGCGGGCGCATCGACATGGGCGGCGGCGAACAGCCGATGCGCACGATGGCAAGCGTGGCTTCAGCCGAGGAACTGGCGCGCATGCAAATCCCGCTCATGGATGGCCGCCGCATCCGGCTCTCCGATGTGGCAAGCGTTCAGGATACCGTGGCCGAGACGCGCTCGATCGCCCTGCTGGACGGGATTCCCGTCGCCGGGTTTGAAATCTCGCGCAGCCGGGGCGAAAGCGAGGTCGAAATCGGCGCGGGCGTGCAAGCCGAACTGAAAAAAATTCTCGCCGCCAATCCCGACCTCGAAATCGTCGAGGCCTTCAATTTCGTCAGCCCGGTACAGGAAGAATATGAAGGCTCCATGCGCATGTTCCTGGAGGGGGCAGTTCTGGCCGTACTCGTCGTTTTCCTTTTCCTGCGCGACACGCGCGCGACCGTCATTTCCGCCGTAGCGCTGCCGCTGTCGGCAATCCCTGCCTTTCTGGGCATGTACCTGTTCGGGTACACGATCAACCTCGTTACCTTGATTGCGCTCTCGCTGGTGGTCGGCATTCTCGTCGACGATGCCATCGTGGAGGTCGAGAACGTCGTGCGCCATCTGCGCATGGGAAAAACGCCCCGGCAGGCGGCGTTCGATGCCACGGCGGAAATCGGTCTGGCCGTGGTGGCGACTACTGCTACGCTGGTGGCCGTCTTTTTGCCGACCGCATTCATGGACGGCATCGCCGGGCTGTTCTTCAAGCAGTTCGGCTGGACGGCCTCGCTCGCCGTCATCATGTCTCTGGTCGTCGCCCGGATGATCACGCCGATCCTCGCCGCTTTCATGCTCCGGCCCTTCACGCAGGATCACAGTGAGCCGCGATGGGTGCTGTGGTACGCGAAAAGGGCCGAATGGTGCCTGAAGCATCGCGCGTTTACCGCCCTTTGCGCGGGCGCTTTCTTCATTGCTTCCGTTATGCTGATTCCCCTGCTCCCTGAAGGTTTCATGCCGGGAGACGACAATTCTCAAACCCAGGTCTACCTCGAACTGCCGCCCGGTTCGACGCTCGAACAAACGCGCCAACTCGCCGCAGAAACCCGCGAGCGGCTCATGCGACTGGAGCATGTGGAGCGCATCTATTCCACTATCGGCGGTGGCAGCGCCGGGGCCGATCCTTTTGCGTCCCTGCTTGCGGGCAGCGACGTGCGCAAGGCCTCCCTCACGATCCAGCTTTCCCCGCGCGGCAAGCGCCCGCGCAAGCAGGTCATCGAACACCAGATCCGCGCCGCGCTCGAAACCCTGCCAGGCGTTCGTCTCAAGATCGGGCTGGACAACTCCCGCGAAAACTACGTTCTCTCCCTCACGGGCGACGACCCGGAGACGCTGCGTATGGCGGCGCTTGCCCTCGAACGCGATCTGCGCGCGATGGAGGGGCTTGCCAACATCAAGTCCACCGCCAGCCTCATCCGCCCGGAAATCGCCGTTCGGCCCGATTTCGGCCGTGCCGCCGATCTCGGTGTCACCAGCCTGGCCATTGCCGATACGTTGCGCATCGCCACCCTTGGCGACTACGACGCGGCACTGGCCAAGCTCAACCTGTCGCAACGGCAAGTGCCCATTCTCGTGAGACTCGACGACGATGCCCGCCGCGATCTTGCCATGATCGGGCGGTTGACCTTGCCCGGCTCACGCGGCCCGGTGATGCTCAGTGAAATTGCCTCACTGGAGATGTCCGCCGGCCCGGCGCAGATCACGCGCTACGACCGCTCGCGCTCCGTCCGGTTCGAGATCGAACTCGGCGGCATGCCAATGGGCGAGATTTCAAAGCGTGTTTTCTCCCTGCCTTCCGTGCGTGCGCTGCCGCCCGGCATGAATCTCAGGGAAGTCGCCGATGCCGAAGCCATGAATGATCTCTTCCTGAATTTCATGCTCGCCATCTTCACCGGCATCCTGTGCGTCTATGCCGTGCTCGTGCTGCTGTTCAAGAATTTCCTGCACCCGCTCACGCTGTTGACCGCCCTGCCCCTGTCGCTTGGCGGCGCTTTCATCGGGCTGTTGCTGACCGGCTCCAGTTTTTCGATGCCTTCCCTGATCGGTCTCGTTCTGTTGATGGGCATTGCCACCAAGAATTCCATCCTGCTCATCGAGTACGCAATCACCGCGCAGCGAGACCGGGGGCTTGAACGGTTCGACGCCCTGCTCGATGCCTGCCGCAAGCGTGCGCGTCCCATCGTGATGACCTCCGTCGCAATGACAGCGGGCATGCTGCCGCTGGCGCTCGGGTTGGGCGCGTCCGACACTAGTTTTCGCGCCCCGATGGCCATTTCCGTCATCGGCGGACTCGTCACCTCCACGCTCCTGAGCCTGCTCATCGTGCCGGTGGTGTTTACCTACGTGGATGATTTCGCGCGCTGGATCGGGAGAAAAACGCAAAAAATCACGTGCGAAGCGCGCTAACTCTATAGCCTCCCTCTCGAGGGAGGTGTCGTGCGCGCAGTGCGTGACGGAGGGAGTCCCCCCCACCATTACAGCAGGGTGACTCAGACAAACTGGGCGCTACATCACTGGGAAAGCACCCATTGCACCAGATTCTTTATCTGTGCCTCATCGTTGGCAGGAGAGGTTCTGACGTTCTTGTGTTCATCCTCTTTTCCATCCAGAAACTTCACCTTTGGATTGGATGTGAGGTGCTTGACGAGTTTGGCTTCAGCCTGCGCGTCTTTCCGGTATTTTTCTGCGAGCTTGTTAAAGGGCGTGGCATCCCTTCCTGGCTCGTGGCACTTGCTGCAGGTGTTACGCTTCGCCAACGCTTGGGCCGCGTCGACATCGACAGCCTGGGCCGAAGCGCAACAAGCGAGCATCGCAACGAAAAGGAGCGTTTTTCGTTTAGATAAAAAATGACTCATTCTTTCATTCCTCCTGATGATCGTTCATCGGTAACGGAAAAACGCTGGAATGATCCGGCGAAAGTTCCACCTGTCCAGTCAAAGTCGAGAGAAATCCACCCGGCAAGCGCAGGCCGCAGATCAATACTTTTCTCCTCTGACGCAAGGTTTTGACTGTAAGGCAAGCAGTACCGTTCCACAATGAGGTATATCAAGATGCTTGTATTTCGCATACATACCGTCCTCTTTCCCCTCTGTCGACTTGCCGCAGCCGGTGCAAACGCCCCATACGCTTCATGTGCAACACCCAGACTGCTGCCCCTGAAATTCGCTCGGCATACCAGCTCGTATCGAGAAATCTTCGTCCTTCATTGCTGGGTCACTCAAAACCACGACACGGTTCAAGGATAAAAGTCGGTCCCGCTTCGCCCTGAATGTTTGTTATAATGAGAAGTTATGCCCGACCGGGTTGAGATCAAAACCAGAGCAAGGAAATCATGTCATGAGCATTAGCAAGAAGAAAATCATCGGTGCAGCCGTCCTGGCTGCGGTGGTATCCATTGGCGGCACTTATTGGGCAAGCAAAAGCACTGAAAACAGATTCCGCGAGAGCATGGAAAGCGTGGAAAAAATAGCCGACTATGGCATCAAGGTGACAGTGCTCGATTATCAACGCAGTTTTTTCAGCGCGACGGCACGTACCGAATGGGTATTGAAGGATACCCGGGAAGAAACGGAGGAGCAGTCCGGGAAAAAACCGTTGACCCTGACCTTCAACCATAGCATCAAGCATGGCCCCTTGTTGGCTTTTGCCTCCGCTGCGCGTATCCATTCCGAGTTGGTGCCGACTGCGGAATTTACCAACTCGCTCGTCGAAGCGTTTGGCAGCGACCCGTTTGATGGCAAGACGCCACTCACGGTTGTATCGACATTCGGTTTGGCCGGAGGGAGTCATGACCGCTTCATTTTGCCCAAATTCGATGCTTCGATTTCACCCAAAACCGATGATTCAGCCGAAACCGATGATTCATCCCCAAAAGTGCAAACCCAAGTGTCTTGGGGCGGACTGAACGGCGAGATCACTACGAATTCCAGCTATTCAAAAATCAAGACGAAAATCGAGTTGGGCGGCTTGACATTGGCCGAAAATGTCCAGAATCAACCCGAAGGGAACCTGCTCCAGATGGGGCGCGCCTCGCTTCAGGCCGATCTGGCGAAACCCTCGGGCTACGAGAATTTTTTCATCGGTACCTTGAACATTGCCATGGACAAGCTCTCATTCAGGAACACTGACAAGGACACGGGAGAAATTCAAAGTTTTGCGCTCGAAAACGTAAACACCGAAACCGACACATCGCTCAAGAAAGGGGGGATGAATACGAAAATTCGGTTCGGCGCAAACATGCTCCAGATGGAAGGAAAATCGCAGTTCGCCATCGACAAGCTCGGAGTCACGCTCATGTACGAGAACGTTGATGCCAATACGGTGGAAGCCATTTCAGGGCTTGCTAAAAATGCCCAGGACGAGGAGCAAAGACAGCAGGAATTGTTCCTCGTTCTTCAGAAACAGGCCGAGCCGTTGCTGAAACGCAAGCCCACGTTCTCCATCAAAGACCTGAACGTGACCACGCAGGAAGGCGTAACGAAAGGAAATCTGCGCATCGCTTACATGGGCAATGGTGATCCCGACCAATTATCGCCAAACGATCTGGCGGTCGATTTCAAGTTCAACGTGCCAAATGCGTTGCTTGTTCGCCTGTTTGAGGACAAAGCCTCTGAATCGATCAGTTCCCTGGTCGAAGAGGGTGTTCTGATAGAGAAGGACGGCATCCTGAGCATCGACGCGAGCTTCAAAAAAGGCGCTCTGACCCTGAACGGCAAACAGGAATCGCTCGAGGCTTTGCAGGGGCTGTTGAGGTAAGGAACCGACGCAGAGCGCGGTAGGCAGAGTCGTTCCTGTCTACCGCATGGAAAGCAACACGACAACGTGCATGCGCATGCAGGGCTGATCCTGGTGCTCATGCTTCGTTCACTCTGCGTCGACTGCCGTTCGGCATCCCGGTTTGTCGCAGGATGGACTGATGACGTTGAGGTCCACAAGCACACCTCAACCTGTGCGGGCTTAAACAAAGTAGAATCTCGCAAGTACGGTTCATCTGTAGAAGTTTATCCTCCAGAAATCGCCGCAATTTTTTGAGAAAAACCAACGCCTACCATGTCGAACTCAAACAATGCTGAACCATTATCCTGGCTCAATAAGTTCAGGATTAAACTCATTATCAAGAGTCATTGGTTTATCTTATTGATTGGGCTTTATTTTGCTTTTGTTTTGAATTGCAGCTTTTGGCGATTCGTCTTTAATAATATTGAAATTACTAATTTTGTCGTCTTTGCGCTTTCGTTGCCATTCTTTATTTTTGTGCCGCTGTATGTTTTCCTTAACCTGATTGTCGTCCCATATATTGCCAAACCGATTTTGATTTTCTTTATCCTCACCTCCAGCGTGACAAACTACTGGATGTACAACCTGGGTGTATATATAGATACAGATATGGTGCGCAATGCTTTTGAAACGAACACCCGCGAAGCATTTGATTTGATTACTTTTTCCGGTCTTGTTTGGGTTTTGATAACGGGTATCATACCGGCCATGTTAATTGCCACGACAAAAATTAAACACCAACCATTGGTAAAGGAAATAACCAAACGATCCGCTTGTATTTTGTTATCGCTGCTAGTTATTGGAGGTTTTGCGGCAATCTCTTATAAGGAATATGCTTCATTTAGTCGCAATAATAGAGAAATTCGGAAAATAATAAACACCGTTAACTACACTTATTCAACGGTGCGCTACTTCCAGCTACAAGCCTTGGCCGACAGGACATTCAAACGTTTGGATGAAAATGCGCTGCTTGTCCCCTTTGAAGATCCGCATATAGCAGTCTTGGTTATTGTATTGGGAGAAACGGCGCGTGCCAAGAACTTTTCGCTTTATGGATATGAAAGAGAAACAAACCCACTCCTGAAAAAACAGGATATCATCCATTTCGATGAAGTGGCCTCGTGCGGAACGGTAACGGCTGTTTCCGTGCCGTGCATGTTTTCACATATGACGAGGATGAATTTTAACGTTGCAGATGCCAAATACACGGAAAATCTATTGGATATTTTACAGACAGCCGGATATAAAATTTTGTGGCGCGACAATGATGACGGTTGTAAAGCCGTGTGCAAACGTGTCGAAGTGCAGCATATGGTTAAAATCAATAATCCGAAATATTGTAAAGATATGTATTGCCACGACGAGGCTTTGCTGGATGATTTGCCGGAAATTTTAGACAACATCAAAGAAAATACGGTTATTGTTTTGCACACGATGGGCAGTCATGGGCCGACTTATTTTAATCGTTATCCGGATAATTTCAGGAAGTTCAGGCCAACATGCGATACGGCAGACATTCAAAATTGTACGCGAGAACAAGTTGTAAACACTTACGACAATACGATTCTTTATACGGACTATATCGTTTCTTCTGTGATTGATATGTTAAAAAAGCATCCTGAATACGAAGCTGGTTTGATTTATGTGTCGGATCATGGCGAGTCTTTAGGAGAAAATAATGTTTATCTGCACGGTTTCCCCTACAAACTTGCGCCGAAAGAACAAACGCAGGTGCCGATGATTTTGTGGATGAACGAAACCATGAAGCGATGGGATTACGTGGACTATGACTGCATGCGTAAGGAAGCCGCTCAAAACACCTACACGCACGACAATTTATTTCATTCCATTATCGGATTGCTGGAAGTCAAAACGCACACCTATGACAGGGAGTATGATATTTTCAAGAATTGCCGGACGAAGGAGCTGTTCAGCCCGCCCTGAGCAATATCCTGGTTTGTCGCCGCTTCAGGTAGACCTGCCGCTGCTGCTTCCCTGACGCTTCCGACAACTCTGCCGCCGCGACCACCCCGTCAGGCTTCGCCTGCCACTCCTTCAATGGAGGGGAATGGGCCGCACAGCTTTTCGATCCATTCCATATATCCGGCAGTACCCTTTTGAGTCGAGTATGCCTGCGCGCTTTGCCGGGCATTGGCCCGCAATGCAGCCGCTTCCGGTGGATTCGAGAGCGCGTGCAACACATGTTCGACAAGTGCCTTGCCATCGAAAAAGTCGAACAACCAGCCGTTTTCACCGTGTCGGATGACCTCACGCACCGGCGCTGTGTCGGAGGCAACGAGCAGACAGCCACAGGCCATCGCCTCCAACGCCGACCAGGAAAGGACAAAGGGATAAGTCAAATACACATGGACGGCGGATACCTGCAAGATGCACCGATACAGGTCGTAATTCACTTTCCCGACAAAGTGAACGCGCTCCGGGTCGACCGGATTTTCACGCAGCATTTTTTCGCGCCAGTTGGTCGCATCGTCCGGGCGGCCTCCGTAGCTGATGTCGTCACCGCCGACCACGAGAACATGGCAGTCCGGATGCGCCTTCAGCAGTTCCGGCAAGGCGCGCATGAAACGGTGAAAGCCCCGATAGGGTTCGAGATTGCGCGCTACATAGGTAACGACCGGATCGCCTGCGCGTAATTCCTTGCCGTCGGGAAATTTGAGAAAGGCGCCAGGATCGGGTTTGAGCCGGTCGATGTCGATGCCTTCGTGAATGACCTGTATCTTGTCGTGGTAGGCCGCTGGATGCAGGCTCTTCTGCCAGTGAGTCGGGGTAATCCCAACGTCACATTGTTCGAGGTTGAACAAATGCAGGGCATTGCGGCTGGAAATGAGGGCGGCGCTCTCCAGGGTAAGCGGAAATTCGGGATCGAACCCGGCATCGGCCCCTTCGAGCCGGTAGTAGTACTCGGTGTAATGGATGAGTTTGGTATCGGGAAAGGCCAATTTGACGTAGAGCGTCTCCCCCCAGCCGGGATGCGCGACAACGACATCGGGCCGATAGCCCTGACTCCTGAGATCGAGCAGCAAGCGCAGTACCTGCTGGCCGTGCAGCACGGCATCCTCGAAACTGAAGACGTATGGATGGATTTTCTTGCCCGGTCTGCGGTGCGGGCGATAGCGCAGCAGCCGGATTCCCTCCATGCCCGGAGCGGTGTCGCGTCCAATGGCAAGCACCTCGACACCAGGTTGACGCGCGAGATGCGCGGCAAGATGGCGAAGCTGACCAGGCGAATTCTGGTGGATGAAGAGTGCTTTCATGTCTTAGTCTTTGATTTTTTCAGAATGAGAAAGGGTTCCGTCCCTTTCGGAACGGAACCCTTTACAGGATGCCTCAAGCGTCGGCCAACAATCAAGAAGCTCGGGAACCCGTAGCCGCCTGAACGTGGCAGGCGAGTTCAGGTCAACCCCAGAGGCCGGGGTCCGGGTTCGCCGCAAGATCCGCGATGATGACGTTCAGATTAACGGATGGGAGAGAGTACGGGTTCGTATCGACGAACTTGATCTCCTCGATCCTGCCACAGGTCTTGAAGTGATCCTGGATGACGATATAGCCTTCCACGCCGACGACGGAGATCTTCAGGTCATACTTGCCCATCTGCTCGTACCTGAGATCGCTCTGATTCACGCCACAGAGCATCAGGACATCACAGGCGCCGCCCGTGTCCTTGATGAAGTTATAGCCGATGCTGTCGACATAACCCGTTCCTCCGGTACCGTAGTTGTCAGTGATGCCCGAGTTGAAATCGATCACATAGATGTCACTGCCGCTACCGCCCTGGAGGTAATTGTTGCCAAGCGTGCCGCCGACGAGGACATCGTTCTTGCAGCCGCCCTGCAAGGTGTCGTTACCGCCGATGCCGCTCCACAGGTAATCCCCACCGTTACCGCCCTTGAGGAGGTTGTTGCCGGAACCGGCTACCAGATGATCGCCTCCGCTGCCGCCATAGACCTTGTTGTTGCCGGAGCCGGTAAACACCACGTTATTGCCGCCCTTGGTGCAAATCTGGTCGTTGCCGCTGCCGCCGAATATGGTGTCGTTACCCTTGGAGGCGCCATTGATAGTGTCATCGCCCGAGCCGCCGTAGATGAAGTTGTTACCACCTCCAGCATTGATCTTGTTGCTGCCGGAACCCCCAAAGATGGTGTCATTGCCGCTGCCGCCATGAATGGTGTCGTTGCCGGCGCCGGCGAAAACGTAGTTATGGCCGGCCTTGAGATAGATGAGATCCTTCCCGTTTCCGGCGCGGATGACATCGCTGCCGGTTCCGCTGTAGATGGTATCGCCGCCGTCACTGCCAAAGATCAGGTTGTTTCCGGCAGTCGCATAGATCTTGTTCTTGCCGCCACCCGCATAGATGGTGTCGTTGCCATAACCTCCTGTGATCGTGTCATTGAGGGTCGTACCATAAAGGACGTTATTGGAATACTTATAAGGTGCTTCGATTTTGGGCATGATGAGCCTCTCCTTCTCCAAAAAACCGGCAGCGCTGCCGTCGATACGGGGCTCTGAACATAAACCGTCTCAGCAAACCCCACGCATACAACTCATCCGGACGAAGCAAATTACGCGCCTATACAGTAATCCATTGATCTAAAAAGAAAAATTTATTGTTATATTGACAAACTGTAAAACATTCCGACGTTATATCAATATTAGTTGGCTATCGTAGGCAATCTTTGTTACTTATAGTGTGTGTGACCATGATTTGTCATCGCCCCAAATACCGCCGGAAGGCTTCCTGGGCCGTCATGCAGTCCGAAAGCCGCCGTTTTCTGGGCATGCTTTGAACTCCGGCGTGTAAAAAATCCCGACAGCTATGCCGGTTTGAGCCGCTCCGTCATAAATGGCAGGAATTGCATTCGACCTTTTTGAGTCACCCCTGCCTGAAGGCAGGGGATTCCTCGATACGGTCTTGGGGAGCCTTCGGCTCCCTGTTACGCTTTGTCTCGCTTGACTCCGCCATAAAT
>JGI24702J35022_10000338_pt1 | contig 27666 bp, 14 predicted proteins | sample TergutTh196P4_FD_35022 | JGI IMG/M metagenome (IMG submission 35022)
TTGCGGTCGAATAATCACTAATAATTATCTAAAAGAGTATGGAAATAACTCATATTGAGCATCTTGGCATTGCCGTTAAAAGTATCGAAGAACAACTCCCCTACTATGAACAGGTGTTAGGTGTTAAGTGTTATAACATGGAAGAAGTGGCAGACCAGAAAGTAAAAACGGCTTTTTTCAAAATCGGACAGACAAAGATTGAGTTACTTGAACCGACAAGTGAAGACAGTACGATTGCCCGGTTCATCGAAAAGCGGGGCGAAGGGATTCATCATATCGCCTTTGCAGTGCCCGACATGCCAAATGCACTTCGGGAATTGGAAAATAAAGGGGTTCAATTAATCGACAAGGCGCCCCGGAAAGGAGCAGAAGGGATGTCCATCGCATTCCTGCATCCAAAATCTACGCATGGTATCTTAACTGAACTTTGCATGGAATAACTCAATTAATCAATTAATCATTATGACAAATCAATTAGAAAAAGTAAAAGCGTTAATCGCTTTACGCGAAAAAGCGCGTCTTGGAGGTGGAATAAAAGCAATTGAGAAACAGCACCAAAGGGGTAAATACACTGCCCGTGAACGAATCACAATGCTTTTAGACGAAGGCAGTTTCGAAGAAACGGATATGTTCGTCGAACATCGGTGTGTGAACTTCGGGCAGGAAAAGAAAAAAGTCTTAGGTGATGGCGTCGTGACCGGCAGCGGTTCGATTGACGGACGTTTGGTCTATATTTTTGCGCAGGACTTTACTGTCTTTGGCGGTTCACTATCGGAAACGATGTCCCAGAAAATATGCAAGGTAATGGATATGGCCATGAAAATGGGAGCGCCCTGTATCTGTCTGAACGATTCGGGTGGAGCCCGTATTCAGGAAGGTATCAATTCATTGGCCGGTTATGCGGAGATATTCCAGCGCAACATTCTTGCCTCGGGTGTAATACCGCAGATATCGGGTATCTTCGGCCCCTGCGCCGGAGGCGCCGTATACTCGCCTGCCCTCACCGATTTCACGTTGATGATTGAAGGTTCAGCCTATATGTTCCTTACCGGCCCAAAAGTTGTTAAAGCTGTCTTGGGCGAAGATGTAACACAGGAAAACTTAGGGGGCGCCAGCGTACATTCGACCAAATCCGGCGTTACACACCTGACCGCTCCAACGGAAGAAGAAGGTATAGCGATGATACGTAAGCTGTTAAGTTTTATGCCTCAAAACAACTTGGAAGAGCCGCCTTTTGTAGAGTGTTACGACCATATCGACCGGCTTGACGACTATCTTAACGAGCTTATCCCTAACAGCGCTACGCAGGCTTATGATATCAGCGAAGTGATAACTACGATTGTTGACAACAACGATTTCTTTGAAATACAACCGCATTTTGCAAAGAATATCATTATCGGATTTGCCCGCTTCAACGGCCAGACGGTAGGTATCGTCGCCAATCAGCCTAAATACCTTGCCGGCGTGCTCGACAGTAACGCTTCGCGCAAAGGGGCGCGGTTCGTCCGTTTCTGTGATGCGTTCAACATACCGTTGGTAACGCTTGTCGATGTTCCGGGATTCCTGCCCGGTACGGGACAGGAATATAATGGCGTCATTTTGCATGGCGCCAAACTGCTCTACGCTTACGGCGAAGCCACTGTCCCTAAAGTGACCGTCACACTGCGCAAATCGTATGGCGGTTCGCATATCGTGATGAGTTGCAAACAGTTACGCGGCGACATCAATTACGCATGGCCGACTGCCGAAATCGCCGTCATGGGTGGTTCGGGCGCCGTCGAGGTGTTGTTTGCAAAAGAACTACAGGAATCGGAAGACCCCGCTACTTTCATGAATGAGAAAGTAGAAGAATACAACAACCTGTTTGCGAATCCGTATGTAGCTGCAAAATTCGGATATATTGACGATGTGATCGAACCGCGTAACACTCGGTTCCGCGTCATACGGGCATTACAGCAGTTGCAGACCAAAAAATTAACCAATCCGGCAAAAAAACATGGCAATATCCCTTTATAATCAACAGTCAGGCGGCATAAAAGGGCGAAAGAGAAATTCGACTTTCCTTAGCCTGATAGCGCTACTGTTTTTCACAACAGCGATACAGGCACAACGAGTGACATCCATGCGTATCAATGAAGTTTTAGTCATCAATGAAGATAATTGTATTGATGACTACGGGAAACGCAGCAGTTGGATTGAATTGTTTAACAACTCTGCCGGAACGGTCAATATCGGAGGATGTTATCTTACCGACGACCCTGCTAACCCCAGAAAATACCCGATACCCAAAGGGGATGTGCTGACAAAAATTCCTCCCGGACAACATGCGATATTTTGGGCTGACGGAATGGCCAGCAGAGGCACATTTCATGTCAATTTTGTTTTAGAACCGGATAGAGAGAATTACATCGCATTTTACGATACGGATGGAAAGACGTTAGTAGATAAAGTGATAGTACCTGCCGGTCAGCAAGCTGACATCAGCTACGGTCGCAAGGTAGATGGACAGAACGAATGGGTTTTGTTCACCAAAGTAACCCCTAGCACTAACAATCTCACCTTAGACACGAATGAGAAAATCGAAAATTTCCAGCAAAATGATGCCTTTGGTATCGGCATGACGCTTGTTGCCATGTCGGTTGTCTTTATCGGTCTTATCCTGCTTTTCTTCTTATTCAAAACGGCAGGAAAGACTGCCCTCAGAATAAGTAAACTGAACGCTATCAAAGCCGGAGCGGTGCATGCGCATGAAAAAGACATCATAGCTGATGGCGCTGTTATTGCAGCGATTGCAGCAGCGTTATATGATGTTAGCGAAGACGACCATGACATTGAATCAACCGTCCTTACGATCCAAAAAGTGACGCGCAGGTATTCGCCCTGGAGTTCAAAAATATATGGTTTGAGATAGTTTTCAGTTTTCAGTTTTCAGTTTTCAGTTTGAGAGAGTCTACTAGATAGTTTTCAGTTTTCAGTTTTCAGTTTTCAGTTTTCAGTTATTCAATTATTCAGTTATTCAATTTTCGTATGAAACAGTTCAAATATACAATAAACGGCAATATTTACAATGTGACCGTTAACAAAGTAGAAGACACTATCGCTGAGGTAGAGGTAAACGGGACGCCGTTCAAGGTTTTAATGGACAAGCCTGCCAAAAAAGAGGTGATAACGGTGAAACGGCCTGTACAGGCATTGACTACAACCGGCGTCACTTCTGCTCCGGTCGTGGTGCGTCCCATCAATGTATCTACGGGAGGCGCCGTCACGTCGCCGTTACCGGGTGTCATTATCGGCGTCATTTGCAAGGTAGGCGACACCATTAAAAAAGGGCAAACACTTCTCGTGCTGGAAGCGATGAAAATGGAAAATACCATTCCTTCCGACCGAGATGGCGTAGTATCCGAGATAAAAGTAAACTTAGGCGATTCCGTCTTAGAGGGTGCGGATTTAGTTATTATTAAATAAAATCATGCAAGACAGTTTTTTAACTTTTTTGATTGAAAACCTGCAGACCTTCCTCGAGTTTACAGGTTTCGCCAATGCTACCTGGCAACATTTTTTAATGATTTCTGTAGGGCTTTTCTTCATATTCTTAGCCATAAAATACGATTTTGAGCCTTTACTTTTGATTCCTATCGGTTTTGGTATTTTGCTTGGTAATATTCCTTTCAAGGACGCCGGATTGCAGGTAGGCATCTATGAAGAAGGGTCGGTACTGAATATTTTGTACCAAGGGGTTGTCAAAGGCTGGTATCCTCCGCTTATTTTTTTAGGTATCGGCGCTATGACCGATTTCTCCGCTTTGATATCCAACCCGAAACTGATACTTATCGGCGCTGCTGCCCAGTTCGGGATATTCGGAGCCTATGTTATTGCATTACAAGTAGGTTTTGACCCCAGTCAGTCGGCTGCTATTGGTATCATCGGCGGCGCTGACGGGCCTACGGCTATCTTCCTGTCGTCGAAGCTGGCGCCCAACCTGATGGGCGCGATCGCCGTATCGGCCTATTCTTACATGGCCTTAGTGCCGGTGATACAACCGCCGTTTATGCGAATCCTGACAACAAAAAAGGAGCGTGTCATACGTATGAAACCGCCGCGCGTCGTTTCTCCCACCGAAAAGATCATCTTCCCGATAGTAGGATTGTTGTTGACCTGCTTCCTTGTGCCTTCGGGACTGCCGCTTCTTGGTATGTTGTTCTTTGGTAACCTGCTAAAAGAAAGCGGTGTCACACGCCGTTTGGCAGAGACAGCCCGCGGACCGATGATTGACGTCGTCACCATACTTCTCGGTCTGACTGTCGGCTCTTCGACACAGGCCACCCAGTTTCTCACCACCGATTCGGTCAAGATTTTCGGGTTAGGCGCTTTATCTTTTGTCATTGCTACCTGTGCAGGCGTCCTTTTTGTTAAGTTCTTCAACCTTTTCCTCAAAGAAGACAACAAAATCAATCCGCTTATCGGCAATGCAGGCGTATCTGCCGTTCCCGATTCGGCGCGCATATCACAGATTCAAGGATTGAAATACGATCCCAGCAACTATCTGCTGATGCACGCCATGGGTCCGAATGTAGCAGGTGTGATCGGATCGGCTGTAGCCGCGGGCATCCTTTTAGGGTTCCTCGGATAAAAGATTTTTTATTTCCAGGGCTTGTTTTTTGGCTGTTTCCGCTAATTTGTAGGGGGATACTTCCACTTTGCCGGTTATAAACTCGGGGATATTGTACGATTTTAATGAGAAATCATAGTACTGCGGGTCTTTTTGAGGTAACAGGAAAGGAGGGTGTTCCTTCCCTTCATGGTCGAAATAACTAATGTATAAACGGGTATATGTACCATCCATACGGCGGCTGCCAAATATGATCCATCGTCCATTCGTTGACCACGAATGATAACTGTCGCTTTGGGCGCTGTTCATTGCTGTCAAGTTTCTTATTTCTCCCGTCTCAACATGTAAGAGATACAAATCATTATCGCGATGCCAGACAGGAAATGTCCCGTATGCAGACATACAAAAAACGATATATTTCCCATCAGGCGAAATACGTGCTAACGAAACGCTTTTTCCTGTTTTTGCCGATGACACAAGCGTATCGATTCCCGTACCGAATCGCCCATTAACCACATCGAAAGGGATACGTATCAAATCATATTTAACAGTATCATACTGTTGAGGCATCGGATGCGCCGGGGCGCTGCAAAAGATAAGATATTTCCCGTCGGGCGACCATTCGGGAAATGTTTCAAAACTTCCTTCATTACATAACAGGTTGTCGGTGAAAACTGTACGGGTTTCCGTATCATAAATAACAATATCCGAAGCCTTGTCATATACTTCGACTTTGTTATCATTTGAAGTATGAAACCCCTGACGAGTATTATTGACCGAAAAAGCCACATAACGACCATCCGGATGCCAACGGGGATATACGCCTGCCGAGATCATTCCCTGCGCCCTTGTGTTGACTTTTGTCAACTGTCCGTCTTTTAGAAAAACCGTACCTGCATGTTGCTGCCTGAGATGAAACAAAAAGGTGTGCGGATTATTTTGACAAAACGAATGACAGTTCATACAACTGTTACCTGTCAGCCTGTTATGTATAATGGGTGATTCTTCAAAATTTTCCAAGCAACGTTGAAAAATCCCCATCTTTTCCCACCCTTCATACCCCGGCTCAATCAGGCGGTAAGCGATATAAGGGTCTATTGGCTCGGAGGCTATCGTGAACCGGATAGAACCGAATCGCACCCAGCCCGTTGATTTTTTCGCAAATATACTAATAATCAATTGTTCTCCTCTATGGTCGCTCAACAGTCTTTTCCATTTCCTGCTGGGGATGATGACTTTACTTTTTGTGACGACCTCGAATGAATCCTTACCTGCTACTGCAAAACGGGCGACAAAAAGGGAAGCCTCTTCGCGAATCATAAAATTCAGGGGAGCAATGTTGTAAGGTATCACCGTAGCGGTGTATTCAGGATAAATAGCCGCCTGTTCAGTCAGCGGTTCGTACAACCTGACCGTATCGCCACACGAAAGTAATATGGACACGACAATCATTACGACGAATAATCCTGTGATTTTCAGTTCAATATCTGTTTTTTTCATCATTCTTTTGTAATGTGGACGGTTCAACAAAGTGCAGATAATACCAGTAAGTATCCCCAAACTTTTTTTGAAGCAGTCCGGTTTTTGATTTGTTACCCTGTGCCGACAGATAAGCTTGGATGTAGCTGTTATATCTTGCACGCGTAGCCTGGCTAACAGGATATTGCATATAAAAATCATCACCGGCCTTCATAAGGCTTTTATAAACTAATAGCGCCTCTTCGTAATGGACAGGGAAACCGGAAGGATAATCCATGTTGTCGTAAAATGTATCGAGACACCATCTCATCCTTTCAAGGTCTTTTAGCAGCATGTAGTAAGCCATCAGATACTCGAAAGCAATGCGATGATGGGGGTTATCTGACAAAAGTCGGATTAAAGTCCGGTCAGGATTCTGATAATCAATAAAAAAATCCCTGCTCCGGACAGGTTTTGGAAGATGCGGTAGTCTAAAAGTAGAATCTAACATGGCAGATTTAAGATTATCACGTTGTTTCTTAGCCCATTGACGATAAGTCAAGCTATGTTCAAAAAACTTGAGATACTTATCGGCCGTCAATGAATCTCTTCTTAAAATGTTTGTATAAACAAGACGTTGCATCGTCTGCGTATTTGGTTCTTTGGGGCTTCCAATCATTGCCTCCAAGGCGTTTTGTTCGGCTACAAGCATCATCCCCAAGTGGTAATACACTTCTCCGCTGTACCATACCGGAAAATAAGTCAGATCACGGTCTAAAAACAAACCTGAAATGCCTGTCTGCTGATAGTGAAACATGCTGTCAGCCATTGTTCCCGATTGAGCCAGGGCAAGATTCGTAAAGTAACAGGCTAAACGGTTTTTAGCGGGATAGGATTCACAAAGTGAAACGACTTTTCCCGGGTTATTATACTGTGTCTCAAATATCATGCCATACAATGTTTCGACCTTGACGTCATAAATCAGCCAAGCGCCGCATATCATTGCGCTAAACGTAATAAGCATATTTAGAATGCTTATTTTCCATACCGCAACATTCCACCGCATTACCTGATGAGCTATCAGTCGCCAAAGAAAATAGAGCACAGGTGCGGATAGCCACAACATAATATTTGCGACCGTTATAAACGGGTCGTTTAAAGGGGTTAGCGCAAAAAATGCCTCCCTGACAGGTACGGTGTATATCGTATGCCAAGCGATCCGGGGCAAAAGTACGAACCATAACAATAAAAAAATGAAGCTGAAATTGCGGGCGAATAATTCATGTATGATGATTAACATCGCAAACAGTAGTGCGCTACCGGCTGCGGTAAAATAAAGTATGGCAAACAAGAGCGGCCCAGCGAAATACCGGTTGCCTTTACACAGCGAGATATAGATTCGGAACCCTACTAATGCTAACAGGAGCCCAAGCGCCGACGCCATATCGAAATAGATACTGACAAAAGCCATCATCAGCAGGATAGCAGGAATAAACGGTACGAAGAACAACTTCAAGGTATCACCCCACGTCTGCAAAATAGCGTTGAAGAGAAGGACTACGGCCCCAGCGACGCTTGCAATAATGAGTGAGCCTGCTAAAGGACAGTAATAAAACTGCGTTAAGAACGCCCCAAAGTACTTCGTCAATCCTCCGGGTTGGCTAACACAGGAACGGAAATAAAGGCTGTCGAACCGGAACAACTGCATCTGTTCATGATAGCACAAAACAAAATAGCGATTGTAACCATAAAAATAGAAAACCGCAAAAACAATAAACATCAAAAGCGCCAAGCCTTTTATTATGTGTCTTTTCCCGGAACTTTGCATAGCAGTTGTTTTTTGCGCAAAAGTAGATAAAAATACGATTTTTTCCAAGTTTCTATGACGAAAGCAGCCATTCAGACTGTGTGCGCGGACGGGACTTCCGCGCACCCAGTTGGATTTTTTATAAAAAAAATCATTCTTTTTATTTTTTTATAAAAAAAAGATTATCTTTGTAGCGCTTTTCAAACACGGAATGATTTCTTATGAATAAATATAAAGAAATAACTATCAACGAAACGCGACTAATTGACAAGGTTATCTTGTTAATTATAAACACTTCTCGTTCCTTTTCACAAAAAAACGACAGGGCGAGGGGTGCAATCCTCTATTTAATACATTTTTTAATCTTATTTAAGATTTCCATGCAAAACAGGCGGCTTATGATGACGTCCGATTTCTCAACATGCTTTTGGGAGGGTAATTTGTGGCATTTCCGGGAAAAAAGAATTCACGGCAGGGCCACATATATATAAATGTACGCGCGCGTAGAAATTTCATTTTTTAGAGATTAAATTTTTTATTCATAATTAGTTCTAAAATACTATGTATAAACATAAAATATTCAATTTTTTAATTTTTATTCTTATAAGTTGTATTGGTTTTGCCCAAACCAAAACCATTACAGGTATCGTAAAAGATGGAGCTGACAATTCCCCATTGCCGGGTGTTAATATTCAAATCAACAAATCGACGCGTGGGACACAGTCCCTCAATGATGGCAGCTTCTCCCTGAATGTATCGGTAGGTGATACGCTTTTTTTTACGTATATCGGAAAAACGCCTGCTTCTCAAGTGGTGGGTTCGCGTAATGTAATCGAAGTATTATTATACGACGATGTCGCCGCTCTTGCGGAAGTAACGGTTGTAGCTTTCGGTCAGCAAAAGAGTTCAAGCGTCGTTGCTTCTATCCAAAGCGTCAAGGTATCTGACCTCAGGGCGCCCTCATCCAATTTGACCTCCGCATTAGCCGGAAGAATTCCCGGACTGATATCTTATCAGACATCCGGCGAACCGGGTCAGGATAATGCCCAATTCTTTGTTCGAGGAGTAACAACTTTCGGATACAAACAAGAACCGTTATACTTAATTGACGGTTTTGAAATGACAGCCGACGATTTTGCGCGATTACAAACGGATGATATTGAAAGTTTTTCGATTTTGAAAGATGCTTCAGCCAGCGTATTATACGGTTCACGCGCTTCTAACGGTATCGTCATCGTCACTACCCGAAGAGGTATAGAAGGGCCTGTGAAGCTCAGGGTACGCGTAGATAATCACATAGCCACCCCTACAAAAATTCCTAAATTAGCTGATGGCATTAGTTATATGAACATGTATAATGAAGCCCGTATGACAAGAGACCCGCTGTTAGGGCCTTTTTACAGCGCTCAAAAAATACAGTCTACACGGGAAGGATTTAATCCGATGATATTTCCCAACATTAACTGGTATGACGAAATCTTCAAAAACTATACCTTCAATACCAAAGCCAACGTTAATATTGAAGGCGGCGGAGCGATTGCTACTTACTATGTGGCCATAGGTATGGACCACGAATCGGGTTTGTTAAAGGTCGATCCACACAACAATTTTAACACTAACATCGACATCAAACGCTATACCATTCGTTCGAATGTGACATTCAAGTTGACGCCTACGACGACTCTTGAGACGCAGGTAAGCGGTCGTTTTGAAAGACAGACAGGCCCGTCAAAAGCCACAAGCGAAATTTTCAGGGATGTTATGAACAGTAATCCGGTAGATTTTCCTTCCACCTGGGAGCCGGACGAAGCCAATCAATATGTTACGCATACTTTGTTCGGTAACGCTTTGGTGGATGGCGCTATGAAAAACAATCCGTATGCTGAAATGACAAGAGGGTATAGAGACCGGAACGAATCATCAATGACAGCACAGGCGACGCTCATTCAGGATTTGAGGTTTATCACGGAAGGTTTGAAAGTTCAGGCGAAAGTATCCGTGAATAACTGGACAAAATATGAAGGCGCACGTAAGTATGAGCCATATTTTTACGACCTGGAATCGTATAACATGTTGACGGAAGAGTACAAGCTATGGTGTCTGAACCCGACAAATACAAACGTTTTCTTAGGAGGTGTTGAAGCAGGTCGCGATGCCAATTTTATTTATTATTTGGAAGGTCGCGCCAATTATTTGCGACAGTTTGGGTATCATAACGTAGGCATTATGTTAGTGGGTACCATGCAGGAAAACTTGCTGACTGCCGGTAACTCAACTTCCATCTATGAGACGTTGCCGGAGAGGAATACCGGCATCTCCGGACGTTTTACGTATGATTTTGATACCCGATATTTCATGGAAATAGCTTTCGGATACAACGGTTCGGAAAAATTCGGTACCGGTAAACGTTTTGGTTTCTATCCTTCGATTGCCGGCGGCTGGATTCTCTCCAATGAATCGTTCTGGCAGCCATTGAAAAATTATGTCAGTATGTTTAAAATAAAAGGCAGTTACGGCGTTCTTGGTAACGATGCCATTGCCGGAAGAGCCGACCGCTTCTTTTACCTGTCGGATATTCAACGCAGAACAGGCGATTCCGACCCATGGGGTTATGGTTACCGTTGGGGTGAATCGTTTATGAACTACTATGGCGGATATACCATCAACCGGTATGCCAATCCGGACATCACCTGGGAAGTAACGAAAGATTGGAACGCAGGTATTGAGTTCAATTTATTAAAGGATGAAAGTTTGAAAATCCAATTGGAAACATTCGGAAAATATACGAGCCAAATCTATATGGTCAGGGAAAATTTCCCGTCATCTGCAGGACTTGAAGCAAGTATCAGCGGAAATGTCGGCGAACTGAAATCGTTAGGGTACGAAGGCTCAATCGATTTTCAACATTTCTTTTCCAATAATTTATGGGTAAACGGACGCGCCAACTTCACTTATGCCGACAATAAATATGTGAAATTAGACGAGAAGGATTATGCGGATGAATATCGGAAACGATTGGGACACAACTCATCACAGGAATGGGGACTGATTGCCGAAAGGTTATTTGTCGACCAGGCAGAAATCGACAACTCACCGCCACAGTCGTGGGGTGAATATTTGGCCGGAGACATCAAGTATAAGGACGTCAACGGTGACGGTGTGATAAACGATAATGACTTGGTTCCTTTAGGGTATCCGACAAGGCCCAAGATGCAATATGGATTCGGACTGTCTTCAGGTTATAAAGACTTTGATTTTTCTTTCTTTTTCCAGGGAAATTCCATGGTGTCGATTTTCATTGATCCGAGCAGCGCCAGCACTGAGCAGCGCCAATCGGGGATTGCACCTTTTGTTAGACGCCGTAATGCGCTTGAGATAGTATCCCGTGATTTCTGGAGCGAGACAAACCCGAATGTATATGCTTTTTGGCCGCGTCTGTCAACAACAGAGATTTCTAACAACACACAACAGTCTTCCTGGTGGCTTCGCGACGCATCTTTTATGCGTCTGAAACAGGTGGAGATCGGCTATTCATTTAGGCAATGGGATTTAATCGGACTCAAGAATAGCCGTGTTTATTTTACCTTTGAAAATTTACTTACCTTCAGCAAATTCAAATTATGGGATCCGGAGAAGGGAAGAAACGGAATGGGGTATCCTCCTAACAGAAGATTTAATGTCGGGTTTCAATTGAGTTTTTAACGTTTTATAATTCGATAAATATATGAAAAATTTGAAAATAATTTTCATCGGAATAGCATTTACGGCATTATTACCGGGGTGTGCTAAGTATCTTGAAGTAGTACCGGATAACGTGCTTACACTTGAAGAAATATTCTCAAGTAAAGAGAGCGCATATAGCGCATTAGCGAGAGCTTACTGGTTTCTGCCACGCGAATCGGATACGCATGAAACGACCTGGTCGTTAGGCGACGAGTATTGCGGACGTATCGACTTGAATAATACCGCCACCAATTTGCGGGCTATCCGTATCATGCGGGGGTTGCAATCGTCGACAAGTCCGCTGTTGGGAACATGGAACGGTACAAGCGGAGGCAAACATTTGTACAGAGGCATTAACAATTGTGAGGTGTTCCTGGCATATATTGATTTAGCGCGTGATATGAGCGATGAAGAAAGGGCTGACTGGAAAGCGCAGGTTAAATTCTTGAAGGCCTATTATTGCTGGTTGCTCGTGCAAAAATATGGCCCTATTATCTTACCGCTTGACAGGGTTACCGACGCAGATGTAGTGCCCGAAGACCTTTTCAGGTCGCGTTCAAATATAGATGAATGTTTCAACTACATCATTGATCTGATGGATGAAGCCATTCCCGACCTGACCGAACGCGCTACCCAGCTAAATGCGGGACAGATCGATCAGATTGCTGCAAAAGCTATTAAAGCAAGGGTATTGTTATTCCGTGCAAGCCCGTTTTTCAACGGTAACAGGGAATATTATGGTGATTTTTATGATAACGACGGACAACCCTTTTTCCCGATGGAATACAATAACGAAAAGTGGAAAGACGCCCTCGATGCTATAAATGAAGCGATTAGCATTGCTGAAGCCAATGGAAAAACCATGTATACGTACAAAAAAGAACCCTATCTTTACGATACGTCCGCTTTTGCAAATAACAGGGCAAGAATGCAGACCCTGTATGATAACCGCATGGTTTGTGTCGACCACGACCCTTGGAACGAAGAATTGGTATGGGGTAATTCCAATATCAATTATTATAGCGAGGGTGAGCTGTCGTCCAGCACCAATATACGTCTCCCGCCCGGTTATGTCAACGCCGGCGACGAACAAATCGCGCAGTTTTCATGGCAATGGATGGGAACGACCTATCAGGTACTTGAACGCTATTACACTAAAAACGGATTACCTATTGACGAAGACCTGACTTTCGATTATGATAATATGTTCGATGTGGTCGTTACACCCGGTGAAGATGATCCTGCGTATCAGGAATATTTCGGATACCTGCAACCCGGTTGCGAAACCGTACGCATGTATCTCGACAGAGAACCCCGTTTTTATGCGTTTCTCGGTATCACCGGCGGTTATTGGCGCGCCCATTCGGGAAGAATTAACACGATGATGTTTCAGAACAGAGACGGAGGTATGAACACATCCCAGCATACAACCGACTACTTCTATACCGCTATCGGGACACAAAAACATGTCCACCCCGAATCAAGGTCGGGCGCATGGCAACGAACCATCAAATTCCCTTATTCCATCATTCGCATGGCTGATCTTTACCTGATGAAAGCAGAAGCGATCAATGAATATACCGGCCCCTCGCAAGAGGTCTACGATTTAATCAATAAAGTACGCAGAAGGGCCGGAATACCCAATGTAGAAGCTACCTGGGGGGATGCTACCATAGCAAAAAGCCTCAACAGACACCAGACAAAAGAAGGGTTGCGTGAAATCATTCTCGAAGAGAGGGGCATCGAATTTGCCTACGAAGGATTGCGGTTCTGGGATATGCATCGTTGGAAAAGAGCAGTTAATGTATATAACGCTCCTGTCTACGGATGGAAATATGATTCTCCTACCGCACAACAATTTTTTGTCGTTCAAGCCATACAAACACGGCGATTCACGTTGCGCGACTGTTTGTGGCCTATTGACATTGAAGAACTCAATACAAACGGAAATTTAATTCAAAATCCAGGTTGGTAATTTATTAAAACTTTATACTTATGAAAAAAATTATTTATTTTTTAGTTGCACTCTTTTTATTAGCAGGTGTTACTACATGTAAAGAAGAAGGTAGATATGAACCTGCAAAAAGTGGGAAAGCGCCCGCACAAGTGACGAATGTAACTTATGAGCCGCTTTATGGAGGCGTAAAATTGCACTATACGATTCCGAAAGATGAAAATTTATTACAGATCGAAGCCGAATATGTAAATGAACAAGGCAAAACGTTTTTGTTTTCATCCTCTTTTTTTAAAGATTCATTGGAAGTATACGGTTTTTCCGCCATTAAGGAATATACGGTCAATCTCTTTTCAACAAACAGAAACGGCGTACGTTCCGAACCTGTCAGTGTAAGAGTGACGCCCTTAGAGCCGGCTTATTTGCGGGTTGCCAATTCGGTGAAAGTGATTTCGGGATTTAGCTCGCTCTTAGTTGACTGGGAAAACGAACTCGAACAAAACATCAATATTTTTGTCGACTTCAGTTATACACAAGGCGGAACACCCTATTCATTTACCAGCGTGTTCTCTTCCAATCTGTTGCAGGACAGAAGGTTTGTCAACGATCTATACCTGAATCAGAACGAACCGGTACATGTCAAAGTAAGGATTGAAGATGCCTTCGGTAATATGTCGGATGCCGTTGACTTTGGGAATATGATATTGCTGGAAGACATCAAAATACCGAAAGCAGACTGGGTCCTGCCTAATCCTAACGATTCGATAGGAGGCGTCCCGATGTGTTTCGGCGAAGGACGCGAAGGCCGTAACCGGTATGTTATTGACGACATCATCGACTACATGGACAACCTGAATTTTATGCATACCAACTCGCGGGGACGGACAGGGTTATCCGAACATGGCAATATGCCCTGGAACTTCATTATCGACTTGGGCGATTATTATGAATTGAGCCGCATCATTACCACACAACGTCACTCCGGCGGATTGTGTAATTGTAATCGCGGGCAATATTATCAATCCGAAAATGTAGGTATTTTCAGGCTGTATATATGGGATGAGGAAAGGAACGGATGGAGTGATGCGATAAACGAACACAAGATACCTGTCCCTGTCGGGCTTAGCGCGCTTGAGTGGGTCCGGTATGGAGAAGCCGGCGATATGGCCTATTTCTATCCCGATAATCCGCAGTATACCAAACCGACACGCTGGTTCCGTTATGAGGCTGTCAAAGGGTTTAGCGGTAATTATACATTAGAAGACGCCAACTGTCTGTCGGAAATCACACTCTATGGCAGAAGGGCAAACCGTTAATTTTTAAACATTAAGATTTTTTATGATTATGAAATATAGAATCATTTTCTTGCTGGTGAGCATTGTTTTGCTTTGGGGATGCGAAGATATGAATGAAAAAACCAAAAAATATTATGGTGAGATCGTCTATCCGGCTAAATATGACACCATTTACGGTAATATCGGCTTTGAGAGAGTTGAAATTGATCTCTTAAAAGCCGGCCGTATACCTTCCGACCAGATTAAGTTAGGGAAAGCCCAGAAAACCATTATCCGTTACGATGACCAGGAAATCGTGCTCAACGAATTGGTTTCGTGGTTGAACATGACCAAACTGACACAGCCTAAAATCTACCGTTTCTTTATCTCTACCCAAGATGAGTTCGGCAATGAATCGGTACCGCTGGAATATGCTGCAATTCCTTATACCGAAAACGATCTGGCGTCCTTAGTGGTTACTTCACCGCGTATCATGACGTCGCCGTCGTCTGCCATCATTGAATGGCCTGCCGGCCTCAATTCGCTGTTGCTGACCTGTCACGGGCTGACTTATCAATACACCGACAGGGATGGAAGGGTCGTTTCGGGAGAGATTCCCAGCGCCCCTTACCGGTTCTTTGTAGCCAACCTCGAAATGGGGAGGTCGTATACGGTTAAGATGAGATACCGCGTTCTTCCTTTGGATAACGGAATACCTATTTTAGATACGCTCTATTTAGACAGGGACCTGACGGTTAACGTACCTTCAAGCGCAGGAACGTTCACACCTGCCGAAAGAGAAATCATGCAAAGGAACGGTCTTACACAGTTTAACTTCGAAGCTGCTTCCCATTTAACCAAACTTGTATATCCTATCACCGCCAATTCACTTCAAGACCTGTTTTATTTCTCGAATATCGAGGAAGTTGATTTCACGGGGGGCGACTTGTTTGAGATGAACACCTATACGTATGACAGGAACAATGTGGTAAGTACTGTCGGAGGCGGCCCGTTTCTACCGTTCATATCCGCTGTGAGAGACGTTAGCGACACACAAGTGCTTCAGGACCTGCTTGAATCGGGCACACTTAAAAAAGTTCGTTATATCCCTGGCACAATGGGATTGGATGCTTTGTTAGCGCCTTATGTAGAATCAGGCGTCGTGGAACTTGTGGATATGCCCGATGAGGTATTAGTGCCAAGCAATTTCGTCGCTGACGGTCGCGTGCAGGATGCTAATTTCACCATGGACTACACCTTTAATCCGGCCACTTACCCTGCCGGCACAGGATTACAGAATGTTTGGCAGATCATACCTAAAAGGAGAAGCGCCTCATTTATCTGGGCTTTACCCCTCGATTACAGGTGGAACTGGAGAGCGTATAAATATATCAAATTCAGTTTTTATGCTCCGCCAAAAAGTGATCTGACAGGTGCACAGGCCAATTTCCAATCTATCTGGATGCGGTTCATGAACTATATGTGGGCTTTCTCCCAAAACAGCGCTTTCGGGCAGGAGGATTCATCAGGTTCGCAACCCAGACCGACATTTGACATCCCGGATGCCAATCTCGGCCAGTGGATTGATTATACGGTTGACATCTCATTTATGACAAACCGGCATAACAGGGTTATCGTATTTAATATCGGAAACGAAAGAGGCGTAGACCCTGACCGCGATGTGTCATTCTACCTCGCCAATTTCCGGTTTACGAAGTAGAGATAGTTTTTTAAAGAAGAAAAGCCCTGTTTTTGCAGGGTTTTTCTTCTTTTGCAAATGTGTATTACAGGGATGAAAAAAATTGTTGTTGCCATCATACTATTCCTTTGGGGCCTTTGGGGAATGAATATGTACGGGCAGGCGGGTTATTCTTTGGATGCAATTCAGGATAGTCTTGTCAGACAGTTGTTTTATTACCCACAGGAAAAAATACACCTGCATATAGACCGTTCGATGTATGTGCCGGACGAAAGGATATGGTTCAAGGCGTATATCACCGATGCTTTTAGCCTTGAGCCGCTAACAAAAAGCATGTACATATATGTAGAATTGATCGATTCTACCCATACGATTAGAAAACGTGTGATGGTTCGACAGGGAGAGGATTTGATGTACTACGGGCATCTTTTAATTCCCGAAGAAATATCCGACGGTGTCTATACGGTTCGGGCTTACACTCGGTACATGGAAAACCTTGGCGCAGATTACTTTTTCAGGAAAAATATACAAATACGGGATATCGCTTCGGAAAAAGAGGCGGAGCGCGGGGGAAGCGGGGGAAGCCGGAAGGATGATTACCACGTTTCACTTTTACCGGAAGGCGGAAACTTGCTTGCGGGTACGTTTTGCAAGGTAGCTTTTAAGGCACAAAATGTGAATGGCTATTCGGAAAATATTACAGGCGAGGTAGTCAATGAAAAGGGCGAACAGATAGCTACGGTAAAAACGATTTATGCAGGTATGGGAGTCTTTTCATTTATACCGGAAAAGGGAAAAAGATATTTCCTTAGATGTAAAAACATGTATGGACGTGAGAAAAGGTTTGAGTTGCCTGCCGTCGCAAGTACGTATGGCGTTTTCACCACATCTCGTAATAGCAGTCATCTTGTTACGATAGGAAAATCGGGCGATTGTCCCGAAAAGTCGTTATACCTGCTTATCCTGACGCATGGGAAAGCGCTCTATTTTGATATATGGGATAATCAAAAGAAAACACTTTCAATTCCGTGCGAAAGTTTACCTTCGGGAGTTATCCGGTTTTTACTGTTTGACGAGGACATGAATCCATTAAGCGAGCGACTTGTTTTCAACAAAAGCAATGATCAGGCAGAGGCTATCTTTGAAACAGAGAAATCGGTTTACGGGAGAAGAGAGAAGGTTATCGCGGGACTGTCTATGATGGATTCCCAAGGCGCTATTTTATCAGGGAACTTATCGGTTGCTATTACAGACGAAAATGATGTTGAAACAGATACCATGACAACAATCCTGTCGAGCTTGCTACTTTCGTCGGAGTTGAAAGGTTATATAGCGAACCCTGCTTATTATTTACAGGATACTCCCGAATCGGAAAGCGCCCTCGACCTTTTAATGATGACGCATGGTTGGAGAAGATACAATGTGGCAGAAGTCATAAAAGGTAATTATGAGTACCCAAAAATAGACTTTGAACAATCAAAGGGGATAGCCGGAAAAGTAACGACAAGGCTTTTTAGAAGTCCGGTAGAAGGCAGTAATGTTACTTTTGTAACAAATGACGGGACTTATGGCGTGTTAGTATCCGATTCTGCGGGTCGTTTTTCAATATATGGCCTTGATTATCCGGATAGTACGAGGATCATTCTACAGGCGAAAAATACAAAAGGGACTAATTTTGTCAATCTGGAAGTAGAAAATGAGAAATTCCCAAAACCTTTATTTGTGCCAAACAGTCCTTCATCGACAACTCCCGAAATAGCTACGGTAGCATTTTTACAGAAAGCCGATCAACGGGCAAAGTATGATGAAGATATGATGCTTATTAAGTTAGACGAAGTAACCGTAAAGGCTAAAAGAAAAAGTAGTGACAGGGTATTGGATTATTATCTGAATGTAAAACCTGACTATGTTATTAATAGAGAGGCAATAACACAATTTGAACAACGTAATGTTGATCAATTAATTTTAATGCTTCCGGGCGTAACGGGTCATTTCTTTAAAGGAGAACTCAGGTTTAGTGTGACAAAGAGAGGGGGCGCTCGACCTGTTGTAATAATTGATGGCATTCAGCAAAATTTGTTTATGGGGTTCAGTCCTTTTGATAATATAAAGTCGGTAGACGATATCAAAGAAATTTTCGTGCTCAAAGGAGGTCAAACAGCACGGTTCGGCCTTGGACTTGATGCAAGATTTAAGCGGTTTTTAAGCGATGATTTGGAAGGATGGGGTATAATCGGACCCAGCAGGATCGGTGGCATTGATTATTTTGGAGATACCGGGGCAATTATTATCAATACTTTCGAAGGAAACTCCGGATATTTTACACGTCGCAGACATTTCAATAATGTGTCACTTCGGCCATTAGGGTATCAAACACCCGTAGCGTTTTATTCGCCAAAATACGAAACCCCCGAAGAAAAGAATTTCAGTGTCCCCGATTACAGGACAACCATTTTTTGGAAACCCGATATTGTCGTTCACAAAGGAGGTAAAGCGTATTTTGAATTCTATACGTCCGATGTGCCAACTACGTATTCAGTCGTCATTGAAGGCATATCTTCAGAAGGAAAAATCGTACACAAAAAAACAAAAATAGAAGTTAAATAATCACGTAGAGACGTAGCACGCTACGTCTCAGAATATATCCGATAAATAGAATAGTTATGAAAGTCTTCATTACCGCATTTTTACTTATGATTACGGGGTGTATTTACGCCCAGTATACATTGGAGGCAGTCGTACTTGACGGTATGACACGCAAGCCGGTTGTTAATGCAAACGTGTATTTAGACGGAACGACTAAAGGGACAACGACGGATGAGCAGGGTATGTTCCGGCTTATTGTAAGTGATATTATCAATACTTCGTTAGTAATAAGCCATATCAGTTATGGGAAAGTTATTATTCAAGACCCCTTCGTTACATTACCTAAAGTGATATTTTTAGAAGAATTTGTTGAAACCATACCGGAAGTGATGATCAAAGCGAAAATAAACAAGAGGAAAAGAGAGGAAATGCTTAATCTTTTTAAAGAATATTTTTTGGGTAACAGGGCTTCTTCATGCAGGATACTAAATGAGAAAGATATTTTAATGATTCACGATCAGGATAAACAGGAAATCATAGCAACGGCTCTGAAACCGTTGGAAATCATGAACAATTACTTGAAATACCTGATCCGGTTTGACTTAATAGAATTTAGAGTTAACGCTCAGGATATTTCTCTTATAGGAACAGCTAAATTGACTGATATTGGCAATAATTCAAAAACATTGACGAAACGTCGGGAAACGACTTATTATAAGTCATTTAGACATTTTTTTTATTTGTTAGCTAACGATAAAATAAAAGTCAATGAAGTGGGAGAACCGGATTTATCGGTAAATTTTCATCTTTTTAAATTTCATAATCAGGAAAAAAATGTGACGTTTTATAATCAGGACAACGCATTTTTCATGTCTGCATCTCCGGATGACCCTTCCATGAAAACAATAGTAATCAATCCCGAAATGAAAGCCGTTTCACCCTACTTCTTCCAGTCGGATATTTTCTTGGACCAAATAAAAACAATCGCATCCGATAACGCCTCGAATGTATCGGATAACATAAGTATCCTGAAAAATTCGGACACTTCTAATGAATATAAATCGGTTATTGTTACTGACAATAAAAATATACAATTATGTATAACTCCATCCAATAATCAGGGGGAGTATAATTTATCCTATCATTACCGGCTATCCGGTTCTTCGAGAAAAGGCCTGGCAGTACTTGGGTTTAAATATTCTACTGTAAACTTTTTAACCGACACATTCCATGTCGATATTTATGGCAATACTGATTTATATAAAAACTTCAAAATGCTTGGCGATTTTGGCCTTCAGCGTATTAGCGAACTGTTGCCTCTTGATTATTTGCCCGACCAACCGGATAAAACCTTGACTTCATCTACTTCGTTCAAAGAAGAAATCCCGGAATCTGTCGAAGAACGTATGCGGTACTACCTTGAAAGACAAACAATGACATACCCGCAAGAGAAAATCCATGTACATACGGATAAAACACATTATGTCGCCGGCGAAACGCTTTGGTTTAGGGCTTACTTGACCGATTACGGCACAAACGCGCCCTGTATGGAAAGTAATTACGTATACGGCGAACTGTACGACCCTGCCGATTCACTCGCTATGCGCGTCAAAATACGACAGGATGCCGGTGCGTTCAAAGGTTATTTCGACCTGCCACCTAACCTGGCAGAAGGACATTACAGGCTACGTTTCTATACCCGCTACATGGAAGAGGCGGGAGAAGAGTTTTTCTTCTACAAAGATATTTTTGTTGGAAACGCTTTTTCAAAAATCCATCCCGTAGAAGAATCTTACCGTAATACCGCCATGAGGCAGGACAGTCAAGACATGGAAAAACTGCACGAGTTGCCGGAAGCCAAAGCCGAAGCCGAAACAGTAACCATGAGAGCTGTTCAAAGCAAGGATTCATTGATTGTTGAAACTATCGTTTCAGACAACAGTTTACAATCCGATTCAATTCGTCTGTTTGTTCAGTGCAGAGGCGTCATTTACCGCAATGAAATGCTGCCGACAGGGGGAAAAATATCTATTGCAAATGATTCATTGCCTTCCGGCGTAATACAGTTGTTACTGTTAGACAGCAAACTGAACATCCTCAGCGAAAGGCTCGTTTTCAACCTGAACGATAAAGACCTTGCCCGCATAAACCTTACTCCTTCAAAAGAAAATTATCGGAAACGAGAACAGGTAGAACTGTCAGTTGAACTGATGAATCACGACAACGAACCGCTTCACGACAACTTTTCAATATCGGTAACATCGGATGTTGTACCACCCGAAAGTAATATCTACACACTATTACTCACATCCGAGTTGAAAGGTTATCTAAAATTTAAAGATGAAAAGTCGGTCGAAGAAATAAACCATCTGTTGTTTACGCAACGCTGGAATCGATACAACATGTCCGACATATTTAAGGGTTATATCAAAATACCAACAAACCTGCGCGAAATGACGCCTGAATTATCAGGACAGATTTCTTACGGTATGCTGCAGGGAAGAAAAACAGGACAATTTGTCAGGATTACTGCTGCGGGTATAGATAACATACTTCTATCCGAAAACATAGCAGAAGTCGTCGATAAAAAATTTGAAATAGATTATAACGAATATCCAAACGGGACGTCTTACATGCTTCAGACCGGCCCTGATCCGACAGGTTCAAAAATAAGACCTGATCCGACCGTTTACCCTCAAAACAGCCTGAAACCACCCTACGCATACAACATGGAAAAAAAGGCGACAGAAACGTTCCTGTTAAATACCGCAAAAATATTTGAGCCGTACAGGGAGGGTTTGTATCGTTTCCATGATGCAGTATTTACGCTGGGTGACGCTTCGACTGGCATGTCACCCTTATCACCCGGACGTAGCGGGGATATAATTATTTCACGATCGGAATTGTGGAATAATAAAAAAATGACATTAAGGCAACTCCTGTCTTCTTTTGACGATATAACAATCAGAAGTGATGAAAACGGGACGCTTCATCTACGCTACCTGAACGGGATTAATTATTACGATTATGTGGTAGTAGCCGACGACCGCTGGTTTAATGCCTATTCGACTTCGCTGACTGATCCTGATTTCCATGAAAGTGCAGCATACAGTTTGGAATCTTTATTATCGTTGACGAATAACAGGATAGAAGAAGTAGAAATCATCCACGCTCCTGCTCCTCCGATTACCTTGAAGACGTTTGGGAACTTGGTTGTCAACGATCCCGAATTATATGGCATAAACGAATCGTTATCTCCCATTCAGGTAATTTCTCCCAAAGAAGTCAAGAATTTATCGCATCCGGGTTATATGGGGACAATCCTTATCACAACAATGGATAGGAATGGCGGTATTAGCGATGCGCTTACGATAGCTCCATTGGGTTATCAATCAAGTCGTGATTTCTACTCCCCTGTTTACGAAACTAAAGAGCAAAAAGAATCCCCTGCACCCGACTTACGAACTACCATTTATTGGAATCCCGATGTGCAGACTGACGACGAAGGAAAAGCGAAGATCAGTTTTTATGCCCCGGACGTACCAACAACGTATACCATAACCATCGAGGGCATCACAAAAGACGGCTTGTTAATCCATAAAACCGGAAAAATAGTAATTAAGTAGAGACGTAGCAGGCTACGTCTAATCACTTATTATTTAACCTCAATCTTCTCTGTCTTACGTACAATTTTGCCATCCGACGACAGGCCTTCAATAACGACAGAATAGTTGGTAGGGAAATCGGATGTGTAAAATTCAAAATACGCTTTACCATTTTCAGGAACTACAATATCGGGCTTCCAGAAAATAGTAGTCCTGAAATCGGGGACCCCGAAATTCTTCGAATCGGGCGTGTCATATTTCGGCGAATAAAATGCTACAGGCGTTTGATAGCCTAAAGGCCATAGCGACACATTATTGAAATGCCTGCGACGTATAAAATAACCGGAATTGCCTTCATAGGTATTAATAATTATCGCCCCTGTATCACCCCAATAATCCATATTGCCGATTCGGCTGGGACCCACGATACCCCAATCAATCAAATCATCGTTTAATTGCTCCCGATAATACCTGGAATCACCACCCATGCCGTACCGGGCTGTCTGACCGCCTTTAATAATAAATATCTCTTTGATGTCATCCACTGAGTTTATATTATTAAAAGGACTGAATTCTTCAAACCAGTTTTGTTGTACGCCGTCAATGATTACAACAGGCGGGTCCTTCGCCCCTGTCACGCTTAGCTTAATATTTCCCTGTTCAAACCTGCCGATTACACCCGGAAGACTCAGAATGAGTCGCTCAACATTACGTTGACCATATTGTTCTAATGCGGTTCTATTAATTGAATATTCGGGTTTTACACTTAAATAATAATCTAATAACCTGTCAACGTTTTTTCTTCGAGCCACTACGGATACTTCGTCTAATTCAATATACATCATATCTTCATTATAATTAACCCTTTTAACGGCTTTTTGTAAGAAATCAACATTATTATGACCTGCCCCACTGCCCATGGCATTTTCGGCTTTTGTCAATGCAGGACTGTCGGGTGCATGTGATGGCTTGGGAAATTTTTCAATCTCCACATTTAAATTTACAAGGTTGTTGCCTTTTTTGTTTTTTGCCTGTAAAATAATCCGGGTACTGTCGGGATAATCAAGTCCATAAATGCCAAAAACACCTTCGGAATCGGTCTCAAAGACGCCATAAGTGCCGTCATTTGTAGCAAAAGAGACGATACTGCCTTCTACCGGTTTTCTCAAAGCTCTTGTAGTTACAGTTCCGGTGATTCCCTTTGAATCTTCAAAGTCAGCTTTTGGATATTCATAATGGCCCTTGATGACCTCCGGCACATTGTATCTTCTCCAGCCATGGGTCATCATCAGCAGGTCAAGTGACATCTCCGAATCGGCATTATCCTGTAAATAATATGCCGGATGCTCTATATAACCTTTCAACTCCGACGAAAGAAGCAGGCTCGACAGAATAGTAGTCATAGTATCTATCTCCGTATCGTTATCATCAGTTATTGAAACCGACAGGCTACCATCTATAATGGCTCCTTCCATATCCTTTACGGACAATTCGGCCATCACCTTCTCTCTTCTTCCATAAACAGGTTTGTCTGTTTTGAATAACGCTACTGCATTGTCATTGCTTTTATTGAAGACAAGTCGCTCGCTTAAAGGATTCATGTCGGCGTCAAAAAGTATAAACTGTATTACCCCCGAAGGGATTTCCTTCCCCGGAATTGAAAGTGTTTTATTTTGGGTATCCCATAAATCAAAGTAAAGCGGTATTCCGCGCGTTTGTATAAGCAGGTAAAGCGGTTTTTCAGGACAATCAGCCGACTTCTCTACCGACACTAAATGGCTGTTATTACGGGATGTAGCGAATACGGCATAAGTACTTGCGACGGCAGGCAATTCAAATCTTTTCTCTAATCCATTCCTGTTTTTGCTCTTCAGGAAATATTTCTTACCCTTTTCAGGTATAAACGTGAAGACCCCCATACCTGCATAAATCGTATTTACCGAACAAATCTGCTCTCCCCTGTCATCGACAACCTCGCCTGTTATCGTTTCCGAGTAACCATTTACGTTTTGCGCCTTAAAAGCAACCTTGCAAAATGTACCGGCAAGCAGGTTGCCCCCCTCAGGCAAAAGCGAAACATGGTAATCGTCTTTCTTTCTTCCCCAATTTTCTCCTTTTCTCAGGTTATTCTCGGTTTCCTCTGTTTCAGCAGGTATAGACCTGATGTAGATGTTTTTCTTGAAAAAATAATCCTCGCCAAGATTTTCCATGTACCGCGTATACGCACGAATTGTATATACACCCTCGGATAATTCTTCGGGAAGTATAAGATGACCGTAGTACATCAAATCATCACCCGGTTTAACCATCACACGTTTCCTTGTCGTATTAGTAGAATCTATCAAATCTACATATAGATACATGCTTTTTGTAAGCGTCTGATGACTAAAGGCATCGGTGATATAGGCCCTAAACCAGACCCTTTCATCCGGGACATATAGCGTACGGTCAATATGGAGGTGTATTTTCTCTTGCGGGTAATAATATAACTGTCTGCTAAGACTGTCCTGAATCGCATCCAATGAGAAACTCACCTGCCCCGATATATTCATTCCCAATAGGATGATCGCCATACCAATAAAAAAAGTTCTCATAGCTATCACATTTTATGACCGCAAATGTACAAAAAAATATCTTATCCATGTCTCCTTATTATGCCTTTTTTTTTAAAAAAAAACCTCTCATTTTCGCTCAGTATATTCCAAAATACGCTATATTTGTACCCGTATAATTTTCAATTGTCATGAAATTATTCACTATCGCATTTTTCCTAATGCTTACAGGGACGGTTTTCGCCCAATATACCTTAGAGGCGGTCGTACTTGACGGTTTGACCCGCCAGCCGGTAGTTAATGCAAACGTTTACTTAGACGGGACAACAAAAGGGACAACGACGGACTTGCAAGGCAGATTCCGTCTTATCGTAAACAATATAATTAACACATCGTTAGTAATCAGTTATATCGGTTATGAAAGAATCATTATTCAAAACCCTTTCCGCATATTACCAAAAACCATTTTTTTGGAAGAAGACGTCAATTTCCTTGATGAAGTGACGATATCTGCACAAGCGGAAGAAATAAGTAGAAACGCATTGCTTACTATCTTTAGAAAAAATTTGTTCCATGAACGTGAAAATGTATGCAGAATCCTGAATGAAGACGATATTGTGCTGTTTTATGACAAAGAAAAAGAGGAGGTTACTGCATTTAATAAAAAACCTGTTGAAATAGTCAACAGCTACCTGAAATACTTTATAAAATTTGATCTTAGAGAAATTAAACTCACATTTACGAAGGAAAAACAAAATTACACACGTGAGCAACTTAAAATCTTAGAAAGAACTAATCCGCTATTGTATAAACCCGTACAACATGTTTCAATCATAGGAACAACGCAATTTTTAGATATTAGCAATGATAATAAAACGTTAAAAAAACGTCGGGAAAATGATTATAATAAGTCATTTAGGCATTTTTTTTCCTTATTGGAAAATAATACAATGAAAGTTGATAAAGTGGGCAATCCGGATTTTTTTTCATATTTTTTTCTGGTAAATATTGATTCAAATGAAAAAACCGTTAAGTTATTGGATCAGGATAGCGTATTTATTTTGTCTGAGAGTCCGGAGTTTTTGTTTAAACCGGAAATGAAAGATAGTATCACAGGAAATATTTCAATAACGGTTGGTCACAATAAAAGATTAAACACAAATCTGTTTGATAGTAGAGGATATTTAAAACGACCCATTTCTCTCGATCTATCTAAAATTACTTTTTATACCGATTCTTTTCGCATTGACACCTACGGCAATACTGATTTATATGATAATTTTTTCATGGAAGGGTTATTCGGGCATCAGCGCATTGGTCATCTGTTGCCTCTTGATTATATACCTAATCAACCTGAGAAAAACACTACTTACTCCATGACTGTTCCCGAAGCGGTCCCAGAGCGTATTCGTTACTACTTGGAAAGACAGATGATGACATTCCCGCAAGAGAATATCTATGTGCATACTGACAAAACGCACTATGTCACCGGAGAAACGCTCCGGTTTCGCGCCTACCTTACCGATTATAATACGAACACCCCATACGCGGGAAGTCGCTATGTGTATGGGGAACTGTACGACCCGGCCGATTCGCTCATTATGCGCGTAAAAATACGTCAGGATAGCATCGGCGCGTTTAAGGGCTATTTAGACTTGTATCCTGATTTGGCAGAAGGTTATTACCGGCTTCGCTTCTTTACCCGCTACATGGAAGAAGCATATTTCTTTAACAAGACAATTTTTATCGGTAACGCTTTCCGGAAAATTCATCCGGTAGAAGAAGCGTACCGTAGCGCTTACGCTTCTTCTGCTTCATCTGATTCTGCCACATCAACCTCTATCGCTATGGCAACTACTTCTTCTGCGCTTTCAGCATCCGTCAACCTGAAAGCTATCCAAACTAAGGATTCGTTGATAGTAGAAGCGTTAGTTTCAGGTAATGACCCGCAACCCGATTCATTACGCCTGCTTGTACAGTGTAGAGGTAATTTGTACCGAATTGAACCGCTGTCGGCAGGCGAAATGCTTTCTTTTGATAAAGAGGAGTTGCCTTCCGGCGTGATACAGCTATTGCTGTTAGACGGCAACCTTAAACCTCTCTGCGAAAGGCTCATTTTCAACCTGAACGACAGGGACCTTGCCCGGATAAACATCACTCCGTCAAAAGAAAGTTACAGGAGACGCGAACAGGTAGAGCTATCGGTTGAGCTCACGACGTACGACGGCCTGCCTATACAGGACGGCTTCTCCATATCGGTCACGTCGGAGGTACAACCCCCCGAAAGTCTAAGCGCGCTGAAATGTGGGATGCCACGTCTCTACTCGCAAATATTGCTGACTTCCGAACTGAAGGGATATGTGGAAAAACCGGCTACGGATTTTGCCGACCATCTGCTA
>JGI24702J35022_10000340_pt1 | contig 27642 bp, 9 predicted proteins | sample TergutTh196P4_FD_35022 | JGI IMG/M metagenome (IMG submission 35022)
TGATAATCGTACCTCGAAGGAATTGAAACAACGTTTTTACACTATTTAACAAACGAAATATTTCTGATAATCGTACCTCGAAGGAATTGAAACTTACACTTATAATTCCAAATAGAAAACCATGTTCCCTGATAATCGTACCTCGAAGGAATTGAAACTTGGTAATCCAGGAAAAGGCAGTAAATCAAGTGGCTGATAATCGTACCTCGAAGGAATTGAAACATATCTAAAATGGAAGACGTTCGCCCAAAATTGACTGATAATCGTACCTCGAAGGAATTGAAACAAGGAATGGGGGCAAAAACAGCGCACGTAAAGGTTTCCTGATAATCGTACCTCGAAGGAATTGAAACATTTTGGGCGCAAACTGCTATTTTTGGATGCCAGCAGCTGATAATCGTACCTCGAAGGAATTGAAACTTTATTGGGCTTCATCGAAATATTACGCCTTGCGGCTGATAATCGTACCTCGAAGGAATTGAAACTATTCGGCAGCGTTACTTATCAGGAACGATTTGTAACTGATAATCGTACCTCGAAGGAATTGAAACAAGATATGATTATTAATTCAAAAATAAAAATATGGACTGATAATCGTACCTCGAAGGAATTGAAACCATTGCCGGATGCTGTTTCGGCGTACTTTCGCTCCTGATAATCGTACCTCGAAGGAATTGAAACCCAGTCCCATTTGCAGCGGGTGTTTAGGGTGTATTCTGATAATCGTACCTCGAAGGAATTGAAACAACCGACCCCTTCTTAACCTTCAAAATAACCGAAGACTGATAATCGTACCTCGAAGGAATTGAAACCCCGCAATAATGGCGTAAGAATCCCCATTCATTCACTGATAATCGTACCTCGAAGGAATTGAAACACACTCAACGTGACCGAGTTCACATCAATCATGCCTGATAATCGTACCTCGAAGGAATTGAAACCTCGCAAACGCAAGAAATAGATTTCTTGCGTTTTGCTGATAATCGTACCTCGAAGGAATTGAAACAGGGATGATCCGAACCGAATCCGTATGCGCGATGCTGATAATCGTACCTCGAAGGAATTGAAACGCGATCACAACCGGAGCGGATGAATATGACGAAACTGATAATCGTACCTCGAAGGAATTGAAACTCGCAAACAAGTTTCATATCGCCTTTATGCAATACTGATAATCGTACCTCGAAGGAATTGAAACTACTGAGTTACCTGCAAGAAGACGGACGTGTGCGTGCTGATAATCGTACCTCGAAGGAATTGAAACCTGCCTCTTTTAGAAGAAATTGGCGGTGCGTTTCGCTGATAATCGTACCTCGAAGGAATTGAAACATTTAATAAATTATCCATAATCGTTTTTTTTGCGCTGATAATCGTACCTCGAAGGAATTGAAACCTTCGCCAAACTCATCGCCCCTTCGCCCTTTCGCCCCTGATAATCGTACCTCGAAGGAATTGAAACGGCGCTCTCACGACGTTTAACTTAGAGGTTGCGCACCTGATAATCGTACCTCGAAGGAATTGAAACCAAATTTTGTGTTCACAGACAATCGAATCATCCTTAGCTGATAATCGTACCTCGAAGGAATTGAAACATGGACAAAACAGCCATAAACAAAGCGTGGTTGAAACTGATAATCGTACCTCGAAGGAATTGAAACTATCGAAGTACTAAGGGATAGTTTCGGGCGTAGTCCTGATAATCGTACCTCGAAGGAATTGAAACCCGGAACGGATTGCATTGCAGGCACGGCGCCAGCTTCTGATAATCGTACCTCGAAGGAATTGAAACTACGTATCGCGCGCGTATGATTCTACAAGCGAGGCGACTGATAATCGTACCTCGAAGGAATTGAAACGTTTTTCCTCCATTTATCATGAACTCAAATACGTAACTGATAATCGTACCTCGAAGGAATTGAAACCCAAGCGCCCGACGGCACAGTATTAAAGGAAGGAGACTGATAATCGTACCTCGAAGGAATTGAAACTCCGGTTATTCTCAGTTCCTTAGCGCTACATATAGACTGATAATCGTACCTCGAAGGAATTGAAACCGACGAATGGAAGACATAGACTTGTGTCAGATACGACTGATAATCGTACCTCGAAGGAATTGAAACGCCATTCTTGTAATTTAATTGCCTTTCTTAGATTGTCTGATAATCGTACCTCGAAGGAATTGAAACGATAAAAAAAGTTAAAAACCTCTGAGAACACGAACTGATAATCGTACCTCGAAGGAATTGAAACGTAGAGTTTATGACAAGTGCCCTTGCACGAAGTTTCTGATAATCGTACCTCGAAGGAATTGAAACAATCTGCAAGGGGTGTAGTTCCGGGTAGGTCTGGACTGATAATCGTACCTCGAAGGAATTGAAACCACAGTAATAATCAAACAGACATTCAATCAATCTGGACTGATAATCGTACCTCGAAGGAATTGAAACATGGTGTTGTTCCTGGAATGTCTGGCCGCGTTTGGGCTGATAATCGTACCTCGAAGGAATTGAAACATTTGGGGTTGTTTGCCGCTCCGGTGGGGGGTTCCTGATAATCGTACCTCGAAGGAATTGAAACTTTAATGACTGATATGGCAAGGTTAAATAGACGTTCTGATAATCGTACCTCGAAGGAATTGAAACTTTAAAGTCAAGTATTTCTATTGCAATGAACATGGAGCTGATAATCGTACCTCGAAGGAATTGAAACTTGGCAGACCTTGCAGGACATGCCGTAGCGGTACTGATAATCGTACCTCGAAGGAATTGAAACCGTGATACCCGTACTCGACATTTCCTATTTTCCACTGATAATCGTACCTCGAAGGAATTGAAACGTCATACAGCCTTACGCCGTCATCTATCAGACAGTACTGATAATCGTACCTCGAAGGAATTGAAACACTATTGAATCGCTTAAAGAAGGGCAAAGAATAACTGATAATCGTACCTCGAAGGAATTGAAACGACATAAAACAGAATCGTCATTCTTTCTGTATATTCTGATAATCGTACCTCGAAGGAATTGAAACTGAATAACTTCAACACGAGGCTTATAACAAAGGACTGATAATCGTACCTCGAAGGAATTGAAACCGATTCTGAAAGGGGTTGCTAAGTAGTTTATCCAACTGATAATCGTACCTCGAAGGAATTGAAACTGCAAAACCAATACACCCCAAACCCCAATAGAGCTTGCTGATAATCGTACCTCGAAGGAATTGAAACAATATTAACACATGGCGGCAGCCCCACAGTTTTTACTGATAATCGTACCTCGAAGGAATTGAAACAAAGTGACATAATTCGCCCCGCTTGGCGGTATAGTCCTGATAATCGTACCTCGAAGGAATTGAAACCATTATGTAGTTCTCGAAAAAGTCTTCAATCTTTCTGATAATCGTACCTCGAAGGAATTGAAACACAGCTAACCAACAGCGACATCAACAATCGCGCCCGCCTGATAATCGTACCTCGAAGGAATTGAAACGAATTATGTTTCGATTTGATTTATCAACTCCGTCCTGATAATCGTACCTCGAAGGAATTGAAACCAAATCAAAACCGCCATTGACCTCGTCCGCCAAAACTGATAATCGTACCTCGAAGGAATTGAAACATGGCGGGACGATTGTATGACAATATAATGAGCTAAACTGATAATCGTACCTCGAAGGAATTGAAACACCAAAAAAACATCGCACGATGTTACTCCTGCCGGACTGATAATCGTACCTCGAAGGAATTGAAACATATCTATTCGGCCTCTCTATGTCCCCAGACCGCCTGATAATCGTACCTCGAAGGAATTGAAACCAAATGACTCAAAGGATGCGATTCGCTTTAATTACTTATAATCGTACCTCGAAGGAATTGAAACTCCTGAAACATCTTTTAAGACCTCCTGAATGTCTATCCTGATAATCGTACCTCGAAGGAATTGAAACATCAAATTGTTGTATTTGCTCTCCGACTGCTGTTTCTGCTTCGGGTACGGGCAATACGGTGTCGGATTTCTGTATTTCTTTTACGACTGCTGTCACACCTGCGTAATCCTTATTTCTAAGGTTTTCTTTCCTTATACTTACTTTGTTGCTTACTTTTATCTTTTCTTTGACTGCTTGCTTTGCTTCCCAAGCGGATATAGCCGCTTCCACTTTAGCTTGTAATTCATCTCTGTACTCTTTAACGCGCCTGTTTACTTCTGCTTTGTCTGCTTCGCTTAATGTCTCGAAAAACTTAAGTCCAAGTTCTTTCATTACTTCGACGCGCTTATTCCGCGCTTTTTCTGATATAATGGCATTTGCTTTTGTTAATTTTTCCTTTTTGGCAGCCTCGATAATGCCTGGTATTTTTGATAGCAACTTGTCTCTATATTCCTCTACCTCTTCTTTTCGCATCCGTTCGTTGCGTTCGAGTCCATGCTTCAGTATTGCATAATTTTCGACGTCGCGCTCTGACTTGCCGGTCTTATCCATGATCGTTTTGATTGAATCTGTTAGGCGCTTGCCGACTGTGTTTTTGAATAATTCAAATTGCGCGTCGTTCTTTCCGGCGAGGGCGGTCACGTTTCGGTACATGTTGTCTGCTGATGAAATCTTGACGTCCAGCTTTCGCAACTCGTCAAGCAATGTGCGTATGGGGAGGTGCATGTCTTCCCAGTTTTCCCTGAACTTGAACCATACATCGCGCATCTTCTTGCCTATCTCGGCTCGGGCGATTTCGGCTTCAGTGGCTGTCGCGGCATCTACGTCGAATACGTCAGCGCCTTTCTTCGGGACAAACTGCATCCGTACTCCGGAATCGCCGGACAAGGACTTTGCCAAGCCCAATATGTCAATGTTGCCTTCGGAGATATTTTTTTCTGAAACGTTTGGATTCTTAAATAAAACAGGTATCTTTGCGCCCAAAAGGGATGCGCCAGAGTACGTTTCGGACGTAGGGAGTAGGGAACTCGAATTCTTCAATTCCATAACTCGCTGTGCGATACCTTTTTTTGTATTATAAAACGATTTAACCGTTAATTTTCCGCCTGAATTGCCATAAACCTCCATTAAGTTATACGTTCCGTCTGAATTGGCTTTCAAAAAAGCAAATAATTTCAACTTTGTCTTTTTGTCCTCTCCAAGATAAACGACATCGTCAGGGCTATAAATGACATCTACAATGTTTTTAATATCCGCATTTGTTAAAGGGATATTGTTGTTTGGGTCTTTCTCGTTTTTACCAAAATGATTATTGTAAATATGCACCAAATCAGAGGGATTCAATTCAAAAGTCGTTATATTTCTAAAATTAAGGCCTGATAAGGAACTAAGATATTTCTTTCCTTCATTGGTTAAACTTCCAATCCGAACAGACTTTCCTTTGAATTCTCCACTGACAGCTTTGTTGAATGCGTCCAGTACGTTATTTTTTACATCCGACAAATCATCATCGTTTTTATTTGATTCGTCCAAATACACTTGTGCACCGTCGAAGGCTTGGTTGATGAATATTTGGTCTTCGCGGGAGATGTCTTCGGTTTCGGCGGCGATGGATGCGCGGCGTTGTTCGGGGGACATGTTCATACGATTTGAGACGTTGCGGGCTTCGACTTCGCCAGCAAGTTTACGGTATTGTTCGTATGGGGTTGAGACTACTTCTTCGAGTGATTTTTTGAGGCTTATTTCTCTTAAACGGATGTTGGCCAACCTGTCTCTTACTCCGGGGAAGTCTTCTCTTAGTTTTCTAACCAATTCATAAAATAGTTTGCTTTCCTCCGGGTCGTATTTGTAAGACTCTTTTTCTCGCATCCCGTCAATCCGGTCGCTAAGTTCTTTGTACCCCTTGTTGTTTTTGTATATCTCGCTTCTTTCCTCTTCTATTTGTTTTAATCCCCTGCTTACGTCTTCCGGGATGTCTTTTTTGGTTCCGTATTTAGCGCTCATGTTAGATGGGTTTCCTCCACTGGCGAATCCCTCGATATCTTGAACGGCGTGTTGGATCTCGTGTCCTAAAAGTGGGCGAATGTTTTCTAATGATGATGCACGTATTTGTATTTCTGCTAAAATTCCTTCCTTAGCTGGAACGTAGACTCCGCTATTCGTGTTATTGTCGCGCACGACTACTAACAGGTCTATTTTTTTTAGTTCCGGGTATGCCTTGAATATGTCATCATCAATGTATTCCGAAAGATAGGTATAAGCCCGCATTGAATCGTCAGTGTATTTGCCTGCTGAATTTTTAACTTCATCTAAAAGCCTGTCAATGTTTACGTCCTGTATTTCGTAGCGCCATTTTCCGTCGGCGCCGCGTTCCCAGCCGGTAGCGAGTTTGATTGTTTTGGAGTCTTTGTTGGATTTTTCCATTTGGGCGGCGATGGCTTTATTATCAAGGCGCGTGTTAGCTTCCCTGAATACGTGAATTGCTCCGGTAAAATTGCCTTCGCTATATTCCAATTTTGTTTCTTGTGTATCAATACGTACACCGTCTCCGGAATATTTATGCGAGTTTTTAGGACCTAATGCCTCTATTTTTGCGTCGTCAATATTTTTTGATTTGAGTTTTATTCCTGCAATATTACCGTCGTCGAAACTTGTATCGACCAAAACCCAATAATTCGGGTATAATTCTCTTATTTCTCCTGCTTCGTATGCTTCTTTCGCTTCCCTATATGGTAGTTCAAATCCGCTAATATCCAATGATTTTTCGCCTTTGTCGTAGTTATCTATAATATGTTCTGCGTATTCAGAAAACTGCTCTTTGTAGTCACGCCTTTTTCTGTCGCTTAGTTCACTCCATGGTTTATCTGCGCCTGAATAGTTGTCTTTGTAGTAATCGTTATAATAATCCTCGAAGTTGCCTTTTTCGTATCCATTTATTAATGATGCGTTTTCTTCATCATATTTTGGGGATGCTTCTTTAATGGCGTTTTCTAAATCTTCTCTCGTTCCTTCAAATCCATGCGCTCCGAAATTCCAGCTGCTCCATCCTCTTTCAATATCTTCTTGAATATGGCCGCTCATTCTTGCATAATAATTGTTGCCTTCGGCTTTATCTAACGCTGCGGCGCCTTTCTTGCCGACGAAGAGGAAGCGGATGTCGTTGCTTCGTTGGTTGAAGTTGCCGTTGTTTTCGGTCGCGGATTTGACTTGGTTGTGGTTTCCGTACATGTCGATAACAACTAATTTGCCTTTTGCGGACTTTTCTATCGCGCCGTCGTATTGTTTTATTTCGGCATTACCGTAAACATAACCTCGTTCGTTTGCGGGTTTTTTGATGTCGAGGAAAAACGGACGAAGGACTCCTTCTTTGATGGCTTTTTCGTAACCGGAGTTTCCTCTCGTCTCGTCAGCCATAGTTAAAAGTTCGGCATGTTTTGTTGTTACGTCTGCCCAACCTCCGAGTCTTTCTTTTAGGGATTTGTAGTCGTCATACTCGTTATATTGTAATTTATAGATACCTTTTGCTTCGTATTCTTTAATCTTTTTGTTTATATCTGCCCACGTTTTGTTGTTTTTATGGAGGAGGTCTATCTGCTTTTCTATTTCTGACAGGTCAGGGTAGTATTTTCTGAAAAACATCATCGTGTCTGATTTCCATCGCCTTCTGTCGATTTGCGTGTCATAAAAATTTTTATCGCCAAAATAGACGACTTCCGGTTCGCCGTTCTCGTCTACAACCTTGCTTGCCTTGCTTGTGGCTTTTTCCCAATCGCCAAACCATTTTTTGAAGGATTTTGTACGGACTTGCAGCCATTGGCGCTCATTGAGATTCGTGTCCTTGCCGTTGGGGGCTTTTAGAAACTTTCCATTGGCTTGTGCGGCCTCTTTGATAGTTTTCATCTCTTGGGCGTTGGCTTCAGTGAGGCCATCTACATCGAAATCGTAGTTTTTCTGATTGGCGAATTCGAGATTGGCATTCAGGCGGGAATTGTTGACGTTGGAGGTGTCGGCGCTTAAATCCTTGCCGGACAGCAACTCGCCAAGCGTCTGCTTAGCGAATTGATTAATCTTTGCGTCTGTGTTGCCAAATACAGACTTTAGCCACTCCCAAAACTCGTCAATAGCGTTCATTACGCGAGCCATAAGGGTGATGTCTTTGCCGATCAACTCCTGTACGCGCTGGCTGTTCTCGCCGTAATTGCCGAGTATCGTGTTGAATACTTCATCGGCTATGGCATCGTCTGTTGTTAGGTGGGCGTACGCGGGAAGATTCTTTATCCGCTTCCACTCTGCCGTCTGTTTCAGTAATTCTGTTAGTTTTTTCTTTGTTTCTTTTGGCATTATATCCCAGAAGAGGTGACCGAACTCATGTATTGGCGTGTTGGCGCTTAGGCGTTCGGAGTTGAGGTATATTGTTCCGTCTGATGCGGCGAATCCGTAAACGTCGCCGTCGGCGCTGGATATTTTTTCGTCGTGGAGTATTTCGTAGACTGAAAATATGTCTTTGTTGCTTAGGTATATTACCTCTTTGGCTATTCCACTGTTGACTAATACGTCTGTGAGGCGTTTGTGTTCTGCTTCGGTAATTGGTCTGAACTTTTCCTTAGTGGATGTTTTAAAGCGGATGTCGTTGCTGTTTTTGTCGAAAGCGCCTGTGTTGTCGGTGGTGGATTTGATTTGGTTGGGCTGGAAGGCTATCCATTCGTCGACTTCGCCGTCGTACATTCCGTCGAATCCGTCTTTTACAAGCGAATCGTATGCTTTCTTCCATGTTCCTTCGGAATTGTATCTTTCGTAGGCGATATTCTCGGATGCGGGATTTTTAATGTTTAATATGCTGGCTTTTGAATTTGCTCCTCCATAACTGTCGGCTGTCATTTTGTCGGGTGAGAAATAAAAGCCGGGCAGTTCATAATCAATGTCCTTGCTCGTACTGCGAATGAAGTTGCGATCGAACTCGTTGCCGACGCTTCCGCCATGGTATACGACCAACGGTTCGCCGTTTTCGTCTAAAACTTTAGAGAAATTATTTGTATCATTGATTTTTTGTTGTACCTTTGCGGCGAAATCTGCTCCCACTTTATTACGGCCAACGGAGGAATAAGGTGCGTAGCCTTCAGGGTTGTTAGATTCTCTTTCGGCATCAGATTTCACTTTATACCCTGAAAGTGTCCATTGTTCTTTATTCCCGAATTTTTGTTTTGAGATAACTGCAATATAATCGCCATATTGTAGTTCATATCTTCCGATGCCTCCGCCTCTATCGCTTATTATCGCCCCCTTTGAGATGGCTTCGTTAATACCAAAGAGTGTTTCGACGACATTATTTCCTTCCAGCCATCTTCTTGCTACGATATGTTCCAGTCCGTGTCCGTCTTTGTATTGCTTTGCTTCTGTTCCTGCCTCTCCGCTGTATACGTTTATTTTTCCTATTTGTGTATTATTTACACTTCCCAGTAGTCCAGTTTTTCCGTTGAAGAAGTTTTTGAGTATTTCGATCCCTTTGATGGTTTCTTCTGCGTTCTCCCAATCACCGAACCATTGTTTGAAGGCATCTGTTCTGACTTGTAGCCATTGTTTCTCGCTCAGGTTGCTTTGTTTCCCGTTAGGCGCTTTCATGAATGTGCCATTCTGCTGTGCAGCTTGTTTAATGCGCTTCATTTCTTGGGCGTTGGTGGTGATTTTTATTTGCGCACGCGGTGTGGAAGCCTGCTTGTCTTTTTGCGTCTTCTGTCTCGCGGTTGCCTGTTGAGCTAAGCCGATGATATCTACCTTGCCGGATGCAATGGCTTCGTCGGTAAAGTCAATTTCAGGTTGTTTTAAGGCTTCCGAAGTAAAGCGTTCTATTGCCGCGTCACGACCTTTGACGAGTTTGTCGTACTTTGCTTTTGCTGCGTCTACGGGGGCTTGGTATTTGTCTGTAATTCTACGGGCGTTGTCGCGGGAAACGTCGGTCATACCTTCTTCTCCGAATAACCCGCGCTGTTCGGTTTCCTCGCGAAAGAGGTTGTTTGCCTGATTGAACTTCTTTAGCTCTTTGTCGCGTTCGGCAACGGCTGCGTCGAGCGACCTTTTGGCCGCTGCGACTTCCTTATCGTAGGCTTCTGTGAGCTCACGAACTTGTTTGGCTTGTAGTGGGGTTAGTTGGGGGCTTGGTTTTGTGGTTGGTTTTGTGGTTGGTTTTGTGGTTGCAGGTTCTGTTTTGCTTCCAGTATCCGTTCCTCTTCTACTTGTTTCTGCTTCTTTTCCTGCAGCTCCCTCATTTTTTCCGGTGTCATTTCGTAGGCTATCGACCACCTCTCGTTTAGTTCGCTCAGCCTGTCCGGATCCTTCTCCTTCATTATCTGCTCCTCTAAGAGTTTCAATCGCTTTTCCTTCGCCTTTAGAAAAGCCATGTGCCACATTACTCTGCTCGATTCCTCTTCGCTGTAACTCATCGTTGTTTTCTATTAAGTTTATTAAATCATTGAATGTTTGTGCAGCTTCAATCTCTTCTATGGAAATCCCGGCCGCTTCTGCTTCACGCTTCAAAGATAAGAAATATTTTTCATTTTCTTGCAATTGAACTTCAATTTCATATTCATATTGTTCTCTTTCTTCCTGTTCCCTGTATTGTTTTGCTTCGTCGTATGCTTTTTGTCTTTCTGCCCATTCTTCTTGTGATACATCCGGAGTTTCAAATTTTTTCATTAATTCGTAGCCGCTTCCGCGAGCAATAATGTAATCTTTTATTGCGTCTGTAATAGGCTGTAAGTTGCTATCGTATCCGTTCTGCCATTCCTCTTTGTGATATTCTGCGTAATAATCGCTTTCAAATTGGTCGAACTTTGCTCCGTCTTTTGAGGCGCGAAATCGCATGGCGCCTAAGTCTTTTCCGCGTAAATCGGAATAGTCGGAGATATGTTTGGCGTAAAAAGCTCCGCCGCCCATCAAGTGTAGTAGTGCGGCTTGATAAAGATTCGCCGGGGTTGTTTTTTTTAGAAATTCAGTTAGTTTTGTGGGTTTTGAAGTCTTGCTTCTTTCACGCTTTGGCTTCTTTGCGGGTTTTGTTTTTTCGCTTTTTGTGGCTGCCGGTTCCGGCGTTTGTGTTTCCGGAGCGGTAGCTTCACTACCGGGTACTTTGCTTAGATAATCTTCAATGGTTGTAAGTTTGCCCTGAAGTCTGTCGAGTTCTTCGTTTAGTCGCGCTGTGTCGCGGTTGAGTTTTACTCGGGTAGGCGTGTCGGCGTTTGCTTTGCGTTCTTCTACTTTTGCTATTTCTGCTTTTACTTTTGCTATCTGTGCTTGTATTCCGCCTTTTCCGTCGGAACCGTAGGCGTCGGCTCGCAGACTGCTTGCGGCTTCTGCGCCAAATTCGTTTTCGGCGAAGGCGATCAACTGTTCTCCTGTAAATTTATCATAAGCGTACTCTCCATTTTTAGCGCGTGGCAAAGCGGTTAAGTCGATGCTTGGACTCGCTGATTGCGAATCTATAACGGGCTCGGATGTCTCGCTTGTCTCGCCTGAAATGAAAGGCTGTTCGCTTTCGGTTGCTGTTGATTCAGGGACTATTTCAGGGATTACCTCCTGTTCGGTTCGGCGTCGTTCTAATTCGTTCAGTAATATATCTCGCTGTCGGGCATATCTTTCGATTGGCAGGCCTTGCAGTTGGGCGTCACTCATGTTTTGGGTGATTCCGGCGATTGCTTGCGAGATTTCGTATTCGCTACTGAATGAATCTAAGTATTCTTGCTCTGTTATTGCTTGGCGTGGTTCGATTTGCACCTGATTGCCGGTTGCGTCACGACCGATGTACATTCCGTTTGCATCAACACCTTCGAATTGTATGTCGACGGCGAGGTTGGTCGCAGGGTCGATGTGATAGAAGTAGTCGCCGCTATTGAAGGCTTGTTTGCCTGTTGATTCGGCGCTATCGGTAAGGCCATGCTTTTGTCGGGCTTCGTTGTTTTGAGCCTCTACGGTTGCTGCATCAATCATTGGCTGTACGACAGCGTCGACGGCTGCGTCTCGTGGGATGTTTTCTATGACATCTGAAAGTGTATTGGTTGTAATAAGTTGCGTGCTCCCTATGTCGTTGCCTTCTTCGTCGATTTCTATGTAATAAATTGATTTATCCGATTGCTCCGAATCGATTTCTCCCCTTTCGTTGAACACGATTTTTCCCTTTGTAATGCGAACGTTTGTTTTTCCAATCCTTGCGGATATAATTGTACCGGTGTCCGGATTGACTTTTTCGTCGACTGCTTTTTCAATGTTGCTTAGTCCTTCATAGAATATCCGCTCTTCTTCTTCGGATAGGCGGTTGTGGAGGTAGTCCTCTTTAAGGGTGTCGTGTTCTTTTTTGTATTTATCGCTTAATACTTCAAACTTCATTCGCTCGTTGAGCCATGAAGCAAGTTTTGCGGATACCTCTTTTGCTGCTGCTTCGTTTGTTGTTATTTTGCCTGCTTCTTTTTCTTCCGAAGTTAAAATTGTTGCTATTGTGCTGATTGTTTTGCCGGAATCTTCTACCGATGAAGCCAAAAGTGATTCTTTAATCTGATTGATGCTTTCGGTGTCAAATCCATTTTCGGATAGCATTTTGGAAAGATTCCTATCTGCTATTGTGTATGAAATCCGACTTTTCCCGTAATTAGCTACCGACATTGAGCCTCCGAAAGCCGACATCATACCAAAGGACATTAGCATTGGGAAGAAATTATCCGGAGCAAAAAGATTTCCGAAAGCATCTTTATCACCCGTGATGTAGTCGTACAGCGCTCCCTCGACCTCTTCCATTGTTTCGCCAAATAGACCGTCGTAGTATACGCCCTTTAAGGTTTCTGCGCCAAATCCGGTTGTTAGTAATTTACCGGCTTTTCCAACGCTTGTTTTTCCTATTTGATTGATGATTTTCTTTGCGGCCGGATTTTGTGTGATCGCTCTTCCGATTCCGGAAAAGGCGCCGCCCATCTCTGTGAACATTTCCTTCCATTCGTCGGCCATAGAGAGCGCAATGGCTCTTCCAACTCCTGCTTTTTCGGATCGTCCTGTGATGCTCATTCCTTCGGGCGTAATTTGCAGATCATCGCTTAGGAGTTTATAATCATCATTTAAAAGAATGGCACTGATAATCGTACCTCGAAGGAATTGAAAATTTACGAATGACTGTTTTTCTTCAATTCCATATTTTTGTAGAGAGTATTGGTTCTTGGTTCTATGAGGAATCGGATGGATCAAAAAAAATTTGTACTTTTGTCGCTTGAATTGGGAAAAATATGGCTGAGAAAAACGATACAGGTAAAAAAGGTGAATCCGTTGCACGTCAATATCTTGAAGAAAATGGATATAAAGTACTTGCAACGAATTGGCGATTTCATCGTTATGAGTTGGATATTATCGCTACTAATAAGGATGAACTCGTTATTGTCGAGGTGAAAACACGCTCCGATAATTATCTCATTGCGCCTGAAATGGCTGTTGATTCGACAAAAATTCGTCGGATTGTCGCGGCATCCGATGCTTATGCTCGTAATCATAACATAAATCTTCCTGTTCGTTTTGATCTTCTTTGTTTGACGAAAAAAGGACAATCATTTGATATTGAACATATTGAAGATGCTTTTTTTGCACCTTTGCGTTAATCGCATAAGGATAGGATCTCGATGAGTTTGAAACCCGCAGACTGGCAACATCGGAGCAGAAAAACCGGTATTCTTAATCGTACCTCGAAGAAATTGAAACTAAAAAAACAATATGTGGCTATGCAGATGAATATTGGACTTTTAATCGCACATCGATGAGTTTGAAACCCGCAGACTGGCAACATCGGAGCAGCTGGACAGGGAGACTTAATCGCACACGAAACCCTTCCAACGATTGAAATGGATTTCGGATTGGGTGATCGTTTTGTTTTTTTAAAATTTATTAATTTTGAATAGTTTGGAACCTCGATTTATTCATGTCATGGAGACTGGTTCGACGAATCAGCTTATACAGATGATTTCGGCTGGGGAGTTTCTTGCGTCGGGGAGTATTGTTCTTGCTGATTTTCAAACGGCAGGACGTGGTGTTTCCGGTAGTTCATGGGAATCGGAAGCTGGAAAAAATCTGACATTTAGCGTTATTTATTATCCGGAAGATGTGCCTGTCAACAGAGTATTTGCTATCTCTGAGATGGTTTCGCTTAGTATTAAATGTACGCTTGATAGATATATTTCAGGTGTAACGGTCAAATGGCCGAACGATATCTATTGCGGCGACAAGAAGATTACGGGTATTTTAATTGAAAACAAGCTCTCTCCGGCGAAAGTAACGCAATCTATTATAGGTATTGGGATAAATGTGAATCAGACTACGTTTCTCAGCGATGCGCCTAACCCAATATCTATGGCGATGGTTGCCGGCAATGCTTTTAATTGTCTGAATATCATGAATGATTTTCGGAAAGCGTTTGCTGAACAAAGCGAACGATTGAACAACCTGCATTTCGATTCAATTCATTATGACTATCTCGAGGCCACCTATCGTAAAAACGGATTCTATCCCTATTGTGATGCCCATGGCAGTTTTGAAGCTGTCATCAGGGATATCGAACCTTCCGGACATTTGATTCTTGAACGAACGAATGGCATCATTTCACGGTATACCTTCAAAGAAGTATCTTATCAACTTTAATTGATTATTTACTTTTTTTTGCAAGAGATAAATATCTTTATTACTTTTGCAGGGAAATTTAGGATTAAAGATACCCGTTTTTAAAGTATTTTTAAATTCAGGTCTGCCAATATTTGGCATTGTATAGGGGTGGCAGTCTGATTTAAATTTTAGGCGCGCTATTGGTTGGATTATTGAGATTTTTTCATCGTTTTCGTATACGCTTGAATCGAACCGATTATTTAATAGGAATTTACAAAATAAAGTATATAAAAATGCAAATGAACAAGACAGCGTTTAGGATTACTCGAAACATCCTATCAGAAAAAATGAAAGTATGGGCTCTTTTAATCGTGTTTTTATCAGGAGCTAATTGGGTTAATGCCCAGCGTATTTTCAGCATTAACAGTGAAGGCTCTATTCAGAGGGCTATACAACAGGACGGGCAGGTACAGGTGACCGATGAACGTTTAGGCGCTTCTGAGCAAGCCAGGGAATTTGAGTATAATACGCAATTGATTACGCTTACAAAAGAGAATGAGGGAGATATACTGTCACTCGATTTTTTTGAAGATAAAAAATTCAATGGTAAGATTCAAAATGTTACCCGTTATATGAATGGCGTAACCGGTATAACGGCAAAAATCGACAATTCATTGTTTAACTTTTGTCACATTGCGGTTTCCGAATCGGGTATTATTTTGATTGCAGACTTGTTAGAGAGAAATGAATCGTATATAACAATAAAAAATGGAGTTACTACTTATTTGTGTCGTTATAAAGCTATTACATTGAGGGAAAAAGAATTACCGTGTGAGGGTCTCGTGCCTCCCACTGCGCCAATTGCTGTTCACGCGCAAGGCATCGCATCACAATCCGGAACAGGGACGCTGTTCCCCCCAGACATGTTTAAAACACTTCCCGATGATTTAAGTGGTTGTGGTTCATCGCTTTTAGAGGCCGAAATCACAATCGATCTTATGGTCGTTTACACAGAGAAAGCGAGGTTATATACGAATGATCAAATAGACAATTATATTGGCATTGCCTTGCAAAAAGCCAATACAGCCATGACAAATTCGAATACGAACATTTCTTTCAATTTGGTATATGCTTATGAAACAGACTATGAAGATACCAATGGTGAAACTGCATTATATGGCATTACAAATCCAAATGATGGCATTATGGATGAGATACATGACCTGCGGAAAGAACACAATGCAGACCTTGTAACGCTTTTCTCTAATTTCAGCGATGGTACAGGCGGAGTAGGTTGGGTGTTAGGTTATGAAAACGGAATACCCGATCATGCATTTTCCGTATGCTTAATACAACAAGTTACAACCGGAACGACTATGGTTCATGAGATCGGCCATAACATGGGTTGCTCACATCATAAAGCACAAGGAGGTAACGGTTTATATTCATATTCCCATGGCTGGAGAGACGTATTTCAAACCGACGGACAAAAGTTCTCCACCATTATGACCTATACGAGTTTTGACGCTGAGGGTTATTTCCCCCCCATTGACTATTTTTCAGACCCTGATATTTCGCTCAATGATACTCCTATCGGAGATATTTCTGACGGGAACAATGCATTGACACTTAGGCAAACCAAACTGCTTACTTCGCTTTATTCGAATGTTATCAATACCTCTTTGACCGCAATAACACTTAGCGCCGGAATACTTTCACCGGCATTTGACCCTGATAAAACTGATTATGAGGTGGAAGTAGCAAACAGTGTAACTTCAATCAGTATTTCCGGAACAGCTAATTACGATTGTGCAACAATTATCGGTGAGGTAACGGATATGCCATTAGAGACAGGAGCAAATATTATTACGCTTACCGTCATTTCGCATGATGGCAATGTGTCAAAATCATATAAAATTATTGTTTTTCGTGATCCTACCGACTGTTATTCATACGATAGCCGTCCTGTTTTTCCGGAAGATATCTCGGCGCAGGCAGGAGATGTTGAGTTGAATTTTATGATGAGCCCGGCTGCTCCGACCACAGATATTAACACCAACGCTTTCTCTTTGGATATGCCTGCCGGCTCTTCACCTTATATCATGAGAGAAAGTGTAAGTTCTAATGTTTGTTATTCTTTTGAAAACGGTAATTATTTAGCTTATTTGAACGTACAGCCGTTAAAGGTATCTCAGAGTGGGAATTACAGATTTACAGTCTCCCGCTCTGCTATTTTATCCTTTTTCAATTCGGAAATCCCTTCTTGTGAAAGTTTTATCACATCCAATGCCTATTGGAGTGGTAATGGGCCATCTTTTTATTATGGAGATAACTATGTTGAAATAACAATGGAGGCTAACACAATGTATTATTTACGACTACTTATCCCCCGGCAACCGACTGATCCGCCTTCGGATGCCCCATTGGAGATTTCAATAACCGGTATTGGAGTATGCTATACGGAATCTATTATCCCATTCAGGGTTGGATATACATACATCGCTGTCGACCAGTCGGATAATACGATTAAAGTACAGAGTGCAACGGGTAATTTCAGGACGTTGTCGGCAGGCGATTATACGGTCTTCGGAATGCCGTATTCAACAATCGGGACTTCTAATCCTTCCGTTTTTGTGGATAAAACCGTCAGTGAGTTATTGAGTGAAGGTTGTTTTACTTTGAGCGCTACTTCGGTCGACTTGACGATCACCGGAACGAGTAGTTTTTTTGGGATAAGTATCGGTTGTACTACCGGTGGAAGTGTCAGTTTTAGTTCACCATCCTCGTCCGACGGATCGGCTGTTCTTGCCGGTGAAAAGGTGACATTGGCCATAACCAGCAATTCCGGATACGAATTGAAAGATATTGATGTGTATGATACGAATGATTCGGACGTCAAAGTGATGCTTGACGATACGGACGGGGAGCAAAGTTTTATAATGCCAGGGTTTGCTGTTACCATTATGGCTAAATTTGGGTTTACGGACGACCAGCAGGTGGTATTAGCTGTAAAGGATGCAATCGACGCATTCTCGCTCTTTACCTTTGTGCAAGAGGAGGCGGACGATGTGACATTGCTGAAATCGGCTTTGGTTTCGGCTATCAACACACTACTTGCGGATGAAGGTATCAACTATTCGGTTATTGAAGATGATGTTACCTTTTTAAACCTCAATTTTGCCACTACAGGAACAGCAGACAACATTTTGGGTACCGACGGCGATTTCTCCTTTATCGTTACTTTGAAAATTGGCGCCGCAACAACAGAGGAAATAACAATGACGAAATACGGAGTCATTACGGCTACTCCTTACGATAATACGCAAGATAACGCCGACATTTCGGCGGTCAAACAAGCTGTTGAAAACGCTTCTTTCACAGCTTTACAAGAGAATATATCGACAATTGAGGATGCAAAAATAAAAGTCTTGGAGGTTATCAACGATCTGAATCCGAATAATGTATCGATTACAATCATTGATGAAACATTTACGGCAGCCATTGCAGGTACCGCACAAAATGAATTTGGTACCGAAGGGAGCTATACCTTCAAGGTTGAACTGCAAAAAGGCGCCGGCGACCCGCAGACGACTGTTCAACTTACGCTGACCATTACGGCTACGCCTTACGATACCACACTGGATAATAACGATATTGCAGCGGCACAAATGGCCATTGAAGGCGCTACTTATACGACGACACAGGCAGATGTTCAAAATCAAAGTCAGGCGAGAGCCAAGGTTGAATCGATCATCGCAGGCCTTTCTTTGAATGGTGTATCGACGGAAGTCGTTGAGGGACTCTTTACGGCTGCAATCGAGGGGGTGGTTGGCTCAGTCAACGGTACGGAAGGCAGTTTCACCTTCACGGTCAAACTTAATAAAGGAGGCGGAACAGAGGTGATTACCGATGAGCGGACGTTGACCATTTCAGCGACACCTTACGATGCCACACAGGATAATGCTGACATAGATGCGGCAAAAGCAACCTTGGAAAGCGCGACTTTCACTACTACACAAGCGCTTGTATCTGATATCGCCGGTGCGAAAACAGAAGTCGAAGCAATTATTTCTTCACTTTCGCTCAGTGGCGTAACAACAATGGTCGTGGACGATGCCTTCACAGGTGCGACAGCAGGAACGGTTAGTACTCCCAACGGCACAAACGGTATCTACCAATTCACAGTCGAACTGACTAAAGGTGGCGGTACGCCGCAGGGAACCGGTTTGTTGACGCTTGCCATTACAGCAACTCCCTATACCCCTCCTGCAACCTATTTAGTTACTATTGCCACAACAACATATGGTACGGTAACGGTTGATCCGATAAATCCGGTGACTGAAAATACGACAGTTAAGCTGTCTGTCGCGCCGGCTGAAGGATATGAATTGGATGATATTACAACATACAATACCAACGATGTAAATGAAATAGTCCCGCTTTCCGGCGCTCGCTATTTACGTACCTTCCTGATGCCGGCATTTAATGTAACAGTAGAGGCAACATTCAAAAAGACAATTGAACAGATCGCAGTGGAAACTGCTATTCAACTGATCAATAGCATGACTAATATTTCCATACTGCAAGCTTCGGCTCATACTGAAACGGATGTGAAGGCAGAACTTGTGCAAATGCTCAACGACCTGCCGGGCATGAGTGCGACAGGCATTACCATAATAGCCACCGACATCACAATAAGCGGATTCACAGCGGCTGTTGAAGGTACGGGAACTAACCTGACGGGAGCAAATGGTAGTTTTACGTTTACCGTAACGTTGAAAAAGACCAACAGCGCTTCATTAACATCTTCCACAAAGAACGGTGTGATTACTGCTACCGCTTATGACCCCACACAGGATAACCTTGACATTATAGCGGCAAGGACTGCCATCGAGGGCGCATCTTATACAGACTATCAATTATTCATTCAGACACAAGGGCAGGCAAGAGCCAAGGTAGAAGCGGTCATCGTCGGCCTGAATTTGAATGGTGTAGCGACGGATGTCGTTGATGGCGTGTTTAAGGCAGCTATTGACGGGACAGTATCCACCCCCGGAGGTGAGGATGGCAACTATAAATTTACAGTTAAGCTGAACAAGGGAGGCGGCACAGAGGTGATTACGAGCGAATTGACACTGTTTATATATGCTACTCCTTACAATCCGTCTCAGGATAATAATGATATCCTGGCGGCAAAAGCTATCATTGAAAATACGATATTTATTAACACACAGATGAATGTGCCCGATATTGCAAGCGCAAAAACGGCGGTTGAGGCCATTCTTTCAATACTCCCGCTCAATGACGTACTGTCAAATGTCATTGACGGCGCATTTATACCTGCAATAGCAGGAACGGTTAGTTCGACCGGTACAAACGGCAGCTATACATTCACAGTCGAACTGCATAAAGGCGACGGCGCACAGCAAGAAACCGATCCGTTGACGCTTACCATTACACCTACACCTTACACGCCTCCTAATACCTTTTTAGTTAATATAGCCTTAACAAATAACGGAACGGTTACGGTTATTCCGGCAAACCCTGTGGATGAGACTGCAATTGTCACGTTGACCATCTCTCCGAGCGAAGGATATGAATTAGATGATGTTAACGCGTTCAATACCGATGTTACAACTGCTATCGTGGCGCTTACGGGTACCGACGATACACGCATCTTCCCGATGCCGCCACATAATGTGACAATAGAGGCTTCTTTCGTTAAATCTGCTGACCAGACGGATGTGGAAGATGCTATCCACTTGATAAATAATTGGATCAATATATCTATCTTGCAAACTACGGCCAATACGATTGCGGATGTGAAAGATGAACTTGTTCAAATGATCAACAGCCTGCCGGGTATGAGCGCGACAGGTATTACTGTCGTAGCTAATGACATTGTGCTCTTAGGGTTCACGGCGGCTATGGAAGGGACGACGACTTACCTTTCAGGGACTAACGGCAGTTTCGTTTTTGCCATGATGCTGAAAAAGAACAACAGCGCTACGTTGACATCTTCCACCAAAATCGGCGCGATTATTGCTACCGCTTACGACCCAACACAGGATAACATGGATATCGTAATGGCAAAGACGCTCATCGAAGGCGCTAATTACGTAGATTTGCAGGTAAACATCCTGACACAGGTTCATGCAAAAGCAAAGGTTGAAGCGATCATCGCCGATCTGAACTTGAATGGCGTAAATGCGGAAGTAATAGATGGCGCGTTTATGTCGGCTATGGAAGGAACAGCTAACATGCCTAACGGTACAAATGGCAGCTATAAATTCAAGGTCAGGCTGAACAAGGGAGGCGGCACAACGGTTATTACCAACGAATTGACCCTTGTCATTACAGCTACTCCTTACAACGTGACACAGGATAACGACGACATTACCTCCGTAAAAGACATCGTCGAGGGCGCTATCTATGTCACCACCGAGTTGAATGCACCTGACATAGTAAGTGCGAAAGCGGTAGTCGAGGCAATTATTACATCCCTCCCGCTCAATGGCGTAACTACTAATGTTGTTAACGGCACATATACGGCTGCTACCACAGGTTCTGTAAGTACGCCTAATGGTACAGGCGGCAGTTATACGTTCACAGTCGAACTGACTAAGGGCGCCGGTACGATGGAAACAACAGCATTGCTGACGCTTACCATATCAGCGACACCTTTTACGCCACCCGACACCTACATACTGAATATCAACCCAACCACCTATGGTACAGTAACGGTTTACCCGGGAAATCCGGTGGATGTAAATGCTTCCGTAACGCTCACTATCACCCCTGCTGCCGGTTATGAGTTGTATGGTTTCCAGGTCTATAACACCAACGATGCAATGGAAACAGTCGCCTTTACCGGAAACGACAATACACGAAACTTCCTGATGCCGCCTTTTGATGTAACGGTAGAAGCAACCTTTAAAAAGACGGCAGACCAGATTGATGTGGAGACCGCTATCGGTTTGATTGACGGTTTGAGCAATATGTCAGTCCTTCAGGAAACAGCTAACACTGAGGCAACCGTCAAATCTTGGCTGGCACAGCAAATCAACGCGCTTCCGGGAATGACTTCAACAGGTATTACGGTTGATGTGAGCGACATTGCAATCAGCGGATTCGTTTTTGCAGCAGTCGGCACCCCTTCAAATGCTATGGGCAACAATGGTAGCTTTTCGTTTTTCGTAACATTGACAAAGCCCGGCAGCGCAACGGTACAATCTACTTTTAAGAGCGGTGTGATTATTGCCACTGCCTATACATCAATCCAATATGATGTGACAATTGAGCCGACCGTCAACGGAACAGTAACACCTAATCGGTTGTCTGCCATGGCGGGTACATCTGTTTTGTTGAGTATCGTACCGGCGCAAGGCCATGAATTGAATATTATTAGCGCTTACAAGACCGGTGATGAAGGCATAATCATACCTCTTACAGTAATCGGCACATCACGTGAGTTCACTATGCCTGCATATGATGTGTCAGTTTATGCGACATTCCAAAAGACTGCCGACCAAATAGCTGTTGAAGCGGCAAAAACGGCTGTCGAAAACATGGTCGATCAAATCGTCAGCCAGTCAACAGCGAATACCGAGGCGACTGTCAAAAATTGGTTAACACAGCAGATCAACGCTTTACCGGAAGTAAGCGCCAATGGTATTGTTGTTACCGCATCCGGCATCTCGTTCAGCAGTTTCACGGCGGCAGTTGCCGGTACGGAAAGTAACCCGACAGGTACAAACGGCAGTTTTGTGTTTGCAGTAAACCTGCGGAAAGGCAACAGTACAACTGTAACAACGGCAAACAAAAATGGGGTAATCATCGCTACAAGTTTTGCTGCCCCATTATATTCTATCTATTTTAATCCAATGTCCAACGGTACTGTAACAGTAATTAAGGACTATGCATCTGCAGGCGAGACGGTTACACTAACAATTGTACCTGATCAAGGGTATGAATCTGAGAGTCTGACCATTACACCTACGGTCACTATCACAGGCTCCGGCAATACCCGCACGTTTGTGATGCCTGCCAACTATGTGATGATCAGCGCTACATTCAAGAAGACAGAGGCTCAATTGGAGAAAGAAGCGCTTGAAGCAGTGCAGATGGCCATCGAAGGCGGCGCCTACCGCATCGCACAGGGAACAGGTAATACGGAAGCTACCGTTCGCACATGGCTTATCAACACACTTGGCGTCATGTTCGGCAGCACATACCATATTCAACCCCGTGCGGTGGGTGATCCTATTATCGGCGATGTGACGGTAACGTCAATAACGCCTGCAGAATCGGGTACGGATTCAAATCCATCCGGTACGAATGGCGCTTTTATCTTTACTGTCAGCTTGAATCTCGGTTCGACCACGCTTACTACTACCCCAACAAGTGGTGTGATTGTTGCTATCCCCTACCCTGTTACACCCTTGAAACGGATTGAGTTACAGCAATTAAACGACCTGACAGTGCGAATCCTCAATACCGGTAACGTCGAGACAGGTGTTTTGACATTAGCGCTCACCGGAACAGATGCAGATGTGTTCTTGCTTACGGAATCGACAGCTAACAGTCTGTCGGTAGGTGGCGAAAAGGACTTAGTCCTTGGCTTACGTACCGGTCTGAATGTTGGCGAATATAAAGCTACATTAGTTGTCAGCGGCGAAAACCTGTCAACAACATCGTTAGAAATCACTTATACGGTCACAGTCACCGGAAACGATGCGCTACATTCCCAAGTAATGAGTGCATGGACGCAGAATGGCATGTTACATGTCAGCGGATTGAAGGAAGGACAGTCGTGGAGCGTGTATGGTATTTCAGGCGTTCTCGTTTACCGCAGTATAGCCGACAGCGAGGAGGCGAAAATCAGCCTTCCCAACCGTGGCTTCTATATTGTTATCTCCGGAGAGAATACGGTGAAGGTGGTGTGGTAATTTTCTGTTTGTTTTATTTAATATGCTTCACGATATTTACCGCCGTCTTTGTCTTCCAAGATATTAAGGTAGCTTTTATAGCGTGATTCACTGATATAGTGTTCGTTTACTGCTTGTACGACTGCACATCCGGGTTCGTTCCGGTGCGTACAATTGTTAAAACGGCAGTTGGCTGAGAATTGAAAAATCTCCGAAAAATAGTGCGCTACCTCAGCGCCTTCCATCTCAATGGTACCGAATCCTTTGATGCCGGGCGTATCAATCACATATCCGCCTGTTGGCAATGGAATCATCTCAGAAAATGTGGTCGTATGCATTCCTTTTTTGTGATATTCCGAAATGTTGGCGGTTTTGAGTTTGACATCAGGGAGCAAATGGTTGATAATAGTCGATTTGCCTACACCCGAATGGCCGGAGAACAGTGTAATTTTGCCTTCAAGTATCGATTGCAGTTCCTCAATCCCTTCGCCTGTTACGGCGCACATCTTCAGGCAGGGATAGCCGATGTTGGCATATAAAAAAATTAGCGCATCCAAGTATTCCAACTCATCCGCATCATAACGGTCTACCTTGTTAAATACAAACTGCACGGGGATACGGTAGGCTTCTGCAGTAGCCAGAAAACGGTCGATAAAAACAGTGGAAGTACGGGGATAGTTGATCGTAATGACAAGGATAGCCAGATCGATGTTAGCCGCAAGGATATGCGATTCTTTGGAAAGGTTTGTCGAGCGACGAATCATGTAGTTGCGACGCTCACCGATATCTGTGATATACGCCGTACCGTCAGGGTTGACTTCAATTCCAACGCTGTCGCCGATGACGACCGGACTTGTACTTCGGATACCTTTCAGGCGAAAAGTACCTTTGACTTTACATTCAACCGGACAATGTCCCTCCGGTTGAACCGTGTACCGGTTTCCTGTGTTTTTAACAACCAGACCACGCATCAAGCTACCATTTTAAACGAACAGCCCAGCATCAGACAGTCATGATTTCTTTTTCTTTGGCAGCAAAAAGTTCATCTACCCTTTTGATAAACTTGTCATGAATCTTCTGAATTTTATCCTCTGCATCTTTCTCTACATCTTCGGGAACGCCATCCTTAATCGATTTCTTCAGGGCCTCGTTCACTTCACGGCGGGCATTGCGAATGCTGATTTTCGCATTTTCAGCTTCCTGTTTTGCTTGTTTGGCCAGATGGCGGCGACGTTCTTCCGTCACAGGGGGGATACCGAGACGAATAACCTCGCCGTTATTTTCCGGTGTGATACCTACATCTGAATGAAGAATCGCTTTTTCAATCTCTTTGATGAGATTCCTTTCCCAAGGTGTAATCAAAATGGTTTTCGCATCGGGCGTAACGACGGATGCAACATTAGTAAGCGCTGTCATTGCTCCATAATACATCACGCGTACATTATCCAGAATTTTAGGATTAGCCTTTCCGGCACGGATACGTGCCAGTTCATCGTCTAAATAAGTAATGGCAGATTCCATTTTTATTTCTGCCGCTTTAATGATTTGATTTGTGTCAGTTGCCATATTATCTTATTTTTTGTGTCAGTAACCAAAAGCCTGTTTTAAAAAGATTGCAAACATACATGGATTTTTTGATTTTTCCAAGCATAATGAAAAAAAATAAACCCGGCAATTCAGATTTTTAAAGTCATTATAACTACTGATGAACAAAAGTGCCGATTTTTTCACCGTTCACCAATTTTATAAGGTTGCCGACGGTATCCATATCAAAGACGATTAACGGAAGGTTATTTTCTTTGCATAAGGTGGTAGCAGTCAGATCCATTATTTTCAGGTTTCGCCGGTAAATCTCATCGAAAGTAACCTCGTCAAATCTCGTTGCGGTAGGGTCTTTTTCCGGATCAGCCGTATAAATACCGTCCACGCGCGTACCTTTAAGCATCACATCTGCTTCTATTTCAATGCCTCTCAATGCTGAAGCCGTATCTGTTGTGAAAAACGGATTCCCCGTTCCGCCTGCAACAATCACCACAACGCCTTGTTGTAACAGCTCTATCGCACGTATTTTAGTATACAATTCACCGACAGGCTCCATTCGGATGGCTGTAAGCACAGCAGCTTTAACGCCTATCACATTCAGCGCCGAACTAAGGGCAAGGCTGTTTATGACCGTTGCCAGCATACCCATCTGGTCGCCTTTCACGCGATCGAAGCCTTTGGTTGTCCCGCTTAATCCGCGAAAGATATTACCTCCGCCGATAACGATGCCGATTTGGACGCCTTTCTCCGCGATTTCTTTTATCTGCGCTGCATATTCGCACAGACGCGTCTCATCAATGCCATAAGACTTCTTACCCATTAGCGATTCGCCGCTTAACTTCAGAAGTATCCGATTCCATTTCTTTTCCATATTGTCTTGTGTTTTCTGTAAATCCCGCAGGTTGAAACCTACGGTTAATAAAGTGACGCCTCTGCGAGGCTTATTCCTTACTCCTTATCTCTTATTCCCCTCTGCGAGGCTTATTCCTTACTCCTTATCTCTTATTCCCCTCTGCGAGGCTTATTCCTTACTCCTTACCTCTTATTCCCCTCTGCGAGGCTTATTCCTTACTCCTTATCTCTTATTCCTTATTATTAAACAGCGGGCAGGCTTTGGCCTGTAATTTTTCGGTAGAGGTCGAGGGCGTAGACATCGGTCATCCCCGATATGTAGTCGAGGGCGCTCTGTACTTTGCCATAGATAGTGGGTGCATGAACATCATATTGTTCGGGCACGCGATTAAGCAACAGCTTACTATACGAATGATCAGGGTTCATCATGGCATCCATCATGGTTTCGAGCAGGTAGCCGAAAATATGATAACCGGCTAATTCCACATCCACAACATCACGCGACACATAAATTTTCTTATAAGCTACTTCGGAACAAATCTTATAGGCTTTTTCAGCCACATCGCTAATGTCTTCGATCAAAGGTTTGTGATATGTTCCTTTTAACAATGACACCTCATTGTCCATGAATGTCTGCGTACATTCGTCCACTAAAAGTCCGATGATACAGGAGCGTAGATATGCAATCTGTTCGTGAGTGTCACTGACCATTTTCATTGTTTTTTTGATCTCATCCAAACGTTTTCCTTTGAAAAACGAAAGAAACAACTCAAAAACTTCCTCTTTAGTCAGCAACCTTAGTTTATGCGCATCTTCAATATCCATGATCTGATAGCATATATCGTCGGCCGCTTCCACTAAATAAACGAGCGGATACCGGGCATATATGTCTTTTTCAGGGTCTGTTTTCGGTATTTCCAATTCATTGACTATACGGAGATACGTTTCCTCTTCGGTCTGAAAAAACCCAAATTTACCTTTTAACGGGGAGGGAGAAGGGACTTTCTCAGCTTGCATGGTCTCCTCGGTTTTTGCATACCCTGATGCTTGAGGGGATGCATACATTGAGGCGTAAGGGTATTTCACTACCGAAGCCAATGTGCTGTATGTAAGTGCGAAACCGCCATCTCGACGTCCTTTAAACTGATGTGTCAGCAGGCGCATGGTATTCGCATTGCCTTCGAAATAAAGAAAATCTTCCCAGCGGCCACCCTCGTCTCGAATCGGCTCTTCGAAATGTCTCCCTTTGCCGTCGGCAAAATAGGCAGATAAAGCGCGCTCACCCGAATGGCCGAATGGCGGATTACCCATGTCATGGGCCAGACAAGCAGCCGACACGATCGAATCAATTTCGGAAAAATTTATTCCGGCCGGGTTGTTATACTTCTGCATCAAATGAATAGATACATTTTTACCAAGTGAACGACCTACGCACGACACTTCAAGGCTATGTGTCAGTCGGTTATGAACGAAGATACTGCCCGGCAACGGGAATACCTGTGTTTTGTTCTGTAAGCGACGAAAGGGGGACGAGAAGATAAGCCGGTCGTAATCACGCTGAAAATTAGTGCGTTCATGCTTCCGTTCGTGATAATTCTCCACGCCAAGCCGTTTGCCGGATAATAATTGGGACCAGTCCATATATAGTTTTCAGTTTTCAGTTTTCAGTTTTCAGTTTATAGTTTTCAGTTTTCAGTTTTCAGTTTTCAGTTTTCAGTTTTCAGTTTTCAGTTTTCAGTTTTCAGTTTTCAGTTTTCAGTTTTCAGTTTTCAGTTTTCA
>JGI24702J35022_10000341_pt1 | contig 27641 bp, 19 predicted proteins | sample TergutTh196P4_FD_35022 | JGI IMG/M metagenome (IMG submission 35022)
CCAGTATTTTTGTTCGGCTTCGTCGAGTGATTGCAATCCCGAAGTAAGTCCATAATCGAGCGAATTGACTAATTTGACGGCTTCACGCAGTGAGTCAACACGTACTACAGCCAGCACCGGTGCGAAAAGCTCGGTGCGGAATATGTAAGAGTCGGGTTTTACGCCCCATAGAATTGTTGGACGGAGTATATATTTTTGTTCGTCCACAAATTTAGGCGCGACAAGCCATTCCTGCCCAGGTTCGAGGTCAGCAAAGATATGGTCGAGTTTATCATTATGATTCGTAACCATCGATCCGACAACAGTACCCAATTCCCAGTTATAGCCTATGTGGATATTGAGTGCCGCCTCGCGGAGTTTATTTTTGAATGTCGGGTCGTCATATATTTCTTTTTCGACAAGCAAGAGCGAACAGGCCGAACATTTCTGGCCGGCATTGCCGAATGCCGAAGTCATCGCGTTTGAGATCGCTTTGCCTCTGTCGCCCAACCCCGTCAGGATGATCACATTCTTTCCGCCTGTTTCGGCCGAGAGTGGGGTAGCGGGGTTATTTTTCAGAATCTGTTGGGCTGTATCGGTACCTCCGGTCAGTATGGTATGACGTACCAACGGTGAAGTAGTCAGCAACTTCAAGGGCGCTGAACCGTCGCAGATAACTACCTGCAGTGCATCTTTAGGCACACCGGCTTCCCAGAAGCATTTCGCAAATTCCCAGGCAACAGGAGCAGCTACGGTAGCCGGCTTCAGTATCACGCGGTTGCCCCCGCTCAAAGCGGCGGTTACTCCGCCGCATGGAATTGCAAAGGGGAAGTTCCAGGGTGAGATAACGACGACAACTCCTTTGGGAGAAATCGTGACGGACTTCATCTTAGCTAACGATTCCATCGTAAGCGGATAAAAGCGGCAGAAGTCGATGGCTTCGCTCACCTCAATATCGCCTTCGGTGATTGTCTTGCCTGTTACGGCACACATCACCCCAATCATATCGCCACGTTTGCAGGCTAACAGGTCGGCAACGCGGTGAAGTATCTCTTTGCGTTTGGCTACCGACGTGTTTGCCCAGCCCGACTTATCTTCATGGGCAATGTTTATTATCTTTGTTATATCTTCTTCGGAGGCTTTCGACATTTCATAGACACAAATCTCGGTTTGTTGCTGGTTATGGTCAATATAACGCTGTCGTTTTTCCGTCACTTTTGTCTCGTCGCCGATCTGTAACGGGATAATTTCCGGTTGGTAGCCTTCGGGTTTTTTCCATTTTTCCACGATGCTTTCAGCCCATAACTTGTTGGCCATCAAATCAAAATCGGTATCCGGTTCATTCCGGAATGTATCGAACAGCCCTCGAATCTCTCCTCCATCAGTGTGGGCTTCTTCTTTTCTTCTATCCTGTACACGTGTAACCCTGCACACAACGTTATCTTTCAATTCCATGGCCTCAACAAACTGTTGATGCAGAAAATCCCATTGCGGGGTATCGGGTTTCAGGTTAAACGAATAAGAAAGGAAATTGTCTTTGCCTGTATTTTCGTCTAAGCGGCGGACTAAATAGGATATGGCATTCAGGAAGTTTTTTTCATTAACCACAGGTGTGTAGAGAATAACCTGATGGCCAAGCTTTTTCATGGCACGCCACAGATGGTTGGCCATGCCTTCAAGCATTTCGAAGGTGACATACGCTTCGACCCCATGTTGTTTGCTCAACAATTGTGCGTAAGCAATTGAATAGAGGTTATGTGATGCCACACCGACATGTAGCGCTTCTGCATTGGCCGGCTGAAGGGCGATATCGAGCAGGTGCATATAATTGGCGTCGACCTCTATTTTACTTCCTTTCACAGGGTTTGGCCACCCACGACGCGATGAAATCACACTCTCCATCTGAAGATTGGCGCCTTTGACAAGCCGCATTTTAAGGGGCGCTCCTCCTTCGGAAACACGTTTTTTGGCAAAGTCGAGCAGTTCGAGCATCAGTTCTTCGGCATCTTCAAGGTAAGCCTGAATCACAATACCGGCTGTATAGTTCTTGAATTGCGGCAGTGAAAGCACACTTTTAAACACATCGAGTGTCAGATGTGCGTCCTTATATTCTTCCATATCGAGGTTGATAAACTTGGGTGTTTCCACGCCATCGGCATCTACTGTGGGACAATCAATCGCTTTTTGGAAGATAACGGCAACTCTCTTTATCAAGTCTTCGCGCGCTGTACGAAAGTTCAGTGCGTGCATCCCGGCATAAATACCCGACAGTTTGATGGATATATAGGTGATATCAGGTTTCTCCAAGGCTTCAAGGAAGCGTCGAAAGCGTTTGTCGGCTTCGGCATTGCCGAGCACCACTTCACCCAACAGGTTTACATTCAGGCCTATTTGTTGTTTTTTGCGTTCGGAAAAGTGTTTCTGTAAGTGTTGGGGCGCTTCGTCAATGATCACATTGGATGTATCCATGCGAAGGCGTTTTTTAAAGATGGGAATCGCAATCGGGGCAAAAAGGTAACCTCCATACCGGAAAGCCCTGAGTAAAAGCCTGTCCCAACGAGAGAAAAATTGGGGCACTCCATACGTAGCGATAATATGTTTCACCCGCTTGGACAATTTCCACTGGTTACGTATCTGACTTGATTCATCTAACAGTTTGGTCAGAAAAACCTTGTCTTTCGGATTTTGAATAAGGGTGGCATATTTATGCTGTTCTTTGATTTCGGCAGCAGTGATTGTCTGTTCACATGCCGAATGTAATTCGTTTACCCATTGGGAAACCTCCTGAATAGTGATATGATTCATTGCATTGATGAGTTTAATAATTAAAAACACAAAGGTATTAATTATTCTTGAAACATGCAAAAAAAGGAGGAAAGTGTTTTTGCAACGTTGATTTTCTAATAAACCTGCATGTCACAGGCATACATCACAAAGTAGAAGAATGTCGTCTCCGTTTTTTATCACCGTAGATGTTGCATGATTCATTTAAATTGCTTAATTTTGCACATACATTTATAACTAATAAGTTAAAGTATGCGAAATTTGTTTCAATTAGCCTTGAATATATTTTTTTTGATATTATTATGTATATCAATAATATGTTGCAAGCATAACACATCAAACGATTTGATTGTATTTGATGTAAACAAGAATTATCCGGTAAAAATACTGGATATTCAGGACATTGCCGATATTGAATATCTAATATTGGAAGTAGATAATGATTATTTGTTTCGCGATTTTGACTCAATGACAGATAATTTCCTTATTTGTAACGGAGGAGAAAAAGATTTTTTGTTTTTTGACCGGGCTACAGGGAAACCTGTAAGCAAAATAAGCCGATATGGGCAGGGTCCCGGAGAATACATCCTACCTGTTATTCGTGTTTACGCTGAGCCACAAGATGAATTTTTCATGATAGACCATCCTATTGGAATAAAAGTATATGGAAGAGATGGCACGTTCAAACGACAATTGCCGTTCGACAGATATTTATACCCAAGCAGTCAAACAGCCTTGTATGATTATAATGCAAATTATTTACTGATTAATTGTTTTTCGTTTAAAGAAGAAATGAAAGATACTTCTTTCTTTTTAATATCTAAACAGGATGGCGTTATGGAAAGTATTTACATTCCTTGTAAGGAAAGAGTGGATTTATGGGCAGACGCGGTTCCGCCAAATGCTTATTTTGCTGTCCTCAATGGACACGATTACTTATTGACAGATTATTCGTCCGACACGGTCTATCGTTTTACGCCTGACTTTGAACTTATTCCTGTTTTAGTGCGTATGCCTTCTATCACAAAAATGGAAAATAAAACACTTCTTCATAGTTGGTTGGAAACAAATAACTATCTGTTTTTTTCAACTGAAAGATTAGGATTTGATTGGAAAAAATTAGAACGACTTCAAAAGAAAGGTTTTTTAATGGATAAACATTCGGGGCAAGTTTTCCAAGCTAATATGCAGATGCGTGATTATAAAGGAAAAGAACTGATTATCGACCCGTCTGTTATTGCTAAGACATCGAACCAACAAACAGGTATTATTGTTTTGACAGCATTTGAGTTACATCAAGCAAACGAAGAAAAAAAGTTGAACGGCAAACTCAAAGAAGTAACAGATCGTCTTACTGAGGACGATGAATATATTTTTATGATATTGAATTTTAAGTAACTCATATTTTGCACTTTTCTTTTGTCCCATTTGGGATAGATGGTCAACTATCTCGTTAGGGATTTACGCTTGTTAGTCCCCCAATATTATTTACAACCCCAACGCAATAACATTTATTCCTGTTGCATCCCTTTGGCGCAAGTCTCTGAACTTGTGTCCTTAAACAATAGAGGTTTGTATCTTCGTAAGAAAGCAAAGGAAGTTATAAACTTCAAATCATAAAAAGGCACAAGTCCGGAGACTTGCGCCAGAGAGAGAGCAAGGTTCAATTCCCTCCTGTCGCGCCTCCTGCGCCGCCGCCACCGCCTTCGCCGCCTTTGACATCATCGTTGGAAATACCGCGCTGTACTTTTTTAATGGCCTCTTTCATGGATCCGAAACGATAGGAAATGCTTATGCGTAATTCTTGCATATTCATGTGATTCTGGGAATTTGATGCAAAATACTCAGTAGTGGTTGTTGAGTTCAGGTTTAAATACTTCCTGAAAGGACTGTTACAGGCAAGCGTAACTGTCATTTTCTTGTTCAGCAAATCCTTATTTAATGCTATATTATAAAAAAATAAAGCCGATTGACTGCTCTGCAACGATATCATTTTAGACTGGTATTGTCCTGATAAATTGATACGAAAATCCTTAGGTAGTGTGATTTGTGTAGTAATATACCCCAAACCGAACAGACCGCTTGTGGAAATATTCAACTCGTCGCTCTGGTATTCAGCGTAAAATAAACTACCATTCAAAGTGATACGGAACATTTGGTTGGGAGTCCATCCTGCTGTCAAATAAAACCCCCCATCTTGCCTTCGACCGAGATTACTATACGTCCTCTGTCTGACCTCAGGTTTCGCAGGATCAATAAATGAATAGCTTTGAATGGCATTATTCACATACGTATAGGAAGCATTGGCATTCAGTGTGTATTTTTGCGAAAAAAAGCTGTAATTCAAATTGATACTATTGCTTCTTTCCGGTTCGAGGTTAGGATTGCCATATGAAATACTGTAGGGATTCGTATCGTCTACAAACGGGTTGAGCAACCAGATACTGGGACGGAATATGCGCAGGTTGTATCCCAGACGAAGTTGCTGGGTCGGTTTGATTTGATATGATGCAGTAAGCGACGGAACAAGGTTAAAATAATCGACATCAAAATTGCGGCTTTCGTCCAACCGGAATTCCACATTCTGTTTGGTACCTTCAGCCCGAATTCCGGTGCGAAAGCCAAATTTCGGCGACTTGAATGCATATCCCGCGTAACCTGCATAAATATGGTTGATATGTTTAAAATCATTATTCATCGAAGCAGGCAACTCCTCCCAAATGCCTCCGGCAGACTCCATTTGATACCGCTCAACTTTACTGACATTTTGTCTGAAAATATATTTTAACCCTGCTTCAATGGTGTGTTTTTCCGTCAGGGGATTGACATAGTCTAACTGGCCTGTATGTTCCTGTGTACGTGCATTGTTGTCGAACCATTGATTGCGTTGGATATACAGCGGCATATTGCCGGTAACATCTTTGGTAAACACATAACTTTCACTACCGTCGGGTGAATCATTAAATCTGTATGATAATGTAATTAATTCGCCTTTTTTAAAGGTTGAGCGTTGGTAGTCGAGACTTACTCCCGTAGATCCATAGTCGTAACGGTTGTCGCGATCCGCCTTGTAACCATATTCAAAGTCGCCTGTTTTGTTGAACATTTCAATCGCTTGTTCAGACCAGCTTTTCCCTTTGCTGTCATAAAGATTAACGCCCAAACTCAATAACCTGAGGGAATCAAACTCCAAACTTGCCTCTAAGTTTCCGTACATATAATTACCTCCTGTGCTTCTGCTTCTACCTTTATTGTTTTCCTTGTAATACAAGTCGTTGATATAGTTTTCAGTCACAGATTCGTATTTGCTCCAGGGACTTTTGTTTCGAGTATAACTAAGACTACCCGTAATGCCGAATATGCCGGTTTTGGCTGTCAGGTATACATTCCCGCCGAATCGACCGAATGAGCTTGCATTGGCGCCTACTGACCCCTGAAAACCCTGAAAGACATTGCGCGTTGTAATAATATTGATGATACCTCCAATACCTTCGGCATCGTATCTGGCGCCGGGATCGGTGATGACTTCGATGTTTTTGATCGTATTGGCAGGCATGCTTTTAAGTACATCCGACACATTTCGTCCGCTAAGCATATTGGAAGGTCTGCCGTTCAGGTAGATTTTGAAATTCGACGAACCCTTTAACTGTACATTATCTTCGTTATCAATTGTAATCATAGGCACTTTTCGAAGCATTTCAAGTGTGTTATTGACTTTAGCTTCAGGGTCTTCTTCCATGTTGTAAATGAGTTTATCGATTTCAACTCTTACCAATGGCCTTTGCGCTGTGACGGTGACTTCGCCGATTGCCTGAACGCTTTCTGAAATAAATACTTTGCCGAGATTGATATTTTTGTTGGCTTCGGTCAAACTGAATGACTTCGTTGTTGTGGTATAACCAACGGATTGGACGGTCAGGAGATAGCTGCCCGGGGATTTTAACTGCACAACAAACTTTCCGCTTTCATCACTTGCCGCTGCATTGATGTATTGGGTAGGGGATTGCGCAAGCGATACGCCGATTGTAGCGTATGTCACAGGTTCATTAGACAGTGAATCAATCACTTGTCCACTGACGGCATAAGAATCAACACCGCGATCTTGTGCTACTATTGTAACTGTACTCCAAATCGCTGCAACAAAAAGCAATAAAAATTTGTTCATTTTTCTCAATATTAATTTAGCTTTTGATTTATTTCAAAGCGCAAAGATGTTTCTTATTATTGTAATTGCAGCTAATAATTTGGTTAATTAAACTTAAATACCTAATTTTGCAGTTTTAAAAACATAAAAACCCATGGATAAACAAATTACCCAAAGACTACAGTCGCTCGATATTTTGCGGGGGTTCGACCTTTTTATGCTTGTTGCGTTCGAACCCGTATTAAACAGTTTGTTACGAACAATGAATGTGCCTGTCGGACCATCTATTCTCTATCATTTCAGTCACGAACAATGGATTGGTTTCAGGGCCTGGGATTTAGTGATGCCGCTTTTCCTCTTTATGTCGGGTGTCAGTATGCCTTTTTCTTTCTCGAAATACAGGCTGATGCCGGATAAATCAGCTGTATATAAGCGAATTATCAAGCGCGTCCTGTTGCTTTGGATTTTAGGCGCCATTGTACAGGGGAATTTGCTCGCATTGGATTTGCATACGTTACGCCTGTATTCCAATACCTTGCAAGCCATTGCAGCGGGATATTTAATCACTGCAATTATTTTCCTTCATGTCAAATCCATGCGATGGCAAATCATTGCAGCCGGTATCCTGCTGTTGCTCTATGCCATTCCGATGAACATCTTCGGTGATTTTACGCCGGAAGGCAATTTCGCGGAGAAAGTCGATCAGGTTATCCTGGGACGATTCCGTGATGGTGTCAGATGGGCGGAAGACGGGACATGGTCGTTTTCGCCAAGATACCAGTATACGTGGATTTTAAGCAGTTTGACATTTGGCGTGACCGTACTGATGGGAGCAATTGCAGGCGGTGTGATGAAAAACGGAACCAACCGCAACCGCAATGCACTTACCTTACTGATTGCAGGTCTGGTGTGTATAGGCGTTTCGTTGCTATGGCATCAACAAATGCCTATTATCAAGAAAATCTGGACATGCAGCATGACATTATATTCGGGAGGTATATGTTTGATACTGATGGCTGTCTTCTATTATGTAATTGACTGCAGGGGCTATTCCAAAGGATTGAACTGGCTCAAGATATACGGCATGAATTCCATCACAGCATACGTTTTAGGACAGGTTATTAATTTCAGAGGCCTGGTGCAGTCTGTCTCACACGGATTGGAACAATTTATGGGAGCAGATTATTACAGGGTATGGCTGACTTTCGGAAATTACCTGATAATCTTCTTTATCCTGCATTATCTTTATAAGCGCAATGTGTTTTTGCGGGTGTAGGTGGTGAAATAGGAAAACCCAAACAGGGTTTAAAACCCCGTTTGGGTGAGTGACGTTTAATACAACGATTCACCTCTTTCCTGCAAGGGCGTTTGCCATTGCAGCTGCTTTTCTAAATTTCTTGATAATTCGTAGGTACGGATATGGTCGGATAGTTTTTCGCCCACCACTTCAATTTTGCTAAGGTCGAACTGTCCCAATCCTGCATCGCCACAGAAAGTCAGGTAGCCAACTTTGCCGGTTTCGATGCCCATCAGTTCCAATCCGACACGGTCGACAGCCAACCAATCCAATCCGGCAATACATACCTTGTGGTCAACCGGCGTTCCATTGTTCGGACCATCACCTTCCATCCCTTCAAATCCATCGACGAAGGCAAGGTCGGGGCGAATATGGTAAGCCAACGCAAACAGGTTGTAGTTGATGCCCCTGAAACCGTTGCCATGGACGATCGCTTTGTCGGAACGGGCTTCCCGCCTGCGGTCAGGTCCCCAGCCATACCCCGGTTCTTTGATAGGTGCGCCTACCACTACATTCTTGAGCGATAAGGTGGCAACAACGCGGTCGTGTGTCTTCATACGACCTACAGACATGACAAAGTTATTGCGATCTGTCATCAATGATGACATACGCACAGGTTTCGGACGCAAATCCAACTCATCCAATACATAAAGAACCTGGGGTGTTGTGTCGTCCAAATCAAGCAATTTTACTTTATATTTCTCTACTACCGGAACATATCCATAGTTATCGTACGCTTTCATCGTGGGGCCATCGGCCACTGATTCAGCGATAACTACATTCTCTAATTTGTTGATTGACTTGTAAAACTCCAGGATGCCTTCGATGGTGTCTTTGTGCACAGCGCTCAACTGAATGGTTGAAGTAACCATATTAGGTTTTACAATAACACGCTTGTTGCCAATGGCTTGAGCTATTTCCTGCGAAAAAGGCTGTAAGGCGCTGAAAGTTGTTTCCACCCGATCGGCGCCTGTAGCCAGCGATACCCGGGCATTAGCGTCGACAGCGACTTTCGTTTCTTTAGCCAATATTTTCATTGCATAAGAGGGGATAGCTGCCGTAGCAATGCCTCCCCACAACGCTGTTCTGATAAAATCTCTTCGATGTAACTTCATAATTTTGTATGTTTATTAACTCCATAATCTGTCATGTGAATTCCGGTTGTCCCATTGAGGGGTCGGTTCAAAATAACTCTTATCATCCCTGATCAGATGTTCTTTGACCACATCATCCACTAATTCGATGCCCAATCCGGGAGAGTCGAGCGGTACATTGGCGAATCCATCGGTAATCATGGGCTGTGATCCGGTCATTTTCACCATCTTGTCCCACCACGGGCTATCTACGCTATGGTGTTCGACGGCAAGGAAATTTTCGGTAGCGGCTGCACAGTGAACATTAGCCATAAAGCAAACAGGCGTACCTGCCATGTGCATAGCCATGGCGACACCACCTTCCTGGGCATAATCGCCGATACGTTTCGTCTCCAACAACCCGCCTGATGTGGCTAAATCGGGATGGATGATATCGACACATTTCGCGTCGATAATATCTTTGAATCCCAACGATAAGCCGGGGCCTCTGAGACCAAAGGTATCTTCGCCTGTGGCGACAGGTGTTTCGATCGCATCTTTGAGTGTTCTCATCTCGTCGAAACGCCACCATTGGGTACAATCCTCAAGCCATGCCAATTTGTATTTTTCCAATGCCCGGCCTAACCGGATGTGGTTATTGATATCGAAATGGCCATAATGGTCGGACGACAAAGGAATCTCGTAACCGATCACCTTACGTACCATATCTACATATTCGCACAATTTTTCAATACCTGCGTCGGTGAGTTGTACCTGTGTATAAGGATGTTCCCTCCATCCGTAACCCATGTAGTCAATGATATTGCTACCCGGCAGCGTCATCGTATACTGTCCGCCTGCGCCATTCCAGAATTTATGGTTGACCAATCTCTTATCTAAGATATCCGGGTTATTTCGATCCCTGAGCAGATGAATGCCCAAGTCCATTTTCATCCAGGTAAACTTTTGTCTTTCAACCCTGTCCTTCATGGTTTGTTGAAATTGTACCGGATCGTTGGGGCTGGCAGTATCGGCATAGAGGCGCACTTTATCACGATACCTGCCACCCAGCAATTGCCAGGCAGGTACGCCATACGCCTTGCCGCACAAATCCCACAACGCCATTTCGACAGCGGAAACGCCGCCACCTTGACGACCATGGTATCCAAACTGGCGGATAATCTTAAAGATCATCTCCACATTACACGGATTAAGTCCCAGGATACGGCTTTTCAATAACAATGCAAAGCGCTCATCGGCTCCATCCCTTACTTCGCCCAATCCATAAATCCCCTGGTTCGTGTCGATCCGGATGATTGCTGTCCTACCGACATTTTGTACTACGGCATAACGCATATCGGTGATTTTCAATTCCGATGGCGAAGATGCCCTCCTAACATTCTGGGTTGTCATAGCCACAGTATCTTCGATAGAAGCGCCCATCATGCCTCCCAATGCGATGCCACTCAAAGCGGCTGTCCTGAGGAAACCCCTGCGGCTATTATCTGCTGTGACAGATTCATTTGGCACGGCAGGAATGATTTCAGATTTTTTTTCCTGCTCCATAATTTTGTTGATTTCGTTGTTCATATTTGTTTGATATTCGTTGATTTATAATTTATATGCCTGACGTGCAAGCAGTTTCCATTCTCCGTCACGCAATTGCCATACCAACATATTTCCTATGCGTAAACTACCCGGTTCACCTTCCGGAGTTTTCGTTTCTGCCGTAAGAATATGCCGCACAACAGCCACATTACCGGCTATTTGAATGGTTTGTTCCAAAGGTGCTATGTTTACGTATACCAACGGTTCACCGCTGATGATCTCCGCCATAAATTCGTTTTTGTTTTGCACCTTACCGCTCGAATGACCATAAACAAGTTCATCGGCTGTAATGGATTTCAGTAGACTTTCGTCAGCAGTCATCATGCCTTTGAACAACTGTTCGACAGCTGTTGCTACATCGACAGCAGAAGTTTGCGGCCATACTGCCGGTTGTTGTTTGTTATCACAACAACCGGCCAATAGCGGTAATAAGAATAAAATAATGATTTGCTTCATTTTCTTTGTTTTATGATTTTGATTCGTTGGATATATCCGATACCGTACCCCTTTCTTTCGGTGGTTTGCCTCGCCACCAACTGGCTAAGACTGAACCTGTAATATTCATCAGCGGTCCAAAGACAGCCGGCGCCAACCCGACGGTTGCCACCTTGCCCATTTGCATGGCCAATCCTGAAGCCAATCCGCCGTTTTGCATACCACACTCGAAGGCTATCGTCCGGCGATCCTGTTCCGGCATTTTGAAAAGCCAGGCAGAACCATACCCTAAAATATATCCCGTGAAATTATGGAGAAGGCTGGTGATAAGGAGAAGCGCACCTACCGAAAGCAGGCTTTCACGGCCGGCAGCCGTAATTATGGTAATGATAATTGCAATACCGACGGTGGAAAAAGAAGACAGGATGGATTTAATCAATGTCCTGTCGCCTTTCAACATATAACGTAGCAATATTGCACCAAACATCGGCAGGAAGAAAAACCACCCCATAGATTTCACTATTCCCAAACCGAAGACGATTAAACCGGTGTGTTCCGAGAGCAATGGAATCAAATTGGTCAGTACGATAATCAGGAAATAAACACATAATTGCATCGCGATAGCCTTTTTTGTATCTTGTGCATTGTAGAACATGTTGAAAATGAATCCGGCTACAATCGGCAGGATGATCATGTTCATGATATCGAGCATCATGCTCCAGACGCTGACTTCGATAAACTGTCCCGCAATAAACTTCATCAAAAACGGGGTGACAAAAGGAGCTAACAGCGTGGAACATGCTCCGATGGTGACAGCCAGCGGAAGATTGGCACGACCAATGTATGACATGACATTGGAAGCTAATCCGCTGGGAACACAGCCTATCAGTATGATTCCTGCAGCTATCTCATTCGGAAAATTAAAGATATGGGAAATGGCAAGCGCCGTCAACGGCATGACCATATAATGTATAGACACCCCGATAATCACTCCTTTAGGCATTTTGATAACACCGGTGAAATCGTTCAGGCTCATTTGCGAACCCATGCCAAACATGATGATCTGTAGCAAGGGAACGATCAGGATACTCAACTTAAAGCTACCCCAGGTCGAAAAAATCTGCGGATAATACATGGAAGCGGCTACAGCCGTAAAAATCCAAATGGTATACGAAAACGATTTGGTGGCATTATAACCCCTGAAGCCAAGCGCCAGACACATCAAGGAACCAACAATAAGTGGTCCGGTTGTTGCGATGTTGCCTTGTACAATCATTACCAATGCAATGATAAACAAGAGAATCGAACATCCCAACAATATTTTATAAATGGAATTTTGTTTCATAAAAAAACGATTAACTCCACAACCTGTCGTGCGAATTTCTGTTATTCCATTCTTCGGTTGGTTCAAAGAAGGATTTGTTATCACGCGGAAGATGACGTTCTTTGACTACTTCATCGTTGAGTTCAATGCCCAACCCCGGGGAATCAAGCGGCACATTGGCATATCCTTTGGTGATCATCGGTTGTGCACCTGTCACCTTGACCAACGATTCCCACCATGGCGTATCTACGTTATGGTGTTCGACGGCAAGGAAATTTTCGGTAGCTGCCGCACAATGCACATTGGCCATAAAGCAAACGGGAGTACCTGCCATGTGCATCGCCATGGCGATGCCTGCCTCCTGGGCGTAGTCGCCGATTCGCTTGGTCTCCAACAACCCTCCTGATGTGGCTAAGTCGGGATGGATGAGATCGACACACTTTGCATCAATCAAATCCTTGAAACCTAACGATAGACCGGGACCTCTCAGACCGAATATATCTTCNCCGGTGATGATAGGTGTTTCCAGCGCATCCTTAATGGTTTTCTGNTCGGCGAAGTTATACCATTGAGTCACATCTTCGAGCCATGCCAACCTGTATTTTTCCAACGCCTTGCCCATCCGAATGGTGTTATTTACATCGAAATGNCCATAATGGTCTGTGGATAAAGGAATTTCATACCCTGTCACATTNCGTACTTTTTCTACCACAGCCGCTAATTCCTCACAGGCTTTTTCGGTTAGTTGGACTTGTGTAAAGGGATGTTGCCTCCATCCGTAACCCATGTATTCTCGCAAATCATATTGGCCACTGGCTCCATCCCAGAATTTACTGTTGACGAGGTTTTTTTCACTGTCAGGTATAAGATGAATACCCAGATCCATCTTTAACCAGGTAAATCCCTGAACTTCAATCCTGTTCTTAATGGCAGCCGCAATGACATCGGGTCCGCCGCGGTCGGGTGTATCTGCATAGAGGCGCACTTTATCACGATACCTTCCTCCCAGCAATTGCCATGCCGGAACGCCGTATGCCTTACCGCATAAATCCCAGAGCGCCATCTCGACAGCACATACGCCGCCGCCTTGACGCCCGTGATAGCCGAATTGGCGGATGATCTTAAAAATCATCTCGACATTGCAAGGATTGAGGCCGAGTATTCTACTTTTCAACATTAAGGCATAACGGGGATCTGCACCGTCACGTACTTCGCCTAATCCATATATATCCTGGTTGGTATAAATCTTGATTATCCTGCCCGCTGTACGCAAGTCAGTGATTTTCAATTCAGAAGGCGAGGAAGCCCGCTTTACGTTTTGCGTGGTAAAGGCAACAGTATCTTCGATTGAAGCGCCCATCATGCCTCCCAAGGCAAGTCCACCCCACGCAGCTTTCTTGAGAAAGCCTCTGCGGCTGTTCTCGACTTCATTATTAATTTCTTCTTTTTCTTTCGCAATAATTTTGCTGATTTCACTTTTCATCTGTATATAATTTTTAATGCTTAAAAAATTAAGATTTAATGATTTAAAAATTTAAAGATTTAAAAAATCTTACGATCTGTCATCATTGAGTAGCTACCGAGCGTAAATCCCTGACGGGATTATGGAATTCTACCGAGCGTAAATCCCTGACGGGATTATGGAATCTACCGAGCGTAAATCCCTGACGGGATTATGGAATCTACCGAGCGTAAATCCCTGACGGGATTGTAGAATCTACCGAACGTAAATCCCTGACGGGATTATGGAACTCTCAACTCTCAACTCTCAACTCTCAACTCTACCACGTCCTGTTGCCATCCAGGTAATCAATGATATCCTTCAACGGCATAGGCAATTGGGGATATTGGTTCAACCATGCCCTGAAGTCTGCGTTGATTTCATCGGTCCAGCGGCTATCAATTTGTCCGGGTAGATACTTGCCTTCGCGAAGACGCTGCCAACCAAAACGGTCGCGCAATTCGGTCACTTCGGCAGCCACGATCACCCGCTCTGCCAAATGGGCGGGAATAAACAGTACGCCGTATTTTTTGGCTACAACCAAATCGCCCGGCAGACAGGTCGCCCTGCCGATACGTATTGGATGATTGATGGAAGTAAGCATCATCCCCTGGATATAGGAGGGATCAACGCCTGTTACCCAAGCATTAAAGCCATCCACCAACGCAATACCTTCTTCATCTCTCACACTGCCGTAGAAAACGACGCCTCTTTTGGAATTTCTGTATATGGCATTGGCTAAGTTATCTCCAATCAATGTGCCATCGATGATTTTATCATATCCGTCAGCCACATAGATATCGCCTTCAACCAACACGTCAATAGGCCATGAGTTGGTGCCACCCTGTTGGGCGCGACCTTCAAGTTGGCCTTGTTCCTTGATATAAAGCTCCATGTCAGGTCGCGAAGGCATATACTGCGCAGTCACTGCCCGTCCCGACATCGATTGATCGGGATGAACGATATGCCAATCTCCCTGATATTGATTGGAGTACGTACTGCCTTGCATGCCTTCTACACGTATGTTACGCAACGCACCCCATAACGCTTCAATGGCCACATTTTTAGCTCTGTCCAACAATTCATCGGGAACTTTAGGCCTTCCGTCCGGGAAACGTTCACCCTTCCATTCGGAAGTAATGGCTTTGATATACTCAGGTGTAGCGCCTACGCCTTGTGCATTGATCACTATCAGCGAACTAAATGCAAACACAAACAAAAATATTATCTTTTTCATGAAAATTGAATTAAATGGATACTAATCTTAAACGTGCAAAAATAGAAAAATTTGTCTTTGCATGTACTTTTTTTGATGAATTTTTTACGCAAACCTCCGACTTTTCAACAAGAGTTGCTTACTGTCGTTGCGATCTGACGGGTTGAGGATTGGCTTGCTGGTATGCCTGATTAGTCAGATACGCTTCGATCTCTTCTTTGGGTATCGGAAGATTGGTTTGTTTACCGACCCATTCCTTGAAATCGGTGTTGTTATCGATCGATCCTTCACGCCGTAACCGGTTAAAGTCGTTGCGTATAGGTGTGATTTCGATTGACAGAATCAGTTCCAACACAAATTGAGGAGGGATAAAAATCACGCCCGAGCGTTTGGCATAAACCACGTCGCCGGGTAATACCGTTGCCCGCCCTATACGGATGGGTGCATTGACTGAAGCGCACACCATGTGGCTGATCGACGAAGGGTCGAATCCCCTGATCCATGCGTTGAACCCTTCTATTTCGAGCAGACCGTCCAATTTGCGTACCGAGCCGTTAAAGATCACGCCCCGTTGACTGTTTTTGTAAATCGTTGCACCGACAGCATCGCCTGCAAGTGTCCCATCCGTTATCTTTCCGTAAGCATCGGCAACATAAACATCACCTTCGCTCAAGGAACTGACCGGCAGATTATTATTTACCCTTTGAATGCCTTGCTTTTTCCCTACTTCCTGCAGATAATCATCATAGTCGAACCTCATAGGCATATATTGAGCAGTCACAGCCCTTCCGATCATGATTTGATCCGGACGGAGGATTACCCAGCTATTCTCGTTCAACCCCGAAAAGTTCTCAAATTGACACTCATACCCTTTACTTTTCAGAAAGTCGTAGGCTTCTTCTATGGAGACCTTTTTCAATCGTTCCAAATGTGTATCAGGTACCTTAGGCCTTCCATCAGGCATACGTTCACCTTTCCAGTCCTTTGTCAACAGTTGAATATCTTCCGGATTCCATTTGACCAATTGAGCGCTTACCGGAAGCGCTGCCAATGTCACACAACACAGTAAAATAATTTTTTTCATCATGGTGATTACGATATTTGATTGTTTAAACCAAAACCACCTTCGGCTTTAAGCCGAAGGTGGAATAGTTCATTCTCTATTGTTTATTGGTAGTATCCCACCAGTTGCGTTGCTGTACTTCCTGTTCCCGAACAATGTCCAACGCCCATCCGCGACGGCTTATTGCGGCGTTCATTTGTTCGAGATTATTGGAACGTTCATTATTCACATACGCATGACGGCGGGGCATTGAAAAACCGGCCAACGTTGAATTGGGAGGAAGGTTCAAACCCATCCTCAATACATTAAACCATCCTTCAGACGGATTCAGATACATTGTAACCCACATTTCTTCGGCAATACGCATTTTGGCAGCTGCACCGGTACCAAGTGGATGGGCGGCAATATAAGCATCCATTTCTTCTTCACTAATGGTTTGATGTGCCAACAAACCGCTATACCCTGTCAGCTGTGACATATTGGCTTTTACACCGGATGCATAGGCCGACTCGGCTGAATATGAGCCTGTAGCCCATCCTTTTGATGCTGCTTCGGATATCAACAGTAACATTTCGGANGCCGTTANAAGTTCTATNGGCCTTGTATTGATAAAAAGAAATGGATTTGGGCTGGTATACGTATGATGGTATTCCGGTACTGTCTGACTGGGATTGGCATTGATTCCGTGNGGACAGCCTTTTGCTTCGTCAAGATTCCAATCCCACAAGGCTTCTTCTCTCCAATAGGTNGACATATTGGTNGCTGCCGTTTGCGAGATCGATGGATCCAAACGGCCTCCAAATATAATCNTCCTGCGCGGATCTTTCATATCTTGCAGCCAGTCAACAAAATATTGACCTAATTTTATATACCGTTCAGGGTCGCCTCCACCTTCACCGGCCAAAAACCGACTATAGTCGTTTCGTTCATCAGGATTGGTACTTGTTCCGGTTCGCATGATATAATTATCGGCATTGTCGACAATAACACCGTTTGCGATGGCTAATTCGGCATACTTTCGAGCTGTAACCGGATCAGCATCTGAAATTCGCATCGCACCACGTAACATAAGCGAGTAGGCAAATTTTTTCCATTTATCCATATTACCGTTAAACGACAAATCTGCACTTGACCATGTAGTGACAACTCCGGCGGTAAGCTTTGGCGCTTCTGTCTCCAAAATTGCCAACAAATCTTTGTAAATGGATTCTTGTGTGTCGTACACAGGTTTGTTCAACTCAAAATTGCTGATGGCAAGCTTGCCGGCTTCCGTATAAGGTATGTCGCCATAGAAATCAGTCATGCGCATGAAAAGAGCGACTTTCAGTATCCGGGTCATTGCCAGATTATTCACCATATTGGGATTATCCAACGTAACCAAATAATCTTCAAGGGTAATCGCCATCGAAATGGAACCTGAAAAAGCATTCCAAGGATTGTCATTGATATCCTGGGAAAACTGATTAAGCGATCCTGAAATGATTAAGTTAGAATGGGTGGAAATATACTTTATGTAAGCTGCTTGCTGTACAGTGGGATATTGGCCTATATATCCCCTGCCATAAGTAATAATTACATTTGTAAACATCAACGACATATCGGCATTTTCCTTTGTAAGCATATACTTGGGATTGTCCAAGTCTCTAAAACCCTGGGTATCGCATGACAATCCGGATAACATGATTATTGCGACCAACAATAATTTAATAAATATATTCGATTTCATAATTTACTTTTTAAAAATTAACATTCAAATTCAGCGTAAAGGTTCTCAAGGAAGGCAATAGATTGTTGTTGACGCCATTGCCACTATTAATACTTGGATTTCCTCCGGGAAGTTTGTTGTAAATATCAAACAGGTTACGGGCTACGAAAGAAATATTGGCTGATTGGATTGGAATATCGGCAAAAACAGATCTCGGAATACTGTAATTAATTGATATTTGCCTGAATTTCACGTAGGAAGCATCGAAAACAAACATATCTGAAAGTCGTGTAGCATGACCATAGCGATAGTATTGTTCGAAAAATTTCTGTTCATAAGGCATTTCATTTCCTTGAACAGTTATATCATGTTGCAGGAAATTCGACGAATGCGCCGTGATCACATAAGAAGGAGCATCTTTAACGTTTGTCCACACAGTTTCTTGTCCACTACCTGAGTTGTAAATACCTTCGATAAACAAACCGCCGTCGCGTCCGGGAAGCGTTTGTTTACTTGTGCCTCTTTGAATCATCTGGTCTTCGGCAGTGTATATCATTATTCCTCCCCATTTGGAATCGATCATGGCCGATAGTGTAAAGTTTTTCCATTTAACGGAAGTCGATATACTTCCTGAGTTGGGGTTAATGCCATACCCTAAAAAGTCTTTATCCGCATTCCTGGTCGGGTACCACACATTATAAGGTTGTCCATCGGCAGTTTGCATCTGGTATTGCTCCCAGACCGGTTGTCCGTTGTCTACCCGCTGCTTATATCCATAGATGGCATAAGGTTGTTTGCCAACAACATGTTTGATGTCAATACCCCCTCCAATACCTTGAGAGCTTTGATTAACCTCGGAAACACCACCCAAATCCAATATTTCACCTTTATTGTAGGCGTATGCAAAACTCATACTCCATCGTAAATCTTTCGATTCCACCGGCACTAATCCAAGTGTTAATTCATGGCCTTTATTTCCAATGGCACCCAAGTTCACCCTGGCGTTGGTATATCCCGTAGCTCTTGGAACAGAAACACTTACTATATCATTAAATGTCTTCTTGTCGTAATAGGCATAGTCGATGGTAATACGGTTATTAAAGAAACGGAAATCAATCCCTGCTTCATATTCGCGTGTATTGTATGGCATTAATCCCGGATTTTCAAGCCGATCAGGAATGGAAAGGTAGGGACTACTTAGATATCCGCGCGAATTGATATTATATTCCAACTTTGTGGCATAAGCGGCTGCTCCGCCTCCTACTTCAGCGTACGATGCCCTTATTTTGGCGAAATTCCACCATGTGGGCAATTTAACTTGTTGTGATAGTAAATAACTTAATCCAACACTTGGATAGAAAATATTGTTTTTGACCGCAGGATTCAATGAGGAGAACCAGTCATTTCTTCCGGTAACCGTTAAATACACTGTATTATTGTATGAAACCTCGGCATTTCCGTATAAGGAATTGATTCCAGATTTGCTTTGACTTACATTCGAAGTGATAATATTGGCATTTGTAATGACATTCCAGAATTCAATCACCATACCATCTCCTTGTAATCCGTCTCTGTTAAAATAACTGCGTGTCATGCCACCACCAACAAATGCGCTAATATCCAATTTACCAAACGCTTTATTGAAAACAATACTCCAGTCGGCATTAAATTCTCTTGATAATTCTGTAAACTGTTGAATCCTTCCACGCCCGTTGTTACTGCCTCTTTCAAAGCCATCTGCTTCGACATCTTCGTTTCTTACGCTCTGGGTTTCAAGTCCCATTTGTCCCGTAGCAAACAACCACGGCATAATATTGATGCGAATATCGCCGTTGATGGATAGCCTGTCTCTGGTATCTTCCTGTGAATCCTGATAAGCCGACCAGTAAGGGTTGTTGAAATAATCATTCGTGCTGAACGATAACATCTTTCCGTCGCCATTAGGTCTGGCTCCATATTTATCGGGATCACCTCTTAACCAAATAATCGGGATATTGGTAGGTATAACATTCATTTGCGAAACATAACGTCCGGGGCTAGGGCGATTATTCGTTTTTGCAGTAGAATAATTTATTCTTCCATTGAATGTTANTACTTTGGCNATCACACTATTCGTGGATATTCCAATGGTTTGCCTGTTCATGGATGAATTGGGAACAGGAGAAGAATAATGTAAATCGGAAATGGANATTCGATAGCGTTGATTGCCACTTCCACCTGTATATCCAATGCTATTGTTGGCTGTGTAACCTGAGCGCATAAATTCATTCCAATGATCTTCAATAAAAGAATAGGTAAGTGGTTTATCAAGCTCGTTATTCCAATACAATTGATTTCCTTGCAAGTCAGTCAAATTCCGTCCATCAAAGCGTGGTCCCCAATCACGATGTGTTTCAGCATTCCATTCATACAGATAAGCACTTGAGTTGTCGCCTGTTGAACCTGAATTACCGTATAAAGTCTGCCGTGATTTCTTGAAGGGATTTTCGTATTTTTCAAACCCAAAACTTCCGTTATACGAAATTCCCAATCCCTTAGTTGCAACTCCACCACTCTTTGTTGTAATCAGAATAACGCCATTGGATGCTCTTGAACCGTAGAGAGCTGTTGCTGCAGCGCCCTTCAAGACATTCAATGATTCTATGTCGTTCGGATTTATTGAAGTCAGCGCATCTCCGAGGTCACGATCATTATTGCTGCGATTATTTCTCATGATGGGCACCCCGTCAATAACATACATGGGGTTGTTGTCGCGACTAATTGATGTATTACCACGAATTGTGACACTTGAAGAACCTGCCGGGCCTGTACCAAGATTGTTGATATCAACTCCGGCAACCAACCCCAGCAAAGAATTCATCACATTAAGTTCAGGTGTAATCGCAAGATCTTCACCTTTCATCTCCGTTGCCGAATAACTCAAAGCCTTTGTTTGCCGCTTGATTCCAAGCGCTGTAACCACAACCTCCTCAATTTCAACACCTTCTTCTAATGTTAAATTGAATACGGTTTGCGAACCAACCGTGATTTCCTTTGTGGTAAAACCAACATAAGAAAAAATCAGGACTGAATTCCTGTTCGGAACAGTCAGATTAAAATTACCGTTCACATTGGTAACCATCCCAATTGTAGTACCTTTTACAGATACATTGACACCAATAAGCGGTTCGCCGGTGTAATCGGTTATTGTTCCCGATACTTGGATACCCCCCTGGGCAAACACAGTAACCGTACACAAACATGCAACTGCGAAAAAGAGCAATGCCTTTCGCAACGCATACTTTTTTAAAAAAATTTTCAAAATCTTCATACATTGATATTTTAGGTTAGACAATAAAAAATGCACCCGCTTTTTAAGGCTAAAAGAAATGGTATTACTTCCACAAATATTCAAGTCTTAAATTGGGGTTAAAATTAAACATTATTTCTGACATGAACTCTATTTTTAAAAATAAATCAAGAAAAATTGCCCGGAAAGAAAAAAAGTACTACTTTTGTGGCCTGAATTCCGCAGGGGGTAGAAAAGTGGCTTCATTTTTCATTGAAAATAATAAGTCCACCTCCGGGACATAACCTGTTAATATAGCAATGACAGATGTACGTAATCGTAGAAATTAACGGTCAGCAATTCAAGGCTGAAGAAGGAAAAAGATTGTTTGTTCATCACATGCAGGATGTAGAAAACGGCAGCACAGTCGAGTTCGACAAGGTGTTATTGGTGGACAAAGATGGGGCGGTAGAAGTAGGCGCTCCTACAGTAGAAGGAGCCAAAGTGGTTTGTGAAGTTTTGTCTCCATTGGTCAAAGGTGATAAAGTATTGGTGTTCCACAAAAAACGGAGAAAAGGCCATCGTAAACTGAACGGCCATCGCCAACACTTCACCGAAGTGAGTATCAAAGAAATTGTCGCTTAACATTTAAAAAGTAAGAAAATGGCACATAAAAAAGGAGTAGGCAGTTCGAAGAACGGCCGCGAATCGGAAAGTAAGCGATTGGGTGTTAAGCTTTTTGGAGGAGAAATAGCTAAGGCGGGAAATATCATTCTCAGGCAGAGAGGGACATCACATCATCCGGGGAAAAACGTCGGGATGGGCAGGGATCATACGATCTATGCACTGATTGATGGAAAAGTCGTTTTCCGCAAAGGGAAAGATAATCGTTCCTATATATCTGTAATCGGAGAAGCCGCGGAAACAGTACAAATTGTGGAAACAGGTGGTACAGTCATAGCTGCTGACGTTGCTGAAGTTGTGGATGTAGCAGAAATTGTGGAAACCGTGGAGGCTGTTACCGAAACGGTTGAATCTGCAGTTGCCGAAGCGGTTGAGGCTGAGGCCGAAGTTACGGTAGCGTAGGGGCGAAAACGCCAACCCTAACCCTAACAGGGTTTCAAACCCTGTTAGGGTTTTAGAAACTGTTTTAATTTTGTGCAACAAACAATCAACGCCCATGAGCCCCAAAGATTACGCCCTTTCAGGGCTAACATCTCACCCGATATCAGCTCACAGGGTGTTGTTTTGTGCTATTGATTATCCCCTTTCAGGGGCAAAACAACGCACACCGAAGACCTGCGCCTTTTTTACGCTCTTACGCTCTTACGGTCTTACATGGCTTGCTGTCCTCTTGCTGATTTTCACTTCATGCGGTACCCGCAGATACGATACCTACCCGCCGGTATCTACCAATTCAACAAGAATCCTGTCAACCCGATACGACATCCGCGTAACAGCAAGAGATAACTATACATTATATAATACGGTTGCGCAATGGTTAGGCACTCCCTACCGGAGCGGGCAAAGCACCATAAGAAAAGGTACGGATTGTTCGGGTTTTGTGATGAAAGTATACCAAAGCGTGTACAGGAAAAAACTAGCACGCAATTCGGCTACTATGTATCGCTTGAATTGCAGGAGTGTAAGCAGACAAAACCTGCGCGAAGGCAACCTTGTTTTTTTCGCTACCGGCAGGAATTCAAAAAAAATAACGCATGTGGGAATCTTTTTAAAAGACGGTAAATTTGCCCATGCAAGCACCTCAAGAGGTGTGATTATCAGCAATCTAAATGAACAGTATTATCGACAACGCTGGGTTTCAGGCGGTGTTGTAAAATAAAAATAATTATGTTGACACTCAGAGTAATTACAGAAAATCAGGATGAAGTAGTTCGACGGCTATCGAAAAAACACTTCGATGCCCAGGAAATAACCGACCGGATCATCACGCTTGATGCAATCAGGCGTACCTCTCAGACAGAATTGGAGGCCAATCTATCGGAAGTAAACCGAATCTCCAAAGAAATAGGTGTTTTGATGCAATCAGGGAAAAAATCGGAAGCCGAAAGCATCAAAGCCAAAGTGGCCGTCCTGAAAGAAAAATGCAACAAACTTGATGCCGCCAAATCAAGCGCCGAAGATGAAATACATGAGTTATTACTTGTCATACCCAATCTTCCGCACGAATCTGTTCCCGAAGGCAAAGGCGCTGAAGATAATCACTGCGAAAAATCGGGCGGTATCATTCCCGCACTTCCTTCCGATGCGTTACCCCATTGGGATTTGGCACGAAAATACGATCTGATAGATTTTGAAGCAGGCGTCAAGATAACAGGTGCAGGTTTTCCCGTTTACAAAGGTTATGGAGCACGGTTGCAACGTTCGTTGATTAATTTTTTCTTAGATAAAGCCCGTGAAGTTGGTTTTCTCGAAATCGAACCTCCGTTTGTTGTCAATGCCGCTTCCGGTTATGGTACAGGGCAGTTGCCTGATAAGGAAGGACAAATGTATTATGTGACAATGGACGACCTTTACTTGATTCCAACGGCTGAAGTACCTGTAACCAATATCTACCGCGATGTGATTTTCAACGAATCAGATCTTCCCGTCAAACATACAGCCTATTCAGCTTGCTTCCGCCGCGAGGCCGGCTCTTATGGGAAAGATGTACGCGGACTCAACCGGCTGCATCAGTTTAATAAGGTGGAAATTGTATGTATCGATACACCTGAGCGTTCCTATCAAACGCTTCAACAAATGGTGGATTATGTGCAAACCCTTGTTGAGCAATTGGAATTACCTTGGCGTATCCTTCGCCTTTGCGGGGGCGATATAAGTTTCGCTTCTGCACTGACATTCGATTTCGAAGTCTTTTCCGCCGCTCAGCAACGCTGGTTGGAAGTAAGCTCCGTATCCAACTTCGAATCATTTCAGGCCAACCGCATGAAATGCCGCTACCGCGATGAAAACAGGAAAACACAACTCTGCCATACATTAAACGGGAGTGCATTGGCGCTGCCACGTATCGTGGCTGCCCTGTTGGAAAACAATCAAACACCCGATGGAATCAGGATCCCGAAAGCGTTGGTTCCCTATACGGGATTCGATGTAATTGGTTGAATTGTATATGGTTTTCAGTTCTCAGTTCTCAGTTTTCAGTTTTTTTTAAATCTTTAAATCTTTAAATTTTTTAAAATCATCGTATGAAAGCGTACGAATTGATCACGGTATTAGGGCCGACTGCATCGGGCAAAACATCGTTTGCTGCTGCGTTGGCTAAACAGTTGGATACCGAAATCATCAGTGCGGATTCGCGTCAGGTGTATCGGCGGATGGATATCGGTACCGGCAAAGACCTTGATGATTTCCTGATTGATGGCGTTTCAATCCCGTATCACCTGATTGATATTTGCGAACCCGGCACTAAATACAATCTCTTTCAATACCAACATGACTTTTACCGCATATACCGACAACTCACAGCAAAAGGGAAGATACCGGTTCTCTGCGGCGGTACAGGACTGTATATTGAATCTGTTTTGAAAGGTTATCAATTATGGGATGTTCCGCCCAATCCTTCACTGCGCGAATCGCTGAAAGACAAATCATTAGCAGAACTTGAAACCATATTGGCTTCTTTCAGGAAATTGCATAACCAAACAGATGTGGACAGCGCCCAACGTGCCATCCGGGCTATTGAAATTGAAGTTTTTACTCAGGAAAATGCCTCAAAAAGCATTTCTTCTTCTATACCACTACACGCTCCCCTCCACAGCTTACTCATCGGCATCCATATCGACCGTGAACAGCGTCGCCAAAAAATATCCGACCGCCTGCATCAGCGCTTAGCTCATGGCATGGTAGATGAAGTTCGCCGTTTACTCGACTCAGGAATACCTCCGCAAGACCTGATATATTACGGATTGGAATACAAATTCCTCACAATGTATATTCTTGGCGAAATCACTTATAATGAAATGGTTACAAAATTAGAAATCGCCATTCACCAATTTGCCAAAAGACAAATGACCTGGTTTCGGGGCATGGAACGGCGAGGTTTTACCATTCATTGGATAGATGCATCTTTACCGACAGCCGATAAAACAAAACAAGTCATAACGTTGCTTAACTCATAAAGAAATATTACCTTTGTGCTAAAAATTTCAAACAATGTACTCAATATCAGAACTAATTAACAAAGACAATTTCTTTTTGCTGGCAGGCCCTTGTGTTATTGAATCGGAAGAAATGGCTATGCGGATCGCTGAAAAAATTGTCACTATCACCCAACAATTAGATATTCCTTATGTATTCAAGGGTTCGTACCGGAAAGCGAATCGTTCACGCTTGGATTCATTTACAGGTATTGGCGACGAAAAAGCGTTGCGCATCCTTCGGAAAGTGGGTGAATCATTTGGTATACCAATCGTTACCGATATTCACGAAACGCATGAAGCCGAATTGGCTGCCGGATACGTAGACATACTCCAGATACCGGCATTTCTATGTCGCCAGACCGATTTGCTACTCGCAGCGGCACGTACCGGCAAGACGGTCAATATCAAGAAAGGACAGTTTCTGGCGCCCGAATCCATGTTGTTTGCTGCCCGGAAAGTGACAGATGCAGGAAATCCACATGTGATGCTGACTGAAAGAGGCACAACATTCGGATATACCGATTTGGTGGTCGACTTTCGGGGAATACCGACAATGAAACAGTTTGGTTTTCCGGTCATTACAGATATAACCCATTCATTGCAACAACCCAATCAGACATCAGGCATTTCGGGCGGTCTACCCGGATTGATCGAAACAATCGCCAAAGCTGCTGTTGCAGTTGGTACCGACGGATTGTTTGTGGAAACACACCCCGAACCCTCCAAAGCCCTTTCCGACGCAACCAATATGCTGCCATTGGATTTGCTCGAAGGATTGTTGCAACAATTAGTTCGAATCAGACAAGCGATTGTAGAGAGTTGAGAGTTGAGAGTTGAGAGTTGAGAGTTCCACAATCCCGTCAGGGATTTATGCTCGGTAGAAACCACAATCCCGTCAGGGATTTATGCTCGGTAGAAACCACAATCCCGTCAGGGATTTACGCTCGGTAGAAACCACAATCCCGTCAGGGATTTACGCTCGGTAGAATTCAAAATTTAAATTTTTAAATTCTAAAATCACTTTACCCTTAAACTCATACCAGCCATAATCGTATCCGGTTTCAGGTTGAATACACTTCGCATTTCTCCGGCCATCGAAAAGCCGCATTGGTCGCAAACACCGGCTGTTTTGCCCGGACATTCAGCCAAGCGGGTCGAATCGGCTAAGATAAAGTTTGTTACCCAACACTCTTTTTTAAATTGATTGTGTTTCATTAATTTAAGCCCTGATACTGAGTTCATGATGGGGTATCCTTTCTTCTTCATGGCAATGATTTTGTCGATCACTTCCGCACGAATGTCCCAATCGAGGAACAATCCGGCTGTTGTACCATATGGTGTATGAAAATTAAGCGAGATGGATTGAATAAACGGATTGTTTTTGGCAAACTCAATCGTCTCTGTTACCAATGGATAATTTCGATTATTAATCACCATATTTACACTCAGCGCCGGATGACCTGAAGATGTTATATTTTTAACCAACCTTTCAAATGACCCTTTTCCTCTGATTTCATCGTGATAATCACCCAATCCATCCAAACTAACCCAGATAGAATCTGCCTCACTTCCTGCAAATGGCAACAACGCATTGGTCGTAATCGTAGCCGAATAAAAGCCGATTATTTTAGCAAGTCTTATCAAACTGTTCAGGTCGTAATCGCCATCTCTCCAGATGGTCGGTTCGCCTCCTTCGAAATCCACAAAACGGGCGCCAAGTTTGTACGAATACTCCAATTCTTCACGAATTTGACTGTATGTCTTGATAATCGGGTTATCCTTTCGATAAGCAGTACAATGCCGACAAGCTAAATTGCATTTTTCGGAAATAAACAATACGGTCTGAAGCGGGCGCTTTATTCTCAAAAGGCGGGCCTTTATAAACCATGTGGCAAGGTAAAATAATTGTTTCATAAAAAAATAATTTAAATCTTTAAATTTCTAATGATTTCCCCATATTTTAAACGCAATATTTATTAACATGATAATCAGGCAAAAGAATGATAAAAGATTACGGGCTAATACCCATCGAATCATAAACCATTCAATTCCCGCTTTTGTATATTTATCCCAATTACCTATCG